>Ga0315297_10000594_pt1 | contig 21200 bp, 8 predicted proteins | sample YL17G15_0_MG_FD_203628 | JGI IMG/M metagenome (GOLD analysis project Ga0315297, IMG submission 203628) | Sediment microbial communities from Yellowstone Lake, YNP, Wyoming, USA - YL17G15_0 | ecosystem: Environmental > Aquatic > Freshwater > Lake > Sediment | place: USA: Wyoming | collected... | reverse complement strand
TCGGGCGGCTCCACTGCCCACACTTTAAGGTCGGAGACGCCTTCATGCTCGGAAACGTTGCCGGAAAAGACCGCCAGTCCGTGGTCTGGCGTCTTCTTGTAGAGCTTTAGGTGCTGTATCGCCTTTTCGAGCGCGTCAACGACGTTTTTTCGCGTGGTCTTGCTCTTGATGTTCTCGGCCGTGCCCTGCTCGCTCTTGAGCTGGCCGATTATGTCGCTCATTGAGTAGCCCGCAGGAACGTAGACCGTGACCAGTTCCGTATGGCGTCCCCTTATCCGTTCCAGTTCCGCGAGCAGTTTCTTGAGTTTGAATTGCGCTTCTTCAACCATAGAGATACCTCTAGAAAAATCAGACTATTCGTTCTGTGCAGTTTGGCTCTGCATAACAATCATTTCTTTGCCGCCTCTTTTAAAGGCGCTTCCGCCTTTACGGCCGTGAACTTCATGCCGGTATCGGCTATCTCAGTCTCGCCCTTTCCGAAGATTGTTTTCTTGGCCTTGACCGTGCCCGCTATGTCCGGCAGGAACTTCTTGAGCATCGCCTTCTTTTTGGCGTCCGCCTCTATTGTCAGCTCCGCCAGCTCGGCGTTCAGCGGCAGCTTGTTGGCCTGCTTCCACTGCCGCACGGCCGATATGACGGCCACCGCCGCGTCGCCGGCTTCCTCGGTCTTCTTGTCGATGTCCGTCTTGGCCGGCTCAGGCCAGGCCGACAAGTGGATGGAAGCGTCCTTCTCGTACTTTCTGAATAGCGTTTGCCACACTTCCTCGGCTATGTGCGGCAGGATTGGCGCAATCAGCTTTATTCCGGTGAGCAGCGCCCTGTAAAGCGCGTCCTGCGCCGCTTTCTTCGAGGCCGCGTCCGTTCCGTAAAGTCTTGATTTAACGATTTCAAGGTAATTGTCGGCGATATCGTGCCACAGGAACGATTCCGCCCGCTGCAGCGCCGCAGGGAAGTTGTATTCCTTCCAGTCGGCCGTGCAGCCCTTTGCCGTGCTCGCGGCCTTGCTCAGCATCCATTGGTCGATGTCCGCATATTTCACCTTTGCGCCCGGCTTGTAGCCTTCGAGCTGCATTCCGGCAAAGCGGCACATGTTCCATATCTTCTGAAGCAGCTTGCCGGCATGCTCGGCGTCCTTCCACCTGAAGGCAGTATCCACTCCGAGCGTGCAAAGGCCGGCAAAGTAACGGAACGCGTCCGCGCTGTTCTTCTGTATGACCTCGAGCGGGTCGACCACGTTGCCGCGGCTGGCATGCATGGGCGCGCCGTCCGGGCCCATTATGTACGCGCTTAGGGCTATGTTCTCGAAAGGCTTTTCCCCTGTCATCTGGAAGCAGCGGAGTATCGTATAGAACGCCCATGTGCGTATTATGTCGTGCGCCTGCGGCCGCAGCGACATAGGATACAGCCGTTTGAACAGCTTGGCATCGCGCTGCCAGAAGCAGTTGTACAACGGAGTAATACTTGAGTCCATCCACGTGTCAAAGACCATTCCCGTCCCTTTCGCTTCCCCGCCGCACTTGCACTTCTTCGTCGTCGCGAGCGGGTCCGCGTAGCATTCCAGCTCTTCCGCGGGTATTATCTCCCCGCACTTTTCGCATTCCCAGACCGGTATGGGTGTCGCAAAATAACGTCTCCGCGAGATGCACCAGTCCCACGAGAGCGAGTTCGTCCAGTTTATCAGCCGCTGCTCCATGTAATCGGGCCGCCATTTTATCTCCTTTGAAAGCCTGAGCACGTCCTTCTTGAACGGTAGCGTCTTGAGGAACCATTCTTTCGTTATTATGTATTCTATCGGCGTGGAGCACCGCCAGCATGCGCTCACGCTCTGCTCAAGGTCCTCCTGCTTGACCAGCAAACCCTTCATGTCCTCCAGTATCGCCTTGCGCGCCTCTTTTGCGTACTGGCCCGCATACTTGCCTCCTGCTTCTGTAAGCCTTCCCTTTTCATCAAGTGCCTTGATGAACGGCAGGTTGTGCTTGCGCACTACCTCCAAATCTGTTAAATCGCCGAACGTGCAGACCATTACGATGCCCGTTCCGAACTTGGGGTCGACCGATTCGTCGGCCATGACCTTCACTTCCTTGTTGAATACCGGAGTGGTCATGGTCTTTCCTATCAGGTCCTTGTACCTTTCATCGTCGGGATTTACCAGGACGGTGACGCACGCAGGGAGCAGTTCGGGCCGCGTGGTGGCTATGACCGCGTAAGCCCCCTTTTCGTCCCCCAGCAGGAACTCCGACCTGCTCCTGACGTTTTCCTTCAGGTAGAACTTCACGTAGTTTAGCTTCGTCTGCCTTGTCTTGTATTCCGTCTCTGCGTCCGCCAAAGCGGTCACGCAGCGCGGGCACCAATTAACGGGCGCGTCGCCCTTGTATATCAGCCCCTTCTTGAACAGGCGAAGGAAGCTCACCTGAGTAAGGCGCCGGTAGTACGGCTCGTTCGTCTGGTAGTAGATGGAATCGTCCATTATGATGCCGAGCGCCTTGAACTGCTCGGTCATCTTGCCTATGTTCTTGCCTGCGAACTCGCTGCACGCCTTTATGAACGCCTCCCTGCCCACGTCCTCGGGCTTCACGCCCGTCTTCTCGACGTTCACTTCTATGGGGAGCCCGTTGACATCGAAGCACAGCGGATAGAAGATGTTATGTCCGTTCATCCTCATGAACCGCGCGGCGAAGTCCTGGTGCGAATATGATGTGGCGTGGCCGATGTGCAGGGGCCCCGACGCGTAGCGCGGCGGCGTGTCTATGGAAAATATCTTCTTCTTTGAGTCGGGGTCGAACTTGAACGCCTTGTTGTCCGCCCAGCTTTTCTGCAGCCTTGGCTCCGCCTCCTTCGGGTCATACCTTGTCGGCATTTCCATGGACGTATCTTTGGAGTATCGATATTTAAATTGTCGCCCTTATCCTAATACTTGGAAACAATGGGCACGTGGTCTAGTGGAATGACAATCGGATGGTTTCGGCCGTCCGGTCATTGGGCCTGCTTCGCATCGGTCTGCGAAGACCTGCTGGAAAAGCAGGAGTTCGGGGGTTCGAATCCCCCCGTGTCCACCAATTACTATTCTTTCGATTTCTATTTGTCGCACCTCGCTAACGTGTTCGGAACCTGAACCCCATTCCTTACGGAGGGTTCAGAACCCTCACAAAAAGCGAGGTGATTTGTATGATAAATCAAAAATTAAATAAAGCCGAACCAAATAATAGTATGGTCATTGACAAGAATTTTGCATTGCTATACGGAATAATGTTAGGTGACGGCTGTCTCTCAAAATATTCAGGGTCAAAAGCCGTTGTTATAACATGCGACTTTCACAGCGACACGGAATTTTTTGATGAAATCGTTGTCCCGAAATTACAAAAACTAAGAGGAAAACCCGTAAAGTATAGGTTAAGAGGAGATCAAGGAAAAATAGAAATTAATTTTTCGGACAAGGACTTATTTGACAAGTTCTCTGCAATAGGTTTCCCTATTGGAAAGAAAGGACGCCATCTTAAAATTCCACATGTCTTTGAAGGCAAACTTATGAAACACGTAGTAGCTGGAGTTTTTGCAACGGACGGAAGCTTGGTAAAAGCCGATAATAACGGCACTATTTACCCGAGATTAGAAATAGAAAGTATTTCTAAAATATTTCTGGAACAAATTACGAAATTCCTTATTGAAAACAATATGAAAGGAAATATTTACAATAGCGTTCATAGAAAGGAGGGTTTTCAGATATACAGAATGGAATTTCCTGGAAAATCAAATTTAATGAAATTTAGAAAGTCTGTCGGATTCGTAAATCCTAAGCATGAAAAAAAGTTTAAAAATGGTGGGCGGGAGGAGATTTGAACTCCCGGCCTCCACATTATCAGTTTCGCCCGAACACTTAGTTCGTGTGGCGCTCTAACCGGTCTAAGCTACCCGCCCATGCAAAATATGTTCGCGGGTATAACTTTTAAACTTGCTAATCATCTCAGCCGGCAGACATTTGGCCCAGAGGTCGGCTAAGTTAACGAAGTTAACGCAGCCGTACCGTCTCGAGAAGCTTCGGCGCCATGGTTTCGACCCCGAAGATGCGGTGCGCGTTCCTTGCGAACTCCACGCATTTCGTGGGCTCGCCGTGGTTTACGATTATGCGCTCGGGCCCGTGCTTTATCTTGCCTATGAAGTTAAGGAGCTGCTTGTAGTCGCTGTGGCCCGATAGGCCGTCTATCTGCGCGACTTCGAGGTTTATTGGCAGCGCCACGTTCCTGCCCCTCTCTTCCATGGGCACTTCCTTCCAGCCCTTGAGTATTTTCCGCCCGAGCGTGTTCTCCGCCTGGTAGCCCACGAATGCTAAAGTGTTGCGCTTGTCCTCGGCCAGGTTGCGCAGCCACCAGAGCGCCGGCCCGCCCGTCAGCATGCCTGACGTTGAAATAATGACAGCCGGGTCCTTGCTTTCTACCACCTGCTTGCGTTCTTCCTCGCTGCCTATGCGCTTGAATATCGGCTGCGTGAACGGGTTCCAGCCGTGCTGAAGGATGTCGCGCTGCAGTTCGCGCGAAAGGTATTCGGGATAGGCCGTGTGTATGGCGGACACGTCCCACACCATTCCGTCCAGATAGACCGGGCATTCCACGCCCGCCTTGGCGAGTATAACCTGGAGGTCCTGCGAACGTTCAACGGCAAACGAAGGTATCAGCACCTTGCCGCGCCTTTCTATCGTGCGCTTTACCATGTTGATGAGGCTTGCCTCAGCCTCGGGCCGCCTCGGCTGTATGTCCCCGGGAAGGCCGTACGTGCTTTCCGTTATGATGGTCTCGGCCCGCGCGAAGTTCGTGCTCGCAGGGTCGAACAATGCAGTTCGGTCGAACTTCAAATCTCCGGTGTACAAAACATTGTGGAAGCCCTCGCCCACGTGGATATGAACAAGTGACCCGCCCAGGATGTGGCCGTTGTTGAGCAGCGTCAGGCGCATGTCCGGCGTAATATCTGTTACTTCCTCCCAGTTCGGCGTGATGCAGCGCTTTACCGCCTCCTTTATCCCTTTGGTCGTGTAGGGCGCGTTCTTGCCCTCGCGCTGCGCTATCTTCAAAAAATCAATGCACATCAGCACCATCAGGTCGCGCGTCGGCGCGGTGCAGTAGAGAGGCGCCTCGCACCCGTATTCGTAAAGGTAGGGTATCATGGCCGCGTGGTCCATGTGCGTGTGCGACAGGACGACCGCATCCAGCTTTGATATGTCGGCCTCCGGCAGCGTTATGTAAGGATATTCGTTCGTGCCAGGCTTCACCCCGCAGTCCAGCATTATCCTTGATTCCGGCGTGCGCAAAAGGATGCACGACCGTCCCACTTCGCGGAATCCGCCCAGCGCCGTCAGGGTCAGCCAGTCCGTCTGCTTCCAGCCGCTATGGATGCGTTTTCCGACCTTGTCGAGATAATCCTTCCTGAACGCGGATTCGCGGTAAAGCATGTCCCTCAGGACTTTTATCACGTCGCTCGGCGTGAGCGGCGCGCGCCTGACCACCGGCGCCCATAAGGTCGCGCGTTTTATTTCGCACAGCGTCTCGCCGCCTTTTCCTATGACCAGCCCCGGCTTCTCCGCTTCAAGCGTAACGGTTCCAAATTCTGGCTCGAAGAGCGTCTCGCGCAGTCCCGCCTCCTTCGGTATCAGCCGTTCTATCTCCTTCTTCGCTTCCTCCATGTCCGTGCACAGGCTCGGGTCGGGCCTGAGCATTATCCGCTTCTTGAACTTCCCGACCAGCTCCTTGATGGCCGTGCTGTCCCCCGTGAAGAAGTCCTTGCTCTTTGTATAGAGGACTATCTCGGCGCCCTCGAACCTGATGTCGCTTATCTTCGCCGTGTCGGGCAGCTCGTCCTTTATTTTCTTGAACAAATCTGCTGTTAATTCTTCTACCAATTAGTCCACCTTGTAATTGCGCGTTTGGTAAGAAACGGTTTACTTCGAGTAAGCCTTTATCTCGGCCTCGGTCAGCTCCTTATAGCCGTCCTTTGTTATTAAGGCGACCGTGAAGCCCCGCCCGCCGCTCCCTATGTCGCGTTCGATGGCGACCTTTATCGCCCTTATTGCGAGCGCCGCCCCTTCCGTCACCGTTATGTTCTCGTTGTATTCGGCCTCGAGCGCGCCGTATGCGAACGGCGACCCGCTGCCTGTGGAATAGTACTTGTCAAGGTTGGAGCCGCCGCCGACCGGGTCGAGCGACCATATCTGCGGCCCGTTGACGTCCACGCCGCCCAGTATGAACATGTTCATGTACGGGAAGTACTTGTTCCCCTGGAGGATGTTCTCCAGCAGCGCGGCCGCCGCCTTTATCGTCATCGGGCCGCGCTCAAGCTTGTAAAGTTTCAGCTGCGCCTTCATTAAACGGACGATGGCCATGGCGTCGCCCACGCTCCCCGCGATGGTCATCCCGACGTGCTCGTCCAGCTGGTAGACCTTCCGCGAGACCTTCGAGTCTATCATGTAGCCCATCGTGGCCTTCTTTTCCGCCGCGAGCACGACCCCGTCCTTGCAGATTATGCCCACGGTCGTTGTTCCCGTTTTTAAGGTTTGCATCTCTGTCATGTTCCCACCAGAATTCTATACCTTTTGCGCCGTTGAGGTTTATAAAGTTATCAGCGCCCGCCCTTTTTCTTTATCTTGGTTATCTCCACGTGCACTGAGAACACGCGTTCAATCAGCTTGAGTGCGAGCGCACCGAGTTCGGCCGATTTGGTCTTTGCCGCCGGCGGCCCGGCGGACAGCAGGGCCGTCCGCCTCTTTAAGGGTATCTCTTCTATCTCGCCGACGCGTTCGTACTTGACTATTTTGGCCTTGGGCATGAAGAGCTTTTTCTTGTCTATGGTGTAGTAGAACGTTTTCTTTTCCCGCGGCAGCATGTAATCCAAGCGCCATTCCAGTAGCGTGGAGCCGTTTGGCATTACGCTCTTTATGGACGGCCTGGGCCGTACGCTCCTAAAGCCCACTCCGACCGGCACTATGTCGGCGATGACCACGTCCTTGAAGGCGTATTTGCTCTTGTTCGTCAAGATGAAGTTGACGGCCGCCCCTTTTGGTTTCAAGCCATCACCGTTTTTTTGCGCTTGGTGCCGCCTTCGCTGTGGGCTTCAACGGTTTTTTCACAGGCTGCGACGGTCTGACAGAAGTAGTCTTGCGCGCAATCGGCTTTGACGGTTTGACAGGCTTTCTCGCTGCAGGTTTTGACGGCTTGGCGGAAGTGACCTTATGCGCAGCCGGTTTCGACGGCTTGGCGGGCGGAGCATGCGCTGCGGCCCGCTTGGCGCGGAGCTTGCCAAGTATCCCGCGCTGCACCTTCTGGATTTCCTTCTTGGCCAGCCGTTCTTCCAGTTCGCGGTCGCGCTCGTACTTGACCACTTTGGCGCGCGGCAGCAGGTATTTCCTCTTGTTCAGCGTGTAATGGAAGTCCCGCTTCTCCTTCGGCATCATGTGCGCGATGTGCCACTCGAACTTCATGGAACCGTTCGGCATCTTCGTGCTCGTGGTCGGTTTGGGCGTCACGCCCGCCGCGGCCACCTTGGCGGGCACGGTGTCCGTGATTATAACGTTCTTGTACACGTGCCTCGTCCTGTTGGTCAGCTTGAAGTTGACCTTGGAGCCCCTCATTATCGGGATTATTACCTTCCTTATGCTCAGCGGTCTCCTCGCTCCCCATAGCAGTATCAGCGCTGAGCCGAGCGCGGCCGTGGGCACCGCATAATATGCTATCGGCTGTGGCGTTGCGACTATGAAAGTGGTCGTCGCCTTGTCCAGCATGTTGCCGCTGTAGATTATCTGCGCTTCGTAAATGTAGACCTCGTCGGGAAGGCCGTCGAGCGGAACATCCCTGATATTGACGTTCGTTTCGCCCGGCAGTATGTCGACCATTCTGTCATCGAACGCTTTGGATCCTCCGGGCCACGTGAGTTTTTCCTTTATCACTGCGTTTATCAGGCTCATGCTGCCCGTGTTCTTCGTTGTAACTGTTATGTGCACCGTCTCCGTTGACGAATAGGTCAGCTTATCGACTGAGACCTCTATGTTGGCCGACGGTGCGACTGTCGGCGGCGGTGTCGGCACTGGGGCCGGCGCGGGCGCGGGTGTCACGTTTGCCGCGGGCCCTATGGCCGCTCCGCCCCCTCCGCCTCCGCCGCCGGGCGGCGCGGGCGGTGCGGGTGCGGTTATCGTTAAGTAGGCTGTGGTGTTGCTCGGGAGGTAATCGGTATCGCCCAGGAACCACGCCGTGACGTTGTAGATGCCCGCCGTGCTGAACACTGAAACGTTCTCGACGCTGGTCGTTCCGCTCTGCGTATAGTTGGTCAGGTTGGTGAACAGGTATACCGTCCTTCCCGTGACGTTCATTACGGCGGTGATGTTTACGTTAATTCCCGTGTTGAAGCTGGTACCCGCCCCGCCGTTGAAAAGTATGGTTATGCTCGTCGCTTCCTTGGACACTACCGCGTAATGCGCCGCCGTGCTCGCCGTGTAGTTATTGTTGCCCGCATAGTACGCGGTGAAGTTCCACCCGCCGTAGGCTTCAAGCGTGGTTATGTTCGTGAACGGCGAGTTGCCGTTGTTCCAGAGCTTGTTGATGCCGTTCGAATAGTTCGTATAAAGGAATACCGGCAGCCCGCTGACCTGCGTCACAATAGTAAAGTTGGCCGCAGTATTGTTGAGGTAGTTCCTGTCCCCGTCCGTGCCGTTAAGGAGCAGCGTGAGCGGCATCCCGGCTTTGTTCACAATCAGGTAATATGTAAGCCCGGTCGTGTTGTCCGAATAGTTCGCGTTCCCGGTAGCGTTCACTTTGTACGCATACGTCCCCGCGGCCAGTGTCTTTACTTCTGGGTTCGACACCGCAGCGCCGTCCCTGTAAAGGCTCGCTGTCAGGTACGTTGAAGAACCTGTAGCGTTCGACTGCGTTCCGTAATTGATTGTTGCGTTCTGGTTGAGGTTTCCGTTGAGATAGAGGCTGACTGGGTTGTCGGCCTTGTTGACCGTTACCCACCAGGTCGCTGAGCTGGCCGTGTAGTTTTCGTTTCCTGCATTGACGGCCGTATAATTGTAAGTCCCAGCACCCAACACGATTACATCAGGATTGGCTACCGCCTGTCCGTTCCTGTACAGCGTTAAGGATAACACGGATGTCAATGCTGTCGCATTCGTTTGTGTTCCATAGGTGACCGTCTTATTCGCCTGTGCCCCGTCTACGTAGAGCGTTGTAGTCGTTGATGCCTTGTTGACCGTTACCCACCAGGTCGCTGAGCTGGCCGTGTAGTTTTCGTTTCCTGCATTGACGGCCGTGTAGTTGTACGTACCGACACCCAGGGTAATTATCTCTGGATTGGATACGACTTGGCCGTTCCTGTACAATGTCACGGAGCCCGCGCTTGTCGTGACCGTCGCATTCGTCTGCGTTCCGTAAGTAACGGTCTTGTTCGCCTGGCTGCCGTCAATGTAGAGTGTCGTTGTCGTGGGGGCCTTGTTGACGGTCAGATAGTATGTCACGCCCGTGTTGTTCGCCGTGTAGTTCTGGTTTCCCGTGGCGTTGGCCTTGTACTCGTAAACGGCCGCAGGAAGTGTTGCCGTCTCGTTGTTGCCCACGTATGTCCCGTTCCTGTAAAGCTTCGCTCCCGCCACGGCCGTTGCCGTCGCGTTGGATTGGGCGCCGTAAGTGATTCCGACGTTCTGGTTTGGCGCTCCGTTAAGATAGAGGTCTGCAATGTTCGTGTCCGACTGGGCTATCATGAAGTACCACGTGTCCGAAACGTTCCAGGTCGGCTCGCCGTCCGCACCGTAGCTCTTCCAGTAGAAGCTGCCCGCAGGCAGCACGTTGAGATAGCTGTAGTATTCGGGCGTGAAGTTCGCCATTGAGTAGTTGACAGGGGCCCCACTGAAGTTCGATTCTACGAGAACCGTTCCCATGTAGTTGTTGTCTGCCCATGCTATCGTGAAGTTGGAAACGTTCGCCGGATTGTACATGTAAGCAGTGATGGACTGGTTGCCGTACCATTGCGGCGGCACGCCCGGCATGCCGTTCGTTAGCCAGACGCTTAGGAATGCTAACGTCGCGCCCGCGGTGTTGTTGCGCCCTATCCTCGTCCCGTTGTTGGCAGTCGCATTGACTGTGTATTCGCTTGGCGCCACGCCGGCCTCGGTCGTCAGGACTGTCTTGAAATAGCTGTAGAAGTATGCTCCGCCAGGCAGGTGGACGGGGTATCCTTGGCCCGTGCATATCTTCTTGCTGTCCTGTATCACGCCCGTCGATGCCCTTACCAGTGAGACGTTGACCACGGTACAGTTCCCATTTGCCGGATTGCATACTGAACCGCACTCATTCGAGTTGATGAACGTGTAGTTCGACCAGGTGGTGTTCGTGACGTTGCTGTTGCCTAGGTTGAATACCTGGCCATAGCTGTTGTTGTTCACGTTGACCAAGTTCGGCTGTTGTATTGCCGCCCCGCCTTCGAGCGGCGGCTGGGTAGCGGAGCCGGATGGGAAGCCGCCGTTTATTACTATTTCCGTTACTGTATCTTTGTTCGCCGTAAAGGCCGCTAGGACCAGTGCGGCCGCCAGCACCGCGAACACCATTACTCCGCTTTTCATGGCTATTTTTTTCATTTTCTCACATTTATGGTTGATAGTTCCACATGTAATTGCTCGGGTTGGTCGAGTAGTACCAGTAGCCGAGCCCCGGTTCGATGTTGGCGAAGTCTCCGAACCAGCCGAAGCCGCCGAAATAGTCCGTCCTCCTGAACGTGTCTACCGGCGGTTCGAAGAGCACTATTGTGTCGCTGTCAGTCGCGGCCGTGAGCGCGCTGTCAAGCGACTTCGTGCGTATCGATGTCCAGCCCAGCATGGTCCATGACTGGCCCGTTATGGTCTGCTGCCTTGTCGCGTTCGGCACCTCTCCGACCAGCGTGACATTGAACGGCACGGTATCGTAACCCGGTTTTTGCGAATAGTACCAATAACCCCTGTCCGATTGCAGCGTGTTAAAGTCGCCGAACCAGCCGAACCCTGCGAAGTAGTCCGTCCTGTCGAACGTGACGTTTGTCCAGCGCTCGCACATGTCGCCCTCGTCCGCCGTGTATATTGTGCTGTCAAGGCTCGCATCTATCAGCAGCAAAGGTATGGATATAAGGTTCCAGCCGGTATAGAGCTTGAGGTTGAATTTCCCGACCACGAAAGTGCTTAGGTCCGTCAGTCCCAGGCTGTTGTTGACCCTCACTATGTAGTATCGTTCGTCCACGCCGTCCGAGGTCGGGTCCGTCCAGTTCGTGGTCGAGTTCGAAGCCGTTGCATACGGATTGTTGAAGTTGAATCCCGCATCGTAATCGTCCGTCACATATATGACGTAGTTGTACACGTCCGACGAATTCGACAAGGTCCAGTTGAGCATGGTGTCATTGCTAGTCCTGTTGAGGGATATGGTAAGGTTACCTATTGGATTGGGCCTCATCTCGCTGACCGTTGCATAGTGCGTAGTTGAGTTCGCCGTGTAGTTATTGTTCCCGTCAAAGTACGCGGTGAAGTTCCACACACCGAACTCGGTAAGGTTGGTTATGTTCGTGAGCGGTGAGACGCCGCTGTCCCACAGTTTGTTGATCCCGTCCGAGTAGTTCGTGTAAAGCGATACTGGCAGGCCCGGAGTCGCTGTGTTTATCGTGAATCTGGCAAAGGTCGCATTGAGATATTGGAAGTCCCCGTCCGTACCGTTCAGGAGCAGCGTGAGGAGCGCGCTCGCCTGGTTGACCTGGTAGCCCTGTGAAGTGCTTGCGCCTGTGGTGTTACCGCTCGCCGTGGAATTGCACGTGTAGTTCCAGAAGCCCGCGGGCAAGACGATGTTCGCGTTGTTCTCGGCGTTCGCATCAGAATGGTTTCTGTAAAGGTTCGGCGTGCCCGTGCAGCCGCATGACGCGTTCGTGGCCGTCCCGTACGTTATCGGCGTGGCCGGATTGATGTTCAGCGCGCACGAGCCCGCCGTCTGCGTCACTGTCAGGTAATTGTTGTAGCTGTAGCTCGCCGTGTAGTTCCCGCCCGCCTGGTAAACGCACGTATAGTTGTAAACTCCTGCGCCGAGCACTATCGTCTCGCTTACACTGCCCGTGGTGCTGTTTACTTGCGTCCCGTTCCTTAGCAACCTTAAGGTTGCTCCCGGGTCGCCCGTGTTTATGGAGCAGGTCGCCGTTGTTTGCGTGCCGTAAGATACCGAGTTCGACGGGCTTAGCGTGACCGACACGCTCGACGCTATCGGGTTGACCGTCAGTCCGGCTGACGTTGAAGCCTGTAAATAGTTCGCACTGGCGCTGTTATTGAGGGCAAAGGTGTAGCTGCCCGCGCCGTAGACAGTATTGTCCGAAACCGAATACGGGTAGGTTGAGTCGGTTGCTATCGGCCCTTGGTCGTTGATGTAGAGGTTTATCGTGTAGTCCGCTTGCGACAATACCGTTGCCGAGCCGCTAACGCCCGCGGCGTTGCCGTAGTTTATCGTTCCGGCCGTCGAAAGCGACAGCGTCGGCGTCTTCTTGTTGATGGTGAGCGTTCTTGTCGCGCTTGCCGCCGAATAGTTCTCGTTGCCCGTTGTGTTGTAGATGTAGGTGTAAACGTTCGCGCCGAGCAGGCCCGCATCAGAAATGGCGTATGGTTGCGAACTGCTCGAGCCCATGCTTACCGCGTTCCTGTAAAGATTGAACGTGAGCGTCTGCCCCGTCATGGTCGCGTAGCCCGTGGCGTTCGTCACGGTCTCGTAATCGAAGGCTTGGTCCGATTCGGTCCCGTTTATCAGCAAGTGCATCGTTCCCGCCAGCACGCCCGCCCCAGCCGGCGTTACGGTGAGGTAGTTGTTGTAGCTGTAGCTCGTTGTGTAGTTCTGGCTGACTTGGTAAACGCATGTATAATTGTAGGCTCCGCCCGCCAACGTTTTTGTTTCCTGCACGTCACCGGTGCTGCTGTTGACTTGAGTCCCGTTCCTTAACAATGCAAGCGTCGCACCCGCATCGCCGGTCGTTATGGAACACGCAGCCGTTGTCTGCGTACCATAAGCGACTGAGTTCGACGGACTTATCGCGACCGTCACGCTCGACGCGATCGGGTTGACCGTCAGTCCGGCCGTCGTCGAGGCCGCCGTATAGTTCGCGCTGGCGGTGTTGTTTAGGGTAAAGGTGTAGCCGCCTCCTCCATAGACTGTGTTATCAGAAACCGCATACGGATGAGTCGAGTCCGTGCTTATCGGCCCTTTGCCGTTGACGTAAAGGTTGATTGTGTAGTCCGCCTGCGGCAAAACTGTAGCCGAGCCGCTCACACCGGAGCCCGCGCCGTAACTTATCGTTCCCGCCGTACTGAGCGAGAACGTGGGCGTCTTCTTGTTGATGGTGAGCGTCCTTGTGGCGCTCGCCGCAGAGTAGTTCTCATTGCCCGTCGTGTTGTAAATGTATGTGTAGACCAGCACGCCAAGCTGTTTGGTATCCGAGACCGAGTAGGGCGCCGTGCTGCTCGAACCAGCGCTTACCGCGTTACTGTAAAGATTGAACGTGAGCGTCTGCCCCGTCATGGTCGCGTAGCCTGTGACGTTGGTCGTGGTCTCATAATCAAAAGCTTGGTCCGATTCCGCGCCGTTTATCAGAACGTGCATGGTCCCAGCCACCGCACCGCCAGCCGCCTGCGTCACAGTAAGGTAGTTGTTGTAGCTGTAGCCCGTCGTGTAGTTTTCGCTCCCTTGGTAAACGCAAGTATAATTGTAAACCGCTGCGCCAAGCGTGTTGGTCTCGTTCGCATTGCCCGCGCCCTGCCCGACCTGCGTCCCGTTCCTGTAAAGCGTCAGTGTCGTGCCCGCGTCGCCCGTGGTTATCGTGCACGTCGCCGTCGTGCTGGTGCCGTATGTGACTGAGCTCGACGGAGCAAAGCCGATGCTGACCGTCGGCGTCACCTGTTTGACAGTGACGGAATATGTTGCGCCCGTGGCGTTTGCCGTGTAGTTGGTGTTACCCGTCGTGTTCGCCTTGAACGCATGCACGCCCCCGCCCAGAATGACCGTGTTCGGGTTGCTCGCGTTCTGCCCGTCCCTGACCAGCTGCACCGTGCCCGCATTCTGGTAGACCGTCGACCCGGTCACTGTTACGGAAGTGCCGTAGCTTATGGTCACGTCTTTGTTCGTGTAGGCGGTACCGTTATTTATGACAAGATTTATGGGGTTGGTCGCGTTCTGCTGGATTACCGTGATGTTATATGTGGAGGATGCGGAGAAGTTCTGCGAACTCAGATAGACGAAAGTGTAGTTGTACGAACCCACGCCCAGTGTGGCCGTTTCCGTGCTCGTTCCGACGTTGGTAGTGTTCCTCCAGAGCTGAGTGGTCGCGCCCGCGTCGCCCCAGACCACCGTTCCTGTTGCATTCGTGGCGGTCGGATACGTAACGCTATTGGAAGGCATTACCGCCAATGCCAGCATAGGCGCGACCTGGTTGACTGTCAGACTGGCCGTCGTCGAGGCCGCCGTATAGTTCGCGCTGGCGGTGTTGTTGAGCGAGAACGTGTAGAAATTCGCGCCGTAGAACGTATTATCCGAAACTACGTATGGATATGTAGAGTTCGTGCTTACAAGACCGCCGCCGATCAGATAAAGGTTTATCGTGAAGTCCGCCTGCGGCAGGACCGTCGCGCTGCCGCTCACGCCAGCGGCGGTACTGTAGCTTATGTTCACTGCCGTGCTCAGGCTGAGTGTAGGTATTTTCTTGTTGATGGTGAGCGTCCTTGTGGCGCTCGCCGCAGAGTAGTTCTCATTGCCCGTCGTGTTGTAAATGTATGTGTAGACCAGCACGCCAAGCTGTTTGACGTCGGGGACAGCATACGGTTCAGAGCTTGATGAGCCCGCGCTGACGGCATTCCTGTAAAGATTGAAAGTGAGCCCGCTCTGTCCCGTAATGGTCGCGTAGCCTGTGACGTTCGTTGCGGTCTCATAATTGAACGCTTGGTCCGATTCCGTATTGTTTATCAGCACGTGCATCGTTCCTGCGAGCACGCCCGCTGCCGCAGGCGTCACGACAAAGTAATTGTTGTAGCTGTAGCCGGCCGTGTAGTTCTCGCTGTCCTGATAGACGCACGTGTAATTGTAGATTCCGCCGCCGAGCGTTTTGATATCGCTCGCCGAGCCAGAACCCGTCCCGACCTGAGTGCCATTCCTGTAAAGCGTGACAGTTGTTCCGGCGTCGCCCGTCGTTATGGCGCACGTCGCGTTCGATTGCGTCCCGTACGAGACCGGGTTCGAAGGCAGGAAGCTGACCGTGATCGTCGGCGTCACCTGCGTCACGTTCGCGTAATAGGTGACGCCTGTCGCATTGGCGGTGTAGTTGGTGTTGCCGGTACTGTTTGCCTTGAAGGCGTACGTGCCCGCCGCAAGATTCAGGCTCTGGCCGCTTGTCGCTGTCGTATCGTTCTTGTATAAGCTCACGCCGTCGGGCCCTGAGGCTACCGGCGTTATCGGCGTGCCGTACGGGACCGTTATGTTGTTTTGCTGCCCGTTCAGTGTGAGGCTCACCGGATTGGCTGCCTGGGTGACGTAAAGGTAATACGTCACGCCGGTGGCGTTCGCCGTGTAGTTGGTGTTGCCCGTGCTGTTGGCCTTGAAGGCGTACATTCCGCCGCCCAACGTTATTGTCGTCGGGTTCGTTGTGTTCTGCCCGTCCCTGTAAAGGTTGACCGTTCCGGACTGGGTGAACATCTCAAGGCCCTGCACCGTTACTGACGTGCCGTAAACCGCAGAGACGTCCTGGTTTATGTACAGCGTCCCGTTATTAATGTAAAGGTTTAGCGGATTGCTCGTGTTCTGCGCTATGACCGTGATATTGGTGATTGAGTACGCCGAATAGTTCTGCGAGCCCTGATAGGCGAAAGTGTAGTTGTACGGCCCTGCTCCCAATCTTATTGTTTCCGTGCTCGTGCCCACGTTCGTTCCGTTCCTGAACAGGGCTGTAGATGCGCCGGAATCGCCAGCAACGACCGTGCCCGTCGCCGTCGTGGTGGTCGGGTACATTGTGCTGTTGGAGGGCATCACCGCCAAGGTCAGCGCAGGCGCTACCTGGTTTACGGTCAGTCCGGCCGTCGTCGAGGCCGCCGTGTAGTTAGCGCTCGCGCTGTTGTTGAGCGTGAACGTGTAAACGTTTACGCCGTAGACCGTGTTGTCGGAAACCGAATACGGATATGTCGAGTCCGTGCTTGTCGGCCCCAAGCTGTTCACGTAAAGGTTTATTGTGTAGTCCGCTTGCGGCAGAACTGTGGCCGAACCGCTCGCGCCCGCTCCTGCCCCATAGCTTATTGTCCCGGCTGTTGAAAGCGCCAGCGTGGGCGTTTTCTTTTCTATCGTCAGCGTCCTTGTCACGCTCGCCGCAGAGTAGTTCTGGTTGCCTGTCGTGTTGTAAATGTAAGTGTATGCTATCGCGCCAAGCTGCTTGACGTCCGATACGGCGTACGGCTCGCTGCCGCTCGAACCAGCGCTTATCGCGTTCCTGTAGAGCCCGAACGTCAGCCCGTCCTGCCCTGTTATGGTCGAATAGCCTGTCACGTTCGTCACGTTCTCGTATTTGAACGTCCTGTCCGATTCCGTCCCGTTTATCAGGACGTGCATCGTCCCCGCCAGCACGCCCGCCGCCGCAGGCGTCACGGTAAGATAGTTGGTATCGTAGCCACCCGAGTAATTCTGGCTTGCCTGGTAGACGCACGTGTAGTTGTACACGCCCGCGCCCAGCGTATTGGTCTCGCTCACGCCGCCTGTGCTCGTATTGACCGCCGTGTTGTTCCTCCACAAAACTAACGTTGCGCCCGGATCGCCCGAAGTTATGAAGCAGTTCGCGGTGGTCTGCGTTCCATAAGCGACGGAGCCTGACGGAATGAAGTTCAAATTGACCAGTGCTACGACCCTGTTCACGTATGCGATGAAAGTCGCGCCTGTCGCATTGACCGTGTAATTGGCGTTCCCGGTGCTGTTTACTTTGTAGGCATAACGCGCGGCCGCAAGCTTGATGACTTGCCCGTTCGGTATTATGGTGTCGTTACGCGAGACCGTCACGCCGTCCGGTCCCGTGCCTGTCGAGTTAATGGTCGTCCCGTAGTTGACTATTATGTCCTGGTTGAGGTTGCCGTTCAGGTAAAGGTTGAGCGTGTTGACGGCTTGGTTTATGTAAAGATAGTAAGTCACGCCCGTGAAGTTGGCCGAGTAGTTCTGGTTGCCCGTTGCGTTGGCCTTGTATGCCCAAACGCTCGCGCCCAGAACGTTGACCTCCATCGCCCCGCCCGTGTACGTGTCGTTCCTGTTGAGCGTGGCGCCCGCTGTCGCCGTGGCGGTCGCATTCGATTGCGCGGGATACGTTATTGTCATGTCCTGGTTCATGTATTCTCCTGTGACGTTCCTGAAGAACAGATTGGTCGGGTTGTCCGCCTGGAGTATCGTAAAGTACCATGTATCTGAGACGGCCCAGTCGCCTGTCGTGTCGACCGCATACGATTTCCAGTAGAAATTGCCCGCGGGCAGTGTATTGTTGTAGTTGTAAAAGTTGTTGCCCAGCTGTATCATCGTGTAGTTCTGCGGCGAGCCCGAAAAGTTGGATTCGAAGTAAACGGTGGTCACCACGCCATTGTCCGTCCATTTCAGTGTGAAGTTTGACACGTTCGTCGGACTGTAGACCGACGGTATGCTCGATTGGTTTATCGACCAGACGGGCGGGACGCCCGACCCCGCTTCCGAAAGTATGACGTCAACCCAGCAGCCGAGCGACCCGCTGCATACCGTCTGGTTTTTGCCTTGGAAACTGTAATTGGTGGCCGTGACGTTCACCGTATAAGAGCTGGGTGGCACGCCGTCCGCCGTCGAGACCACCGTTTTGAACCTGTAATAGAACTGCGCGGCGTTGGGATATCCTTGCATGGTGCATATCTTCTTGCTGTCCTGTATCACACCGGTGTCGGTCTTTACCAGCGAGACATTGACCAACGTGCAGTTGCCGTTCGCCGGAACGCAGGTGTTGCCGCACGGGTTGGCGTCCGTGCCGTCCGACACGTACGACCAGTTGGACCAGGTCGTGTTGTACACCTTTTCGCCGTTGGGGCCCCATGCGAAGCCGTGCGTGTTGTTGTTGACATTTATGGCGGTTACCAGCTGCACGTATCCGCCGCCCTCTTCACCCTCGACAGCGGACGCTGTCGGGAACCCGCCTTCCACTATTATGGTGGTTGCTTTGCCGGACACGTTTTCGCTTGCGGCCGGCGCCCCGCCGGCTGCGACGGCGGGCGCTGTCTTGCTCGCCTCTCCGATAAACAGCAGTGACCCTGCAATGACCGCGACCGCCAGTGCGACCACCATGGCCCTCGAAGAAGCAATGCCCTTCTTTTTCCGCTTCCCGCCTTTGAAAAGTACGACGAATGCCGCCCCCACGCCGATCGCCAGGAGCGCCAGGAATGTCATGCCGACCGTTTCATCGGGCACGTACGGCTGCGGCTGCGCGGCCGTCTCCTGAGCGGACGGGACCTGTTGCTCGCCGGGCTTCGGCTGCTCTTTAGGGGCTATCGAACCGATTATGTATTTTATCGCTTTTCCTATGTCGCTCACTATACCCGGTCTGGAGCCCACTATGTCGATTATCGTGAACTCTTTTGCGGTCGAGGAATTGGTCAAGCCCAGCGCCTTCACCGTGACCGTGTCCTGGCCGATTTTGCCCGCCAAGGAAAGCTTGTACTTGTTTTGGTATTGCTCCACGGGCGGGAACCCCTGACCCGTGCACCGCTCGTCCCTGTATTTCAGCTCCCCGGCCGAAGAATAAAGTTCGGTTATGACCGTCGTGCATTTTTCCGCTGGCGCGCCGTCCGCATAATACACCGCCCCGTCCACGCTTATCACTTCGGGCGGGCCGCCCACGACCGCTGCGTACGCCATGCCTGCGGCTAATGCCGCGGCTAAGACAATCGTCAGCGCTGCCACCAGCTTTTTCCTCGCCATCTCACCAGCAACCTATCATTTTTACGTTTGTTAACCATTAAAACCCTACGGTTGGTATGCCCAACTGTACTGTGTGTCGTTCTGCGAGTAGTACCAGTATCCGCGGCCGGGCACTATGTTGTTGAAGTCCCCGAACCAGCCGAAGCCCAGGAAGTAGTCCGTCCTCTTGAACGTGTCTAAGACGGCATCATAGTAGTTCATCAGGTCCAGATCGCTCGCGCCATCCAGAACGTTGTCGAGGCTCTTCGTGTTCACGGAAGTCCAGCCGAGCATCGACCACGTCAGGTTGTATATTGTCTCGGATCTCTGCGCCTGCGGGACTGCTCCTACTATCGTATTGTTGAACGGCGTGGTGCCGTATCCCGCCTTCTGCGAATAGTACCAATAGCCCCTGTCCGGCTGCATCGTAACGTAGTCTCCGGACCACCCGAAGCCCCCGAAATAGTCGGTCCTCTGGAAGGTCTGTCCGGTCGCCGACCAGCGGTTGCTTATGTCGCTGTCTTCGGCCGTGTAAAATATGTCGTCCATGCTTTCGTTCCATGGGAGCAGCGGTATCGATATCAGGTTCCAGCCCGAATACAGCTTGAGGTTCCATTTGGCCACCGCGTACGTGTTCTCGTCCGTCAGCCCGAGCGTGTTGTTGGCACGCACTATATAGTAGCGCTCATTCACGCCGTCCGAGGTCGGGTCCGTCCAGTTCGTGGTCGAGTTCGAAACTATGAGGTATGGTTTGGAGAAGTTGAATCCCGCAGGCCAGCTGTCCGTCAAATATATCACGTAGTTGACCACGTTCGGCGAGGTGGAGAGCGTCCAGTTGAGCGTCGTATCATTTGACGTCGTGTTGAGTATCAGCCTGAGGTTCTGCGGCGCGTTCGGCCTCAGCTGCGTCACGGTTATGTTGACGTCCGACTGTATGGGCAGCCCCGCCAGCGAGCAGTCGTGCGCAGTGGCGTTCTGCACCGGATAGGCGAACGTCGGTATCAGCCGCGCGCGCAGCGTGTAATTGCCGGTCGAGATGTCGCTGAGATTGCGGTAGTAGCTGGTCGTATTGGTCCCGTTGCCCGGCGCCGTGGCGTTGTCCAAGGCCATGTAGGCCACGCGGTTGCCCGCGGGGTTGTAAAGCTCTATCAGCAGCATCTCGTTGAGGTCGTTGGCGTTCTGTGCGTTGTTTATCAGCACGGTCATGTTGGCGGTTTCCGTGAATTGGTAGCTCGTATCGTCGGTCGTCAGCACGAGCGTCGTGTTGTAGCAGTATACGCTGACGCTTACTGACGATGTTACGGCGGCGGAGGCGATGTGCGGCAGCAGCGCTGCCAAAAAAATCACCGGCATCACGACCCCTAGCAAGCGTCCTTTCATATTGACCACAGGGACAAAGCAGCAACCCGTGATTAAACTAAGTAAATTATCAATATAAAGTTGTTTCAAGGTGTGGATTAGCAATTTAAATGTAAGAATATGAACTATTCTTAGGTGTTATGATGGGTTGCCGGTGGGGTTTACTGGTAGTGCTGCTTGCGCTCTCGCTCTTATCGGTGCCTGCGCTGGCGCCAATTCCGCAGGTGATAAGCGTTCAGGGCCGCCTTACCAACAGCAGCGGCGGCCTGCAGTGCGGCGCCTGGAACATGACGTTTGAGATATACGACGCCTCCTCGGGCGGCAACAGGCAGTTCCTGGAATACCGTGACAACGTGACGGACCAGGTCGCGAACGACTGCCGCGGCGCCTACGTGACCATTCCGTCCAGCCCTTCCTGCGAAGGCATCTTCAACGCCCGCCTCGGAGAAACTACAGGTTGCCCGGTGAACGCCACCACCTTCAATACGGCGGACGCCTATCTGCAGCTAAGTATTAATGGATCATTGCTCACCCCGCGCCACCGCCTGACCAGCGCGGGCTACACCTTCCGCACGAACGTGAGCGAGATAGTGCTCGGCTCCGCGACCGCCGGCACCGTCCTTAACAACCTCAACCCCGCGACCGACAACAGCTACACGCTCGGCACGGCCGCGCTGCGCTGGCTCGCCGGCTTCTTCAGCAAAAATATCACCATCGGCTCCACTTCCTTCATCAACAGCACGCACGCCGGCATCGGGACGACGAGCCCCGGTCTCTACAATCTGAACGTGATGGGCGACGTCAACGCCAGCTGGGTCAACGCTACGACGGGCGTTAAGGGCACCAACGTGTGCATCGGCAACGACTGCAGGACGGCCTGGCCGACCGCCGCCGTCG
>Ga0315297_10000593_pt1 | contig 21203 bp, 18 predicted proteins | sample YL17G15_0_MG_FD_203628 | JGI IMG/M metagenome (GOLD analysis project Ga0315297, IMG submission 203628) | Sediment microbial communities from Yellowstone Lake, YNP, Wyoming, USA - YL17G15_0 | ecosystem: Environmental > Aquatic > Freshwater > Lake > Sediment | place: USA: Wyoming | collected... | reverse complement strand
CAACCGGTGTCCAGTGTTGTTGTAACGCGTTGAAATCTCTGGCTTCCGGTTTTCACCGGAATGACGATTCTTGGGCATTTTCGACTTTTTACGAAGTCGTCAAGCTTGACGCCGATCTCTGTTCGCCACTCGGCCACGATGGCCTCCTGCAGGGGGACATCCTTGTCGACACCGCCGCCAGGCAGGGCAAAGATTTCCTTGCCGCCATAGATGTACTTCATGCAGAGGATTTGCTCTTCCCTTTCAAATAGAGCCGATACTCTGATGCGCATGATGCCTCCTTTGTCAATCGGCGTTTTACAGCCAGACCCTGTTTTCCAGAGGGCGCCATGATGAGCTGCCCTTTTCGGTCCGATTCTACCACATTTGATACCCTCGTGACAGATGGATAAAGTATCCATCCAATTATATTGACAGGCAGAAGGGGTTTCCCTATACTGCCCCAACCAAAACGAATTCCGGTCTTGGGGACCGATTTTCAAAACGCTCACCGTGTGTTCGAGGAGTGATCCGTGGCTTTCCTAATGTCCCCGGAGAGGCGGTTTCTGTCGAATATGGACGGGGAGCGCATCCGGCGGCTGACAAGGGGCTGAAACGGGCGCTGGAGCGTTCCGAAACTGAGTGGAGAGTTGAGCGGACGGCGGATCGGCAAGATGATGAAAGTCATATGAATAAACGGGACAAAAGACTGGTCTTCGTGGCCGTATCCTGCGCCTCCTTCTTGGCCACCTATACGGGATCGGCGATCAACGTGGCCCTGCCCGCGATCGGCGCTGAATTCGGAATGAACCATGCCCGGCTCCAGTACATCGTCTCGGCCTACGTGATGATGAACGCAGTCCTGCTCGTTCCCTTCGGCCGCCTTGCCGACATCTACGGCAGAAGGATTTTTTTCCACGTCGGCATGGTCCTCTTCCTCGCCACACACGTGGTCTGCGCTTTTGCCCCGAACGGCTGGGTCCTCATCGCGGGCCGGGGCGCCGGGGGAATCGCCGCCGCAATGTTCTTCAGCAATACGATCGCCATCCTGTCGTCCGTCTTCGACCCGTTCGAGCGGGGAAAGATCCTCGGACTCAACGTCTCCATCACCTACATTGGCCTCACCATCGGCCCCTTCCTCGGCGGAGTGCTGACGAGCTGGTGGGGATGGCGGAGCGTCTTTTTGAGCGTGGTACCCCTCGTCATAATCGGGTTCTCCCTTGCCTGGTGGAAACTCCCCCGCGATTTCCGCCGGGAACCCTCCACGGCCTTCAATCTCTCCGGGTCCGCCCAGTATATCATCATGCTTGTCCTTGTCATCCTGGGCCTCTCCGCTCTGCCGGGGATGAAGGGAGTCCTGGCCATCGGCGCCGGCACCGTTCTGGCGGCCTTTTTCTTCCGGGGGGACAGCCGTGCCGCCGCCCCCCTGATGGACGTCCGCCGGTTCCAGGGAAACCGGGTCTTCGTCCTTTCCAATCTGGCCAATTTCATCCAGTACCTCTCGGCCTTTGCTACGAGCTTTCTCCTGAGCCTCTTTCTCCAGAACGACCGGATCAAGGACTTGACCCCTCACGCAGCGGGAATCATCCTCCTTGCACAACCCTTGGTGCAAGCCCTCTTCTCGCCGCTGGCCGGCGCCCTGTCGGATCGATTCGAGGCCAGATGGATCGCCTCCGGCGGCATGGCCGTTACCGCCGCCGGTCTCCTTTCGTTTTCCTTTCTGTCTCCGTCGGCGCCCGTCTATCTGATCGTCATGATCCTTGTCTGTCAGGGTATCGGGTTTGCCTTCTTCTCTTCCCCCAACAACAACATGATCATGGGGAGCGTATCCTCCGACGTCTACGGAATTGCCTCGGGCATCCTGGCTACGGGGAGAGCACTCGGCATGTCCCTGAGCCTCGCTACGACGGCCGTGGTCTTTAATTTCTTCAACAGCTACGGCGAGCGCCCGGATGCCTTTCTGAACAGTTTCCACGCCCTCTTCGCGATCTTCTTCCTCCTGTCGCTTCTCGGGATAGCCAGCTCCGCGGCCCGGGGAAAGGTAAGGGTGCGATCAGTAGCGAGAAATTAGGATCCGTTTGAAGATATGAAAGTACTTCTGATCTCCGCCAATACGGAAAGGATCAATATCGTTCCCCTCCCCCTGGGATTGAGTTACGTGGCTGCGGCGACGCGCAACGGCGGTCACGACGTCCGGGTGCTGGATCTGATGGCGGAAGACGATTCAGAGTACCTTATCCGGGAGACCATCGCCTCTTTCGGCCCCGACGTGATCGGGATCTCCGTCCGGAACATCGACGACCAGACGAAGGATGGCCGGTTCCTGCTCGATGAGGTCAGGCGCGTCGTCCGCGATTGCCGTCGCCTTTCCGACGCCCCCATCGTCCTGGGGGGAGCGGGCTACAGCATATTTCCGGAGAGCGTCCTGGCCTATCTGGAGGCGGACATGGGGATCCAGGGGGAGGGAGAGGTCGCCTTTCCCGCCTTGATCGAGCGCCTCGCACAACAGGCGGACCTCTCGGAAACGCCAGGCCTGTACCTGCGGGATCGCGGCCTGCTCGGTAAAAGAACATTCGTGAAGGATCTCGATTCATTACCCATCTTCGGCGCGCACGAGTTCTTAGCTTCCCAGGATCGGGGACTGTGGCTTCCGTTTCAGACCCGCCGGGGCTGCCCGCTGAACTGCAGCTACTGTTCCACGTCCACCATCGAGGGGCTTGCTATCCGGAAACGATCCCCGGAGGCGGCTGTCACGGAGCTCGCCTGCTGCGTTGAATGCGGCTTCCGACAGATCTTTTTCGTGGACAACACCTTCAACCTCCCTCCCGGCTATGCAAAGGAGATCTGCAGAAAAATCATCGACCGCGGCCTGGACCTATCCTGGCGGTGCATCCTCTACCCCGGGAAGGTCGACGAGAAACTGGCTGCGCTCATGGCGGCCGCCGGCTGCAGGGAAGTCAGCCTCGGATTCGAAAGCGGCTCCAAACGGATCCTCCTGAACATGAACAAGAAGTTCACTCTCCGGGAGATCCGGCAGACGGCGGAGACGTTGGCGCGGCACGGCATCCGTCAGCAGGGGTTTCTCATGCTGGGCGGTCCCGGCGAAACGCAGGAGTCGGTTTTAGAGAGCCTGACGTTTGCCGATTCGCTGCCTTTGGATCAACTGAAAATCACCTCCGGCATCCGCATCTATCCCCAGACGGCGCTCGCCCGGGTGGCCATCGACGCGGGGATGATTTCGCCGGACGACGATCTGCTCTTCCCGAAATTCTATCTTGTCCGGGAACTCGAGGAGTGGCTGTTGGAAACAGTGAAGACCTGGATGGCCGACCGCCCCCACTGGATGACCTGACGGCCCGACCGGACCAATCGCCGCGGCCGAGGCGGCCAAGAGGAATGAAAAATCACGACGAAGAAATCAGAAAGCAATTCACCGTTCAGGCCGCACGCTTCAGCGAGCAGGGTCTGACCCTGAGCAGCGCGGAATACCTGCAATGGGTGGTCAATCAACTCGGCCTGAACCCCTCCTTTGTAGTGCTGGACGTAGCGGCGGGCACGGGGCACCTGGGCCGGGCCATCGCTACCCACGTGCAGCGGGTGGTGGCCGTGGATCTGACGCCGGCCATGATCGCAGAAGGCCAGCGCGAGGCCTTCAGGGCCGGCCTCGGCAATATCACTTTTGAGCAGGGACGGGCGGAGAAGCTGCCCTTCCCGGATAATTCATTTGATATGGTTGTTACCCGCCTGTCCCTGCACCATTTTGCCGATACGCAGCCGGCGGTTCGGGAAATGGCTCGCGTCTGCAAGCCAGGATGCCAGGTAGGCATCATGGACATGATCTCGTCGGACGATGCGGCTCTGGATGTCTCGTACAATCGCCTGGAAAGGCTGCGCGACCCCTCGCACACGCGCTGTCTCACGCGTGAAGAACTGCACAGGGGCATGGAAGATGCCGGATTGCAAGTTGTTCAGATTGTGGCCAGAGACATTGAGGTCGACCTGGCGCGTTGGTTGGACATGACCAACACCGGGCCGGAGGCGCGGCGCATCATTCAGGATGAGTTGACGCAAGAGCTCCAGGGATCGCGCATCACCGGCATGCGGCCGTTTATGCGAAATGATCGGCTAATGTTTACGCAAACCTGGGTCACAGCAGTGGGAGTTAAATAAACCCGCTTCTCTAAAACCCGAGATAGGCCATCTTAATGTGCTCGTCCTCCAATAATTCTTTGCCGCTTCCGGAAATGACGATGCGGCCGGTCTCCAGTACATAACCCCGGTTGGAGATGGCCTTGAGGGTCGTGCTTTTACCGGCCCCGTTCGACCCCACCAGTGTAACAATTTCCCCCTTGTTCACCAAGAATGACGCTCTCGTAAAAAGTCGTCACACCGGTGAAAACCGGTGTCCAGTGTTTTTGTAACGCGTTGAAATCTCTGGCTTCCGGTTTTCACCGGAATGACGATTCTTGGGAATTTTCGACTTTTTACGAAGTCGTCAAGAATGAGACATCCCATAAGGTCTGGGCATCATCGCAATAGACTTCAATCTGTTTAATCTTGTTTGTGACACGTGGCATTCTCAGGTTCGCGGTATTCAGACCAATGCTTCGCTACAAATGATTCGGGGGATCGGTTTGTCTTCGAGTTCCAGGCTTCGCCGGGCTGCCACGTCTTTCAGGTTGTGCTGGTCGTAGATTCGGATCAGATTCTTGTAGAGCGCCTCGCCTACGACGGCATTCCGCCGCAACTGGTTCAACTCGCGCTTGACCGCGACGGTCAAAGCGCCTCGGAAAGCCTTCTCCAGAATGTTGACATTACCCTTGATTTCTTCATCGGTTACGGCTTCAAAAAGGATCCTGAGTTCCCGAAGCGCATAGAGCTGGCCGTGCGTGAGATTGAAGGTATGCCTGCGCTCGGCTTCCCGGTGTTTGACTTCCTCGGCAAATGTCCGTTGCACGGCCATGACTGCCTTGTTGTATCCGTCCGGCAGGTCGGCGGCCTCCGCATCGGGGGCGCATTTGACCGTGCCGACCACCCTCGGAACATCGCGGGAAAAGACGGCGCCCTTTTCGTCGAGCAGGAAGAGCTGCTGAAAGCGTCCGGCCTGGCAGAAAACGAACAAACCCTTTTGCAGAGAAGGCCGCGCCGTGCGGATGCCGTCGCGCAGAGCGGCGATGCGGTCGAACTCCGCAGGGTCTTCCTTCCGCAATTGCCGCAGGATTTCCTCGGCTTCGTTCAGGTCCAGAAACTCGTCTTCCGGTTTGCCCCAGAGGTCTAACTGCACCGGGCCGCCGCCCTGGGTTTCATAAATGGCATACATCGCCTCGGGGTTCAGGCGTTCGGTCTCGTCCAGGATGTTGGAGTCCTCCCCGATAGTGTCGTGAATCTCCTGAATCCGGTTGTGCAGCTTGTCGTATAAATTTAGATTTTTCTGCTTTTTTCAAAGAGCTAAAGTGTTACGATTTTTCTCGATTCCGACTTCCGGCAGGAAGTTGAAGGCGAAGATGACTTCATGTTCCGATCCGATCCGGTCGATGCGTCCGAAGCGTTGAATCAGCCGCACCGGGTTCCAGTGCAGATCGTAATTGATGATGTTGTCGCAGTCCTGGAGATTGAGACCTTCGGCCAGAACGTCGGTGGAGACGACGGTCATGAGTTCCGCTTCGCCTTTGGCAAAGCAATACTCCGGGTTGGCTTTCGGCGCAAACCGTCCGACCACGCGCGCTTTGCTCTTGTCCCCGCTGTAGATAACCTCCACGTCGGGGAAACGGTCGCCGGGGTTCAGATTGGCGTAGAGATACTTCGCCGTGTCGGCGTACTGAGTGAAGATCAACCGTTTCGCACCCTTCAACGGCTTGTCAGACAGGCGCGCTTTGAGCGTTTGGAGTTTGGCGTCTTTCTCGGGGGTGATGGGTTCAACCAGCGTCCGGACCGTCTTCAAAATCTCGATGTCGTGCGCGATGTGCCTGCGCAGGGTATCCGTGTCGAAGTCCTCTGCGTCGTAGCGTTGCGACACCGCGCGCAAGGCGTCCATGAAGTCGGTCTCTTCGAGCGTGTCGCTTCCATAGAGGATGTACTGCGCTTCCTCGCCCGCCGGGACGAAGCCCTCGTCGATGGCCTTGATAAACGACTCATGAATCTTGAGCAACCGGCGGATGGTCTCCTGAAAGGCGTAAACACTCGACTCAAACCGCTTGAACAAGAGAACGCGCATCAGGCCCCACAGGTTCGCCCCGGCACGCTGTAGGCTGACATACGGCTCTTTCTTCTGTTTCTCGGCGTGGACGTAGTGCCACAGGCCATAACGTGCATAGGACAGTTCCCCCGCTGCGGTCTTGGCCGGTTTTCCCTTCCGGGTCTTGCCGAGATAGCCGCGCAACTGCTGGTAAAGTCCCTGGTAGGTCTCTTCGATGCTGTACGCGATGGTTTGAAGCTGCCGCTTCGGGAAAAACTGGTGCTTTCCGCCAACGAGCACATAGGCCTTCCGCCTGCCGTCGATGTATTCCTGAAAACGACCGGGATCAACCGGCCCGTGTGTCTCTGCATCAAAGCCATACCAACGCAAAATATGGTTGCGCGTGCGCCGGACAAGGATGTTGGCCAGCAAGTCGGGCAATTTCTTTTCCCCCCGCTCAATCAGTTTGAAGAACTCTTTCAGGTTCGGCGGGTCAACGGGCATGTCCGTCCGGTCGTCCTGGTGGAAAAGCTTGATCTGGTGGTAAACGTCCCATGCGCTTTTATTCCGGGGCGTGGCGGTCAGGAAACAGCAACGGCGGCCGGTGGAAAGGAACGTCTGAACTACCTTATAGCGCTGGGTGCCGGGATGCCTGAGGTTATGGCTTTCGTCCACGAGGACAAAGTCACGGTCCTTGTAGCGGAACTCTTTCAGGAGCTTGGTTACGCCGTCGTTGTCATCTTCCCGAAGGTATCCCATCGAAAGGATTTGGGCGTTGAGTTGATAAACCTCGTTGTACCGTTCCCACATTTCCTTGAGCGGCGCGGGACAAATGACCAGCGGGCGCGCGTGGTCCGTGCGCTCAAAATGCTTCACGATGGCCGCGCCGATGTAGCTCTTGCCCAGGCCGACCACGTCCGACACAAACGTACCGCCATAGTCTTTGATCATGGTGATCGCTTGCTTGAAGGCGACCTTCTGGAATTCTGCCAGCCTACGGAATATGTCGTCATCCCAGAGGAGTTCCTGCTCTTCCTCGCCCTCCAGCCGGTCTTTCACGAGGGCAAAGAGCGTCTTCATGTAGATGTCGTAAGGCCTGACCTGCGCCGCCGCCCAGGATTCCCTGAGTTCCAGCATCAGCGTTTCGTCGAATTCCTGCGCTTCTTTCCAAAGATCATCGAACCAGCGGACAAGTTCCTGATGGTTCTGGTTACCCTGAACGATCACGTTCAACTCGGTGTTGTGGGTCAGCCCGGCCAGGGTCAGGTTCGAGGACCCCACAACCGCGATGCCTTTTTCGTGTCGGGCAACCTCCTGGCCGACCGTATCGAACACTTTGCCGTAGTCGCAAATGTACGCCTTCGCGTGGAGTCGGCCTTTCGTGTAAACGCAAACCTTCAGGCGCTTCTCCTGGATCATCTGAATCAGCCCGGCAATCAGCGCCTGCGCCTCGTCCGTCTGGTCCATCAACTCCACGGAATTCCGGAGATTCCCGGCCGTCTCCTGGGCCATCTTTCCGGCTTCCGTGCGCTTGGGGTAAGCCTGTCTCTCGACCTCTTCTGCTGCGAGATCGAGGCGGCGGTAACCTTCCGCCAGCATTTCGACCGTCTCGCGGTTGGTCGTGTTGCCGATCAGCAGACGGAGTTCCTTCAGGCTCAAAAGGCGCCCGGCTACACTCGTCAGCCCGGAGAGGAAAAGGTAGCCGACGGCAAACCGCGCCCTCTCGCTCGTGCCGAGCATCTCACTGAGATGGTCAACCAGCTTCTCTGTTCGATTGTCGATGATGTCATGGGTTGGCATCGGTTAGGTTACCATAAGTTCGGGATGGGTCTTGAGCAACCACGTGGCAACGTCACTCACCGTTATCATGCTTATGTTTCAATCAATTGTACCCGTTTGGGGTGCGATTGTACCCATTTCGGGTACGGATATTTATCAAGCTCTTCATGGTTTAGACGTCTGTTTACGCTTCAATTTCCGCAGATCATCCGCGCCATATCGGGCCATCTTTTCGCGCAGTGCCAGAGGCCGTTTCCGACGATGGCCCAGAGATTCGCTGACGACAATCAGGTTGCCGTCAGCCTCGGCCTCAAGTTGCGCATTTGCGTTCAACAATTCAATGCCGTATACGGTCCCGTCCGGAGCGATATCCACATTCATTTCGTCGCTCACGCGAATCGTGTCCACTTGCCCCTTCTTCTCATGCAGCCGTAAATAGGCGATGTTGTGTCCCGGATCATATGTAAGTTTCATAACACCGTATCCCCCCCCTGATCAGCAGTGGCAGCACTCAGTAGGCAGGAATGCCGGTCCTGGCGGCGATCCAATCCATTGTCTCCTTGAACACCGTGCATTCCAGTTGTCCGGAATTGCTGAACAACAGCTTCTTAATATCGGTGACTTTCTCCAAAACGACTTTTGCATGCCTGGTGTCACGATAACTACAGCCCTTCTTTGTTCGAAATAGCTCTTCAACTACATGCTTCGGCGGTTTTTGCTGGTTCTGCTCTTCCACGGGATGCCGCCATTTTCCAAGAGCTTCATTCGTGCCCAACGTTTGTCGCAATTCGTCCACAGCTGCCAGCAGCAAAGCCTCAAGGTCATGCTTCAGTGCGCTTGGACAGAAGCGAGTCAGTGTCGCTTCTGCATTTTTTGGGGGCAGATTAAACACGGTTTGCAGGGTGTCCCGGACAAGCCGAATCTGGACGGCCTTGAGTTCCTGCATATCAGCGTGCTTGAATTCCGTGTGCGAATACGCTGTGTTCGGATAGAGGTCGGGCAAGCCGACAACTATATCGGAAACACTGTTGACCATTTTTTCGGCGGCTCGATGACCAATCTTACGGAAGTAACGAGACTTATCGTCGAGGGGATGAATCTGGATGCCCCAACCCTTCTTGCCGAGTTCGGCTTGCCATGACGCCCATAGAGCGTTCAAGGCGATCCGGTCCGATTCCCCCTCAACGAATACCCAGACCCTCATTCTGCCGTCGCCTCCAGCTCTCCCGACCGGTGCAGGTCGCCTAAGGTTTCACCCGTAACGGCCTTCAGCATTTGGGCCAGTGTTTTGCGATCCTCCGGCCGGTGCCATGTAGCCTTGGGTTCCTCGCTTATTCGGGACATGACTGAAATATCGGCAAGGCCGAACCTGTTCAGCAAGTCCGGACTGTGCGTTGTCACCAGCACCTGCGTACGCTCCGCCGCAGTCTTAATCATGTCCGCAACGACCGGCATCAGTCTCGGATGCAAACCTGTCTCGGGTTCGTCCACCATCACAAATGGGGGCGGCAGAGGATTCAACAGTGCCGATGCAAGGCAGAGGAACCGCAACATGCCGTCAGACAACTCCCAAAGTTCCATGGACCTCCGCATTCCTTTCTCTCTCACCCGGACAAGCACTTGCGCCGGAGTGCCGTATGTCGTATCAAAATGCATTTCTTCCAGCGCCGGATACGCAGCTTTCATGAATTCCCGCAGATCGTTTGCGGCTGGGCGATAATCGTAACGGGTGAGAACTTCGTGCAAGACAGTTCCCAAGTTTTCGCCATTCAGGCCCAGCAAGGTTATGGGCTTGATCTCTGCCGCCTTGGTGCGGAGATTGGAGAACCGTGTTACGTCAAACCCCGGATAGAACGCCATGTTCGCAAGCAACACCCGCGCCGAAGATGGGATTGGGAATTCGTTGAAGAAACGGATTTGCGACAGCAACAAGGCGGGTTCTTGCGCCGAAACCGGCAGGTTGACTCCGATGCCGTTCTTTTCCGCAGTCTCCCGCACCTGATTTGTCTGCGGAAGCGCTTCGTCGAACGGGACAAGGCCGTGTTGTCCGCGGCTGTAGATTTGCCGGCGATAGGGCGTTGCTTCGAGATACTTGAATGCTTCGCTATAGCCGGGAGCCGGTTCCGGTTTGCGCAACACCTCATATTGCGCTTGCACTTGCCCCTGCACATCACCCTGCAAAGAAACCTCATAGTAGAGCTTCTGATCGTCATCCAATGGCAGTCGGCTCCAGAAAGAATTGCCGGGTTTCTCGAACGTTATCTTCCAGCCCAGCTTGTTTTCTCCTGTCGAGGCATTCAACAAGGAAGACAATCCCCAGTGCCATCCTATCGCGGTGTTCAATGGCGAATCGGCACACTGTGCGATCAACTGCAGGCAGTCCAGCAATGTGCTCTTACCGACTGCGTTTGCCCCGATGACCACCGTAAGGGGACGGAAATCGGCGACAAACCCGTTCAGAAGGCGATAACCTTGAACTTCAATTTTCGTGATCATGGGACACCTCATTGTATTTACATTTCACCAATGGAATGCATTCATTTCAGCCAGCATGTCCGTCTTCTTGGAATTCGCTGCAACACTTGCCAAAACGATCAGGCGGTTAAGATTTTTGTAACGTCAGTCTTATATTTTCTCTGACGCGGCGTGCGATCCCGATACACTTTTCACAGGTTTCACGATCCGGCATTGCATCCGGCAGGATGCTGAAAAGAGGGTATCGTGAAGGCATAAATACGGAATCGAGAAGGGAGCAATCCTCTTCCGTAAGCGCTGTATCGAACCCGTGATCGACGAGTGCCTGCCATAGGACAAAAATCGCATGCGTTTTCTTGAAAGGCAGCCCGTATTCAATAATGAGGGCTTTCAAATACTTTTCCACGGCCTGTTGAGCATTTTGAAGGCAGGCATTTAGATGATTGTGGGCCAGTGATAGTTCGGCAACGTCGAGATTTTCTGCCGCATAATTCAACCAGGCGCGGGTCTCATCTTTCATAGACGACCTCTCCCGCTTCGATCTCGCCAAGAAACGACGTATGTTCCGGTTTCGGGCGCACGGGGATGACATCCACGGCAATCTTTCGGTAAACGGGACGAAGCATTTTTCGATATTTCATGGCCAGTTCAAGATAAGGAGCCTTGCTTTCCTGAAAAACCGCCACATCGATGTCATTCGGAGCATCCGCCGTGAGAAAAGAACCAAACACGACGATCCGTCGGATTTCACTCGCCCCGGCCAGGCATCGGACAACGTCTTTCTTGATGGCTTCTTTATCCAGATGGGTCATATCGCTTTTCTCCTCGAACAGCCCTCCCGCGTTAGATTACACATATCTGCTTTATTCTCAAGCATATTTTACCTTTTCAGGCTCTCTGCCTTTTTCAGCCGCGTCTCGACAAGATTGATGACTGCCTCGTAGACGGCGTTTCGCTCGCCTGCCTTTATCGTCGCAATCGCAATCCTATTCTCCATTATCCCGTACAGTTGCAACACAGTCCTTCCCCGTCCAAACCCGCCGCTTTCCAAACCTGCGGAGTCTCCTTGCAAAGCGCAATCTGAACCTTCTTGTCGCAACGGCGAATTCCATCCGCAATCGCGCGGAACATCTCGATCCTGCATTCCCTCGGATATCGCAACTTTCCTGCCTCGGAAATCAGCGAACCATTTACCTTCAGTAGGGACGATTCCGGGAAACGAGTTTTGATGTGATTTAAAAGCCCTTCTGCGGGGCGGTACTCGCCAATCGTGATCCTCGAAGGTTCGACGTGATCGAAAATCATCTCCGTAAGCCTGTGATAATCTTTTTCCCACGTTGAATATCGGACCACCGGATCTATTCGCAAACGCACCTCATACCCGGCATCCTGAACCTTTCGCGCCGCTTTCAACCGGTCCGCCGGTGACGGCGTCCGGTGTTCCAGATACTGCCATACCTTGTCCGTGTTGACGCTGAACGAAACGATCGTCTGCCCGCCATGCTGCATCTCCAAAAGATTCCGGACGCAGTCGCTCTTGGTCAGGAACAGCAGCTTCGTGTGAGGCGCATGTGCCGGCATGAACGGAACAAGTTGCTCCGACAGCCCGGTGATATCATCCACAGCCAATGGATCGCCAAGCTCACCAAGATTCAGAACTCGAAGGGCATTGGGAATGCTCTGCATGTCAAACTTCTCTATATCCTTAAACATTCTGTCGTAGTTCACAAAGTGCGTTGACACCGGGCAGGTCCGAAAAGTCAGGTACAGATAACAGTACTCGCACCAGAAATTGCAGTTGTTGTAGGCCGTCAGCTTATGGAACTTCGCGCACCGTCCAAGGGGATGTTGAAACTGTTCGATGAATGGGCTCTTGCGATCGCGCAGCAACAGGACATTCCGTTCCTCCATGAGCTTATCCATGCCCCGCTCTCCATTGACCCTGGGCGGCGCGGAAAGCCATTTGACCGGCAGTCCCGACCTCTCGGCTATTCGCTGAACATGGAACCGATCCGACTGTCCTGCTACAGCCCACAGTTCCCGGACCAGTGCATGATGCTGCGTAGTGCCTGCCGCCGCGTCTGCAGCCTGCTGTTCCCGGTCTGTGTTATTCCTATGCCCTATCATCATGGACACCTGCCATTGAAAGATGTTTTTGGAGGTTCATCCGGTTCTTGCCTACTTTCTGATTTGAAAAGGTAATACGGCTTCAGGCTGCCGGATTTGTTACACTACTACTACACAACGGTCGTTTTTGAAATTGGAGTGAGGATTACCATTTGAACTGTCGTCTCTGATAGTGTTCCAGAATCCATAGTACCGCACCATCTGCTCTTCTCTTTTCGGTATATGAAAACACATGGCAGCCAGCCACTCCAGGTCAGGGAATACCTTTGTATCCTTGCCGTTCCTGGACATATAGACGACCTTCCCCTCCTGATCCAGGTAGGTCATACGTTCCTGAGAGAATGACGCCCGGATGATGCAGCGTGCCAGGTTTTCCAACGCCGTTTGTTCTTTCGGCTGGATGCGGTTTCCACAGAAGACGTGGAACCCAGCATGACGCCATGACGAGCGCCATTCGTCATGGAAAGGTGGCCCTGGTCATAGTCGGGGTTGAGCGGATCGCCGCCAACGGAGACGCGGCCAACAAGAATCGGGAAATCCACCTCGGCCAGCCGCTTGCAGTCCTTGGGGATCATGCGGGCTTGCGCTCCTTCCAGAGGCGGACGACGAAACGGTCGTTGTCTTCGATGAGGTCCGGCTCCGTGCCGTTGTGCGCCAACATGCCCTGAACGATCTTGCGCGGGATGCCAAGGCCGGTGGCCTCGATGTACCGGTAGTCGCGCAGCACTTCCTTGACGAGTTCGTTGCGTGACGCGCGGTAGCCCGCGCGCATCTTGTCGACCGTCACCGTGTTGGGGAGGCGGCCGGGTGAAATCACCTCCAGGCGATCAGAGTAGATCGCCAACTCGATGTCGGTGACCGTGATCGTGTAGTCGCGGTGGGCGATGGCGTTGACCACGGCCTCGCGGACCGCGTCCAGCGGATAGTCCCAGCGCTCCCGGCGCCTCCCTCCATCGTCGATCCAGGCCGCGATGGTGATGCTCCGCCGAACGAAGTCGAGCGCCTGTTCGATGATCCCCGTTTCGACGACGTCGCCCGCTTCGGAGAAGAGGGCCACCGCTGGGCCACGAATCAGGGTCCTCTCTTTCGCTTCATAATCCTTCGCCATGCCCGGGTACGCGACGGCGGTGATGCCCGATTGAGGCAGGTACTTGTTGGGACGTGATCCTAACAGGAGCAGCCCTCCTGCACTCGGAATGGGGCGACCCCGATCCTCGACCATGAGCTCCGTGTTGACCAGGAGACGAATCCAGCCTTCCTGATCGCCATCGTCCGGACATGCCTGCCGCCGAACATCGCGGAAGTAGTTGACCAGCCGCCGCCGGTCGAGATCGGCTACCGACGAACCGGGAATTGGCTTGCGGTCGTACTGCAATCGGCCCGACTGCTGGTACAGGCGCATCTCCTCTTCGTCGGTCGCATCACGCGTCGTCGTTCCAACCCGGACCTGTGTCATCCAGGCCGAGCCTCGCTTGGCCTTGTAAGGCTTGTCGGGGCTATCCGCGGAGAGCGAGACGATGCCCACGATCCTGCCAGGCTCCCACTCGAAGGTCTCCCAGTACGGAATCGCGGCCGGGCGAAGGTGAACACGGGCGACCTCCATCACCCATTCCTCGGCCTTCTCGGGCGTGCGCGTCAGACCGGAGACCGTGCGGTCCTTATCGACCCCGAGGAGGATGTAGCCACCCTCGAGGTTGAGCAGTGCGGCCATCTCCTCGGCAAGTTTCTCCGGGCGGATGTCGTCCCGCTTGAACTCAACCCCGGAGTTCTCGACGTTGTGGATCAAGTCGACCAGGTCGGTTCGATTCATCTCGCCTTCCCTCAGAACCCGTACTTCCGCCGCCGCGTCTCGAAGGCCTCTTTGCCACCCTCGAGGATCTCCTCCACGAGCTCGCGCACGGGCTTGGAGTCGATAGATCCCATGTGCTCGGAGGCGATGCGCGCGTGTCCCCGTTCGGCCTCGCCTGATGCGCTCAAGCCAACGATCAGTTCCGCGTCACCGAGCACGGGGATATTCGCGTTGTGGGTCGAAAAGACGAACTGCCTGCGCTGCTTCTCCTCGCGCATGCGCGGCACGACGCCTTCGGTGATGAAGCGGTTGTCGAGGTCGTCCTCAGGCTGGTCGACGATGAGTGGTGCATCGGATTCCAGCAGCAATAGGAGGAGCACCGCCGTCGCTTTCTGTCCGGTCGAGAGCTCATCGAGCGCCTGCCAACTGGGCGGCTCCCCAAGCGGCGCCGTGTTGAGACGGATCGCCGTCGTTGTTGGCAGATCAAGTTCCCGGATGCGCATGAGAACCTCGGGCTCGGCCTTCGCGAGGCGTTCACCCTGGGCCGGACTGATGCTGTACGTCTTGTTCAGCGCTCCTGCTCCTGCCTCACACGAATCAACGAATTGGGGGAGCGAGAAGGACTGGACACGAGCGAGCGACTCGATGGCCTCGGACAGCCGGCCCCCGACCTCATCACGCAACGTCCGAAACAGCGGCTCGCGGTCGCCGGCCGCCGTCACCTCGACCTGAACCTTGTCGCGCAGCTTCTGGTTGACCTTCTTTGCCGCGCGGTCCAGGCACCGGAACTCCTCGGCCTTGAAGTCTTCCCACTCTGCGAGGAGTGCGCGACGACGGTCGGCGTGCTCCTTCTCCACGCGCCTCACGAGGCTTAGGCGCTCGCGCAACGGCCGAAGCTCCTCGATCTGGCGCCGAAGTCGGATGAACTCCTCGCCGTCCACGCGCGACTTCTGGAGGTCGCGGAGGATCTTCTCGTAGGCAGCCTGGACGTCCTTCTTACGCGCTTCCCACTGCGCGCGCACCGCGCTAACCCCTTGATCCGCACGCTGCAACGCCTGCTCCAGCTCCTTTGCGATCCGGTCCAGATCGCGGTCGAGCTGCGCGAACACCTCGTTGGCGCGTGCCAAGATCTCTCTGCCGGGAAGATCCTCGAGCGCCTTGGCTGAGAGGAATACCCGATCGATGGGAATCTCGCGCTTCAGGCTCTCCAGACACTCACGGAATGGGGCGAGGCGCTCGGGAATGGAGGAGAGCACGCGCTCCTCGCGCACGAGCAGGCTCTGCTCCTTAAGGCGCTCCTCGATGCCCGCCTCGCGGAAGCGTTCGAGCGTCTCTTCGAGACCCGGGAGCGCAGCGAGACGCTCCTCGATCTGCCGGATCTCGGCTCGCGCGTCGAGCAGGCTGCGCCGGCTCTTCTCCAGGTCACGCCGCAGGTCGCTCTTGCGGCGCGGAAGCGACTCGTCGCGCTCGACGAAGCGGTCGAGCAGGCGCGTGAGCTTTTCGCGGCTCTTGGTGAGCTCGGAAATCTCGTGCTGGCCGAAGACCTCTACGCGGGGGAGCACGTCCTGCGGCGAGAGGTTCGAGACCTCGCCTTGGTCATCGCGCACCAAGGGTGGGTTTGGGATGGTCCGCTCGATACGGTATTCGCGGACCGCCGGCCGATGCGCGCGGACGAGCAGAGAGATTTTCGTGCCGCTCTTCAGCACGTGCCGCACGATGCCTTCGTGCGCCTTGCGCGCCTCATCTCCGACTGCGTCGAGAGCCAGAACGGAACGAATGCTCTCGACCACAGTCGACTTGCCGGTGCCGCGCCCGCCAACCAGCACGTTGAGGTTGGGGTTGAAGTGAACCGCGGCACCGTCGAGGAAGCCGCCTTCCCAAGCCAGGGCGACGAGCTCCGCGTGCTTCTCCGGCTCGAGCCTGCCCTCCTTGGGATTGAGCCGGATGCGGGAACCCGGATCGAGGAAGGCTTGCCGCAAGCCCTCGATGCTCACCTCGGACATCTTGATCCGGCAGGTGGCTGATCGGTCGTCGAGGTCCTCGGGCTTCACGATGTCCTTCGCATTGACAGCGGCGATCGCGAGTCCTTCCTCGGCGGCGTGGGCGCGACGGTAGTCGGCGTTCCGGTTCTCGACGATCTGACGCACGTCCTGGGGCAGTTCCTCCACCGGGCCTGGTATCTGGATCGCGAGTAAGTCTTTGGCCTGCCAAGCCTGGATTCGCGGCTTGCCGCTGAGGACTTTGAAGAGCCCGCTGTCGTTCGTGACATGCGCGGCAATGGTAACGCCCCCCTGCTCTCGTACCTTCCCGAGAATCTCGACGAAGCTCTTGTTCGAAAGGTCCGAAGAGGGCGTCGCGTTCGTGATACCGAACTCCCCCAAGAATCGACCGAGTCGTGCGTCGTCGGTGTCTTGAGGGTAAATGCACAGGACGTGAATGCCTTCGCTCGAATAGAGTTCGAAGCCAGGGAATACGTGGATACCAGAAGCCTCCGCGGCGCTCCGGAACGCAGGCACGCCGCTCACGTCGTTATGATCGGTAATGGCAAGCACCGAGACGCCGATTTCGGCGGCCTTGTCGACGATGGCCTTCGCATGCGTACTGGCATCGCCGCCTGCACCCTTCCCACGGAAGGTCGCGCCGTAGTGGTGCGGGTTCACCTGCAGAGCGCAGCGATGAAAGACAGCGCCCGCCGGAAGCGCCCGCGCTTTGGCGATCGGATCTTTTGAAGTCACGATTTCCCTCCGTAAGTCGGCGAGTCCTCGCGCACCTGATTGATAAGGCATTGCTTTTTCATGGTGGGAGTATATGAAGAACGGTCTTGTGTGTCAATTGAATTTTAGCCACAAAATATGGGGTGCGGTATTGGTGATGATTGAAGGTGTGTATCGGGTTGGTCAATCTTGCGGTTGAGCAATACGATTTTGGGCTGTTTCACCTGCTACGAGGGGCTCTTTCGGCAGATTTCAGTCAGTCCTATCCTGCACGCCACAAATTCTCAAAGCGTTATGCCTGGATGTATTCGTCCCAGGAGTATTCAGGGTCCCGATAAAGGTGATCATTACGCATCGAAATCTTGTATCCATGCAATAAAGGAGTGTTTATTGACTACAAGGAAGAAAGACATCTGGGACAAGTATGCAAGAACCGGATGAACCTCTTTTTACATCATCATCTGAAGCATTATATCTGGTACCGCTAAATATTCGTCTTGCAATATTTATGTAATCTTCCATACGTTGCATCCTCACACGCTCCGTGTCTTCTCAAGACGGCTTTTGACCAGCTCGCAGACGGACCGGCAGACTTCTTTATAACATTTGTAAAATTTCATTCGCTTCTTTCCACAATCGCAATCTCCTCCTCCGTCAGCCCGTAAAGCTCATACACGATCCGGTCAATCTCCTGCTCCAGCGCCGAGGTATCCGCTGCCGGATCCGGCGCCTTGGTGGCGAGGATGCAGGTGACCAAATGAACAATCGTTGCCTGTTTGGCTGCATTGATTTTGGGGATAGGCAGTAACTTCAGATACTCCCCTTTGATCTTCGGGAATGTTCTACGATCGTCTCGGAATTTCTGAAGCCAATAGAATCGGATGCTGGAGGAGTTCAGCACTCCCAACACAAACTTGACGTCGAAAGCCTCGATGTGTGGAAGAATCATGAAAGCGGTATTCAAGACTGCAAAGCCGCGCGTGTCCAAACCACCCTCAGGATAATCACCAATTTGCCGAACCAGGATTTTCCCTCTTGCACTGTGGATCGCCTCATCCCAGCACCCACCTCGCTTCGCTACCCTATTGAAATAACAGTATCTTCCAGAAAACGTGACGCTATATCTGTGGATGTCTTTCCCCGAATAGCATTCGCGGTGGTGTTTGGTCGGTGCAGCCTTGCTGGACGGTGCCTCGACTACATCCTTTGGATATACGTTTCGGTCTCTCAACTGCATCCCGAAGTTCACCAGCGCAAACGAGCCCAGCTTTTCGCCGACTTCAGTCATCTTTCGAACTATGGAGTCCGCGCCAGTTATGCCTCGTGGCACGAGAAGACACAAATCGTCAATGAGATCTTCTTGCTTAACCGTGGCATTCTCTTCAACATCCAGACTGGAGCCCACCATCGATGCCTTGCAGAATCGCATGGAGGCGTTCGCGGAATGCTTCTTGTGCGCCACCAAAACGAGATTGTGTACGCTTGCATCGAAAACGCCCTCATCGAAGAACACCAGCTTGGCAAGTTGTGCCTCACCCAAGAGAAATCGGCGGAGAGCGACTGTATAGTTGTTTGATACGAAATTGGATGGTGTGATGTAAGAGATAGTTCCATCCTGCCGGAGAAGCTTTACGCCTTGCTCAATGAATAGGTGATAAAGATCTAATTTGTACGACGCGACAGCAAAATGTTCTCGAAAGTATCTATTTAGCATGTCATCACGGTTGGCAGCCTGCAGAAGCACATACGGTGGATTCCCGATCACCACATCGAACCCGTCCTGCACACCGAACATCCACTCCGGATCGAAGAAAGGGGCGGAGGCGTTCTGGTCGTAGGGATCCCAGGCGGCAAGTTGTTTGGCCGTTGTGTCGCCCCAGCCGTCGTTCTTGAGCAGTTCGGCGATTTCGCCGCGCAGTTTCTTGTCCTGCTCCCTGCATTTGGCCTTGGACGACAGCGAACGCGCTATGAAATGCTTTTCTCGCACGCGGTGGAGTTCCGCCTCTTTGTCCTCAATTTGCGGATTGCGCAACAAGGCCTGTTTGGGCTTTTCGATCCCGATCAGCGTGTTGGCGGCTACGAACTTGGTTTCCAGGTTGGGCAACGGGCGCACGCCCAGGTTGGTTGCGTCCGGGTCCACCCGCTGATCCACGATCAGTGAAATAAAGAACCGCATCTTGGCGATCTGGACGGCGATGGACTGGATGTCCACACCGTAGAGGCAGTTTTCGATCAGATAGAGCTTGCGCCCGTAATCCAGCTCGTTGCGCTCGAAAGCCTCCTCGATGCCGATAATTTGCTGTTCCAGTTCCCTGACCGTCCGCTCGCGGATGGCGGCGTCTTCGATCTTCTCCGCCGTGGCGACGGCGTCGCGCACACGTTGGATTTGCCGCTGCTCCCACTGTTCGTTGCGCGGATCGAGCTTACCGAGGATGAACACCAGCTTGTGTAGAATGCCCATCGGGAACGCGCCGGAGCCCACCGCCGGGTCCAGCGTCTTCAGCCTGTCAATAGCGGCGATCAGTGCCCCGGTTTCCCGTGCGTCAAAATCGTGGCCGCTCTCCTCCCACGACGCCAGCCGCCGGAGTTTCTCCTCCGTTACCTTTTCATCCTCTGCGGGTAGCCCCCCCTTCAGGAATGCGATCAAGGCCTCGTCCACCATGTAATCCACTATTTCACGCGGGGTGTAGAACGAGCCGGTCTGTTTGCGGGCGGTGGCGCCGGTTTCGGGATTATAGGCGGCGAGCAGGTTCTCAAACACCTTGCCGGACAGCTCCGGATCGAGCGCGACTTCCTGCTCGATGGGCGTGTTTTCCTCAATTGTGAAGTGGTACCGATGAAGTGTGTGGATCAGCCCGCGCACCCGGACCTTCCGGAACTTCCTGTCGCCATAGTCCGCGCTCAAGTCCTCTTCACGCTCCGGTCCAAAGAACAGGAAATCCGGAACAACCGGCTGGCTGTCCGGCCGGCGGGAGAATCCGTCAATCCTTACATAGCGCGGCCTGGCGGTTTCGCCCAGGTCCTTGTCCAGGCACTCGAACAGGCCGCCGTTGAGGAACGGGATGTTCTTGAACAGCGCCAGCGCCTCGCCGGGCTTCTTGAACAAATCGCGGTGGCGGTAAAGACTGTGCGCCATGAAGTTCTGCTCGTCCCGCGCCCAGCCGCGCTTGTCCATCTCGGTATTCAGCGTGGCGAAGAACAGGTTTTGCAGGATCGCCTTGTAGAAGACGGAATCCTTCCCGGCGTCTTTGTCCGGCGCGAACCCGTCGAGCAGTTCATCCAGGCGACGCTGATCGAACAGCTCCTCGGGAATCAGTTTCTTTTCCTTCACAAACCAGCAGAAAATCAACCGCGTGATCATGCGGATCACGCCGATATGGTCGTGTCCGTCAGCCTCCTTGGGCGCATCCTTGGGGAAACGAACGTGCTTCAGCGCCCAGAAATACCAGTTGGCGAGTTCCTTGTAGAACGCCTTGGTGACCGACTCTACATCGAAGGCGTCATCGTGGCGTTTTTGAATCTCCAGCGCAGGGATGCCGAACAGCTCTTTCCCGATCAGCGCGAGATCCATCATCTGCAGCCGCTCGGCTGCCGTGCGCAGACCGCTGTCGGCCCGCACGGTCATCCGGCGAAAAAGCCGCCTCTTCTCCGCCCTCTCACCATACCTGACGTTCAGAAAATGCCAGGAGGATTGCGATGTGTCGGAGAAAACGAACAGGCAGTAAGGATGTTCGCGGATCAACTGGTTGACGACGGGTCGCTCAAGATTTCTCTGAAGGGTATTGGAAGCCAGGCGGCAATACACCACATGAAACGCATGATCCTCGCCGCCGCTCGCGAACAGGACGGGGTCATCGGCCAGGGCGCTACGAGCGGAATCCGGCCAGCCGCGCACGCTGAGCGGCTTGTTTTCGCGCTCGTAGTTCAGTTCCTCCCAGAACAGCTGTTTGAGACCGCCCAGATCCCGCAAGTTCTGGAGGATATTCAGAACCATCTGCTGTCTTTCAATCTGGGCCATCCATCACCCCGGCTTTCTCATTTTCAGAAGCGTCTCAAATTTGACGCTCTCGTAAAAAGTCGTCACACCGGTGAAAACCGGTGTCCAGTGTTTTTGTAACGCGTTGAAATCTCTGGCTTCCGGTTTTCACCGGAATGACGATTCTTG
>Ga0315297_10000591_pt1 | contig 21272 bp, 21 predicted proteins | sample YL17G15_0_MG_FD_203628 | JGI IMG/M metagenome (GOLD analysis project Ga0315297, IMG submission 203628) | Sediment microbial communities from Yellowstone Lake, YNP, Wyoming, USA - YL17G15_0 | ecosystem: Environmental > Aquatic > Freshwater > Lake > Sediment | place: USA: Wyoming | collected... | reverse complement strand
GGAGATGCTGGAGCGGTCGGACGGCCTCCTGCCCAAAAATAAGCCGCGCTACTTGATGGGCATGGGCTACCTCGCCGACATCCTGGAAGCCGTGTCCCGGGGCGTGGACCTTTTTGACTGCGTCCTGCCCACCCGGAACGCCCGCTCCGGAAGCCTGTTCACGAGCCAAGGCACCCTGGTCATCAAAAACAAGAAATACGCCCGGGACGAGCGCCCCCTGGACGAGGTCTGTTCATGCTACACCTGCCGGAATTTCTCCCGGGCGTATCTCCGGCATCTCCACGAGCGAAACGAAATCAGCTCGGCCGTGCTTAACACCATCCACAACCTGCACTTTTATCTTGACTTCTTTCGAAAAATCCGGCAATCTATTGAATCCAATTCTCTTAGAGATTTGAAGAATTTGATTCTCAAATCAACAAAGGAAAGAGAACATGATCACAGCCGTTTTAATGACGTCGTTTGAACAGGCCGCCCCCGCGGCCAGGCCTCAGGGCAACCTTCTGACCGCCCTGATCCCCTTCGTCCTGGTGTTCGTCATCTTTTACGTCCTCATCATCCTGCCCACCCGGAAGAAGCAAAAGAAGCACCTGGATATGGTCAACGCCCTCAAGCCCGGTGACAAGGTCATCACCACCGGCGGGATCTACGGGACTATCATGAGCGTCCAGCAAGACCGGATCGAGCTTAAGATCGCCACCAACGTCAAAGTCGATATCACCAAGAGCTCCGTGGGCGCCATCCTGCCCGCCGCGGGCGCCGCCAAAACAGATTAGATTCACACACACTTCATTTGTAAGGATCTGACATGAGAAAAGGACTACGCTGGAAAGTCGTGGTGACCCTGGCCGTCCTGGTCCTGGCCCTCGTGGTTTCCTACCCCATCACCAAGAAAATCAAGCTCGGCCTGGACCTCAAGGGCGGAATCCACCTCGTCCTCCAGGTCATGACCGACGACGCGGTCAACATGGAAACCGACCAGGAAATCCTGCGCCTCCAGGAGCTGTTCAAGAAAAATAACATCACCTTCGCCTCCATGGCCCGGGGCGAGCCGGGTCAATTCAACGTCCAGGGCATAAACCCCGAGCAGGAAGGACAAGTCAAGGACCAGCTTGAACAGATGGGGGATTGGGATTACTCCCTCTCCGGAACGACGGCCACGGCCACCTACAAAGCCGCGGCCATCCAGGCCATCAGGGACCAGGCCGTGGAGCAGTCGGTCGAAACCATCCGCAACCGCGTGGATCAATTCGGCGTGGCCGAACCGATCATCCAGCGCCAGGGCACGAGCCGGATCATCGTCGAGCTTCCGGGCGTGGATAACCCCGAACGAGTCCAGAACATCATCAAGACGACCGCCCTCCTCGAATGGAAAATGGTTCAATCCGGGCCTGCCCCGGATGAGGCCACACTGCTCAAGGACAGCGGCGGCAAAGTGGCCGATAACCAGGAAGTCGTCACCGTAGCCGCCAAAGCCCGGGAATCCGAGGGCGGGACCTTCTACCTTCTGGACAGGGTGGCCGTCGTGACCGGAAAGGACCTGCGAATCGTGCGCCGGACAATAGACGAATGGAACAACCCGGCCGTCTCCTTCGGCCTCAAGGCCGACGGGGCCCGGCGGTTCGAGTCGGCGACCGGACAGAACATCGGCCGGAGGCTGGCCATCGTCCTGGACGGAAAGGTCCAATCCGCGCCGGTCATCAACGCCCGGATCTCGGACGAGGGCATCATCACCGGTCATTTCACTCTCGAGCAGGCCGAAGACTTGGTGGTGGTCCTTAAGGCCGGCGCTCTTCCGGCCGGGCTTAAGACCCTGGAGAATCGGACCATCGGTCCTTCGCTGGGCGCCGATTCGGTCCGGGCCGGCCTCTTGGCCGGATTGATCGCCATCGTCGCGGTCATGGCTTTCATGATCATCTATTATAAATTGTCGGGATTGAATGCCGTGGCCGCAATGATCCTGAACGTCATCATCCTGTTCGGGTCCCTGGCCTACTTCCGGGCCACTCTGACCCTGCCGGGCATCGCCGGCATCATCCTGGGCCTCGGCATGGCCGTCGACGCCAACGTCCTGATCTTCGAGCGCATCCGGGAGGAGCATGCCCTGGGCAAGGGCGTCCTTAGCTCCATCTCCCTCGGGTTCTCCCGGGCGTTTTCCGCCATCTTTGATTCGAACCTGACGACGATCATCTCGGCCATATTCCTCTTCCAGTTCGGGACAGGGCCGATCAAGGGCTATGCGGTGACCCTGATCATCAGCCTGGTGGCCAACCTCTTCTCGGCCGTGTTTGTGTCGCACGTGATCTTTGACCTGACCCACAATAAAAACTCCAAGAAATTGAGTATCTAACATGAAACTTTTGAAAGCGACCAACATCAATTTCATGAAATGGAAGTTCGTCGCCCTGGGGGTGACTTTCCTCATCATCCTGGCCGGCCTGCTGAACATGACGGTCGGCAACGGCTTGAAGCTGGGCGTGGACTTCGGCGGCGGAACCCTGATCCGTGTGGTCCTCAAGGACAGCGTCTCCGTCTCGAGCATCCGCGACTCGCTGCAGAGCGTCGGGCTGGGCAACAGCTTGATCCAGGCCACGGGCAAGGGAGGCCATGAGTTCATGATCCGCACCCGGCAAGTCTTTCAAGGCAAAAGCGCCGAGGAAGAAATCGAAGCCCATGCCCGACTGGCCGACCAGGTCATCGCCGCCCTCAAGGGGAGTCAAGGCGCGAGTGAAGCCCAGAGCGGCCTTCGGGATATCAACACCAGCGACCGCGCCGGCCTGACCGCCCTGCTGGAGAAGTCCTTCCCCGGCGAGGGAGCCGCCCTGGCCAACGCCGTCATCGGGGTCCGGGACGCGGAAAATTTCCTGGGCGCTGAGGTCAATAAAATTACCGGCATCCTAACCGGGTATGACCAGCTTCAGAGGGCGGGCATCAAGCCGGAGGTCATCAAAGTCCTCCAGGAAAAAACATACTTGGGACCCATGGCCGTCGTCAGCCGCGAGACCGTTGGTCCCCAGGCAGGCGCCGACTTGCGCAAGAAGGCGACCCTGGCGGTCATCTGGTCCCTGATCGGCATGCTCATCTACATCGCCGTCCGGTTCAAGCTGGCTTACGGTGTCGCGGCCATTCTGACTCTCACCCAGGACGTGCTGATCACGTTGGCCCTCTATTCCTTCACCAGCCGTGAAATCAACCTGCCGGTCATCGCCGCCCTGCTGACCATTGTCGGCTTCTCCATCAACGACACCATCGTCACTTTCGACCGGGTCCGGGAAAACCTCAAGACTTCGCGCAAGGACTCGCTGGAACGTATCATGAACCTCAGCATCAACCAGATGCTGGGCCGAACCATTATCACCTCGGGCACGGTCTTCCTGACCGTCATGGCCCTGTTCCTGTTCGGCGGCGAAGTCATTAACGACTTCGCCTTCGTTATGCTCATCGGCGTGATCGAAGGCGTCTATTCGACCCTCTATCTCTCCTGCCCGGTGGTGATATTATGGCAGAAGCTCTTCCCTTCCAAGCGCGGGTTCCGGAAATAAATTTAAGATAAAAACTTGCTAAAAAAAGTTTTTTTCTTTATACTTCCGGTTTGGTACGAGTTTAGATTTTAGGCGAGGTATAAAATGGCTCAACAGACAAAGCCAGAAGCCAGGGCCCAAGCCCCCGATATCTTCCGCGACTCGTTTTTCACCGCCAAGAAGTCGGCCAGTCGGAAGGCCTTAGCCCTACCCATTGCCATCCTGGTTCACCTTCTCGCCTTCGGCAGCCTGATCGTTCTTCCTTTGCTCTCAACGAGCGACCTACCCAAAGTGGAAGTGGTCAGCGCCTTCCTGGCTCCCCCCCCGCCTCCCCCGCCTCCGCCGCCTCCTCCGGCCGCCAAGAAGCGCTCCTCCAGCCGGACGGCCCGTATTAAGCCCGTCCAGGCTCAGACCAACATCCAGGCCGGCAAGCTCGTGGCCCCCGTCGAAATTCCCGATCAGATCGTCGAAGAGCAGCTGTCCGACATCGGCCTCGAGGGCGGCGTCGAAGGCGGCGTCGAAGGCGGTGTGGTCGGCGGCGTCCTGGGCGGCGTCGTGGGCGGCATCCTGGGCGGCGTCGTGGGCGACGTCGAGGCCCCGGTCCGGGCCGTGGGCAATATCAAACCGCCCAGGCTGATCAAGGAAGTCCAGCCCGAGTACCCGGAAATCGCCCGGCAGGCGCGGGTGGACGGCGTGGTCATCATCGAAGCCACGACCGACATCTACGGCCGGGTGACCAGCTGGAAGGTCCTGCGCAGCATCCCCCTGCTTGACCAGGCGGCCGTCGACGCCGTCCGGCAGTGGGTTTACGAGCCGATGATCATCAACGGCCGGCCGCGCGGTGTTATTTTCACCGTCACGGTTCGATTCAAACTGAAATAATATTAACAAAAGCTATCAGCGCATGGCTTTTTGAGAACTCAAAGGAGGTACCTCAATGGAATTTGGTCTAATCGGTATGTGGAATCAAATGGCCGCCGTGGCCAAGACAGTGTCCTTCCTGCTGATCGCGCTGTCTATCGTCACCCTGTACATGCTTATCGAACGGCTGTTAACCTTCAGCAAGTCCAAGAGCAAGTCGAAAGAAGTGGCCCCCAAGCTGTCCGACCTGTTGAAGAAGGGCAACGTCAACGACGCCATGACTCTATCCAGCAAGAAGGAATATAGCGGCAGCCACCTGGCCCGCGTAACGGCCGGCGGAATCCGGGAATACCTGGAAGCCAAGGACGTCCGTCTGGGAACCGAGGAAACCATCCAATCGGCCGAGCGCGGCTCGGAGCGGGCCCAGATCATGTTCGACCAGGAGCTCCGCAAGGGCCTGCCCATCCTGGCCACGATCGCCACATCCTCCCCCTTCATCGGCCTGTTCGGGACGATCTTCGGCATCATCAACGCCTTCCGCGGCATGGCCATCAGCGGGTCGAGCGGAATCGGAGCCGTGGCTTCGGGTATCTCCGAGGCTCTGGTGACCACCGCCTTCGGCATCGGCGTGGCCGTTCTGTCCCTGTGGGTTTACAACTTCCTGAATTCCAAGATCGAGGTTTTCGGCGCCGAGATGTCCAACACCTCGTCCCAGCTGCTCGACTTCTTCATCCGCAAAGAAGGCAAATAAGGCCAAACCCGTGGGGAGGGGCTGTGCCCGGCACGGTCTCTCCGAGAAAAGGGGAATCACATGTCCATTTCACTAGGCGGAGACGAAAAATTCAGGTCTGAACCGAACGTCGTCCCCCTCTGCGACGTTTTGCTGGTGCTGCTGATCATCTTCATGATCGTTACGCCCGTGATGATGAAAGGCGTGAGCCTCCGGCTGCCGGAAGCGGTCAACACCATCAGCATGCCGGAAAGTCCCGAAGTGGTGATGTCCATCCAGAAAGACGGGACGATCTATATCAAAAACGATAAAGTCACCATGGATAACCTGCAGACCAAGCTCGAGGAAGCCTTCCTGACCGTCGCTGAAAAGAAGCTCTACCTGAGGGCGGATTCCGACATTGAATACGGCAAGATCGTCCGTCTCATCGACGTCATCCGGGAATCGGGGATCGAGGTCGTGGGGATCATCACCGAGAAGAAAGCCGAAAAGACCACCTGATCGAACGCCCTCCCGGGCGCATCATTTACGCTCTCAACGCCGGGGGGAAAGGAAGCTCGCCACAGCGGCCTTTCCCCCCGGATTTTTTTTTAGAACATCCTTCCACACCTCGGCGCTTTCCATGCAGAGATAGACGGGGACGGCTCCGCCCGCTGCGGTCCGGATCTCGTCCAAAAGGGCGCGGTAGAGTTCGACCCGCAGCGGTCGGAAATAGCGGAACTTTCCGTCTCGGCCGCGGATGAGCTCCTCGGCCAGGATGCGGGTCGAAGGAAATCGCCGCTGGACGATCGGTTTGAGTGCCGGCGGAAAACGCAGGCTCCCCAGGCTGATCCAGGCCACGGAGCCGGGAGCCACGGCCCGGAACAAGTCCCGGACAACGCGGCCGTAGTCCCGCCTCCAATCGGAGAAGCGAAGGAGCGGGTCGAAGTGAAACCCGACACGGAAGCCTCTGCGGACGACCGCGGCCGCGGCCTCCAGCCGCTCTTCGATCGAAGCCGCGCCCCCCTCTTCGGTTCGGGCGGCCTGGGGAGTGTTGAGAGACCAGGAAACCACGACGTTATCGGCCGGCTCGGCCCGGAGGATTAAATCGACCTCCCCCGTCTTGGTCTTGAGTTCCAGGACGGCCTCGGGCCGGCCCCGGAAATGCTGGATGAGATCCAAGGAGCTGCCGGCGATCGGGTCCAGGGCCAGGGAATCGGCCAGCTCGCCCGTGCCGATGCGCACCGGTCGCTTTCGGCCGGTTGTCGACAGAAAAGCGTCCAGTTCCGTCCACAGGTCGTCGAGGTTGACGTGCACCGTGAGAAGAGGGTTGGACAAGTAGCCCTGGAGGATGCAATAGGAGCAGTCGAGGGGACAATTGAGATGAAGGTTAATGATGAAGTAGCCGCAGCCGATATGATCCGGCGTGCAGGGACAAGGCTTGATGAACCGGCCTGGATGCACGGCCAGCAGCAAAGCGCGCTTGCCCCGGCCGATGGGGTCGTTGGCCGTCCGGATACGCTCCACGGCCCGGTCGGCGGCGGGCACGACTTCAACGGGCACCCCGGCCAGTCTTTTCAGAATTCGAGCCGTCAAGGGATAGGGCCGGGCGGGCTCTTCGACAAAGACGAGGTCCGGACTGAAGGCCATGGAATCTTTTAATCCATCCAGTAAAAAATTTTTTTAAGGTGTTCGTCCGAGGCCAGGTTCCCCAACCGGACGAGAATCGACCGCAGCTCGGCCGGAGATTTTACGCGAAAAGAAACGTTGACCTCGTTTTTTTCAAAAAAGGGCGCCGGTTCCAGGCCGACCTCCGGGGGCAAGTCCAAACCGCGCCGGGCCTCCTCAAAACCTTCTCTTTGCCGGGAGTAAGCGGGATACCTCATCCGAAAGAGCTCCCGGCGCAGGAGCTCCGATTTCTGCAGGGGCGAAAGCTGTTCCTTGAGCCCGATAGCCCGAAAAGGATCCAGGCTCAAGACTTCGACCGCGGCCCGGCCGTCCCGCCGACAGATCTCCTGGAGGTTCTCTAAAACCTCCTTCTGTTTGTTCCGGCCCAGGGGAAGAAGATGGGGAAAGATCGCGGCTCTGTCTTCCCGGATGAAGGGGATAAGCCCCCGGGCCACGGCCAAGGGGAGGGCCTGTTCCTCGATCCCTTTTTTAATCTCGGGCTCAAACCCGGCGATGTCGATGTGAGCCTGAAGGAGATCAGCGTTCCGGGCCAGGTCGAGCAGGGGCATGGTGTCCCGGAGAATCGCTTCCCGGCTTTCACCGAAAGCGGCCAGCCGGGACAGGGCTTCCGCTTTTTCGACCAGGCCCATAGGCCGGGCGGCCAGGTTGTCCAGAAACCCGAGAAGAAAATTCTTCAGGCCGTCCGGCTCCTCGGTGTCCATGACCTCAATCGGAGAGAGGCCCATCATCCGGGAGGCCAGGACCCTCTTCCAGCCCGAGACGATAACCCGGCGCTCCCCCTCCCGGCTCACTAAGGGCGGATGAAGAAGTCCGACGGCTCGGATGGAGGCCACGAGTTTGTCCAGGGGGCCGGGAGGCGAGGTGCGGTAGCGCTCATCGGACAGGTCGATCCGTCCGGGGTCAAGAGTCAAAGGCTTCATGGCTTTATTCTCGTACAACCGGGCACGGCGGATGTCGGCCCGACTCTAAAAAATTGTTCGGGGGAAGCCGGCCAAAGCACGGCCTTTCCCAGAAGACCGCGGGCTTCCTCGCTCCGGACTTCCGGACTGAAACCCGAGGTCGACAGGACGACGAGGCTTTGCAGCCCCGGGACGAAATTCGCCCGCACGATCGCCCGGAGCTCGTCCGGCGACAGGGGATGGTCCGCCTCGGTCAGGACGAGGCCCCTCAGGTTCGGCCCGTCGAAAAAGGCAAGGGGATTCCCGACCAAGAAGCCGAGGACGGCCGGACTGCAGCGGCGGACTCGCCATCCATAGACGTTGGCCTGCAGGGCGGACCGCTCGAGCCCCATCCCCCATCTCTTCTTAAAATACAGAAGCCCGTTGTTGAGGAAGGCCCGGCACTCCCCGAAGTCCACCCGGCGCAGGCCGTTGTCCTTGGCCCACAGCATGGTGAAGTAGTAGCTGGCCCCCAGGGCCGATTGCTGCCGATATTTCAGGTCGCCGTCCTTGAGCCCGATGATGATGGATTTGGCCGTATCCCCGGAGAGCATGACGATGTTCCCGGCGACATACTCGCCGTCTCGCTTGACGAGCAGCAGCAGGCCGCTCTCGAAAAAGAGCCTCATCAGGCGCCGACCGACGAGTGAGGTCGCCGGACCGAACTTCTCGGGAATGAAGGGCAGGTACATGCGGTCGTAAAAAAACTCGAATTTGTTCCGGTCGGTCGTGATTTCATAGGAGTAATGATACTTCCGGATGCGGCGGAGGTTTTCCCTGACGGTTTTATTCTTGGCCAGGTCCCAGGTTTCCCTGAGCGGCGGCCCGAGGTCGAGCGCCATGGTCACCCATTCCGGGATGAGAATGAAACCCCGGGCAGACAGACGGCGGCTCAAAGCCGCGTCCCCATGCACCACAATCATATCCGCCCGGCTCCCGGCCCGGGAACACAACCGGCCGACGTTCCAGATGAAAACCCGGCCCACTTGTTCCCGGGTTCGGAGGTTGGAAAAGGCCAGGTCGATGATAAAAGGCAGCGCCGGCTCATGGGCACAGGCCAGGATCGACAGGGGCCGCCCTCCATTTTTTTCCCTGCCCTCCAGTCGATAGATGGGCAGCCTGACCTGGGAGGCCATGAACCTGAGCCTCCGGATCAGGGAAAAGGCCCGGATCATTCCCGGGAGAAGGACCCGCCTCAGCGGCTCCGGCGCCCAGCCGTAAGCCAGAGCCGCCAGCTCGGTGATCAGGATTGACTTCTTGTTCAAAGGGGGTGCGTGTTCTTTTCGAAAAACATGAGCGAGTATTATGCTCCAGCCGGGCCCCGTATTCAATTCCGGGCTTCATTCTGTTATAAAAGAAGGGTCATGCCTCAAGTCTCAGTCCGGGGAAAGATCATCTCCGAGAAGGCGCGCCTGGTCCTGTCCCCCTGGCGACAGTTGACAGGCCTCATGTTCTCCGGGCCCCAGGACCTGATTTTCGACCTGAAACGGGAGAAGCGGGTGTGGATGCACATGCTGTTCGTTTTTTTTCCGATCGATGTCGTCCTGCTCGGCTCGACCAAGGACATCGTAGGACTCAAGCCGCGCTTCCGACCCTTCGGCTGGTATTTTTCGGGGGTCAAGGCGCGCTACATTCTCGAGCTCAAGAGCGGCACCATCCTCCGGTTCGGCCTTCAGCCCGGCGATCGGATCACGTTTGATTTTCCCCTCAATTGACAGCCGCCGTCTTCTGTGATAATCGTCAGTCATCCCATTCTCAACCGAGGAGGAATCCGCCATGGGTCCATTCTTCGCGTCGGAAATCAGCCGCCGTTCTTTTTTGAAAACATCCGGGGCCGTCGTCGGTCTGGCGGCGGGCGGGGGGATACTGTACGGCCCGGCCTCACTCTTCGGCGCCGCGAGCGACCCGGTCAACCGCACGCCCCTCTTCCCTAAGCACAAGCCGGACGTGGCCCTGGTCTTCAGCCATATCCCCTCCGGGACCGCCACTTGGCCGACCAAGGACTACGATTATGCCGGCCGGGCCAAGGAACTCGAGACCAAGCTCCTCCAGGCCTGCCCCAACATCAATTTCGTCACCAAGTTCGTCCACAGCGAGGCCGAAGCCAAAGCCCTGGTCAAGGACATGATCCTCATGGACGGGTACCTCCTGTATGTCATCGGCCTGTGGACGGGCGCGCCCAACATCATTCTTCACAGCGGCAAACCGGTGGTCATGGTCGACGACCTGTACGCCGGCTCGGGCGAAGTTCTCATCCAGAACGGCCGGGCCCGGCGCGAAAACCTGCGCTGCGTCACGGTCAGCTCCTCCGACTTCGGCGATGTGGTCAAGGCCGCTCGTCTCTTCGAGCCCATCCGGGCTCTCAAGGAATCCGTCATCCTGGACATCGCCGATTCCGATATCTCCCCGGCGGCCAAGGCCGTCAAGGATTTCCTGGGCATCTCGGTGGTCAAGATGGGCTCGGAAGAGCTGGCCTCCTACTACGCCAAGGCCGACGCCTCGGAAGCCGAGGCCTGGGCCAAGTTTTGGGCCAAGAACGCCAAGAAAGTCGTCGAGCCCACGGCCCAAGACCTCCTCCAGTCGGGCCGGATGTACCTCGCCCTGTCGCAAGCCGCCGCCGACAAGAAGGCCGACGCCGTGACCATGGATTGTCTGGGCATGTTCTACTCGGGCCGGATCAAGGCCTATCCCTGCCTGTCGCATTTCCAGATGAACAATGACGGCGGAACGGGCGTCTGCGAGGCCGACCTCAACTCCACCTGCACCCAGCTGGCCATGCGCTATCTCACCGGCCGGCCGGGCTATGTCTCCGACCCGGTCATCGACACGAGCAAGGACGAGATCATCTACGCCCACTGCGTGGCCACCAACCGGGTCTTCGGCCCCAAGGGCAAAGCTAACCCCTACCTTATCCGCTCGCACGCCGAGGACGGCCAGGGGGCTTCGGTCCAATCCCTGATGCCCTCGGGCGAGACCGTCACCACTCTGGAAATCGACACCACCACCAAGAAAATGGTCGTTCACACCGGCAAGACCGTGGGCAATATCAACGAAGCCAAGGCCTGCCGGACGAAGCTCGCCGCGCGCTCCAACACCCGGACGATCCTGGACAACTGGGATATGAACTGGCACCGGGTCACGGTCTACGGCGAATGGCGTTCGCAGGTCCTGGACCTGGCCAGGCTTCTGGGCGTGGTCAGTGTCCTCGAGGAGGATAAGGAACACGTTCAAGTGTCCTATAAATTGACGGGCTGACCGGAGAATTGTCCGTCATCCCCGGACCGCCCCCAATCCGCGCCATCCGGCTGGAGATGGCGCGCCGTCCGGGCCAGGGCCAGCCTTGAAAGCATCACCGCTGTGAAAGAAAAATCCATTGTATATCCTGAGCGCTGGAAAAAAATCGCGCACAAGCGCGCCGTGTTTGTTCCGTTCGACTTGCCCTCCGGTGTTTTGCGCAAAGGCGTCCTGGCCGGAAGCCCCAAGGAAATCGGCTCGCCCTACGGCCGGGTCTATCTCTGCCCGGACCAAGTGGTGATTTTTGGGGCCATCGGCGCGCCGGTCACCGCGCTGTGCATGGAGGACCTCATCGCTTCGGGCGTTCGGGAATTTCTAATCCTGGGGATCTGCGGGTCGCTTCGCCCCGAGTATCGCCTCGGGACGGCGGTCTGCATCACCAAGGCCATCGCCGAAGAGGGCACATCCCGGATGTATTTTTCAAAGAAGAGGACCTTCGCGCCGGCGCCCGCGCTCAAGCGCCTGGTCCAGGTTCGGCTCACGGCGCGCGGCCGGACCTATCTCCCCGGGATCATCGTCACGACCGACGCACCCTACCGGGAAACGCCCACCTGGGTCAGGCGGAATCAGAAGCGCGGGGCGGGAGTGGTGGATATGGAGACTTCGGCCGTGTTCTCCGTGGCGGAGTTTCACGGAGTCCGGGCCGCAGCCCTGATGGTGGTCAGCGACGAGCTTTTCAGCGGGACGTGGACATCGGGCTTCGGCGATCCGCGCCTGGAAAAAAGCCTGGCCGACCATTTGCTCCCTTTCCTGGCGCCCGGCCCGGGGGAGCGGGTATGAAGCCGGAAAGCCCTCCTCACGCGGGAGCGGCTGCCCGAGGCCATGAAATTCCTGCGCGGCCAAAAGGTTATCGGACGACGCACCAGGCTAAGCCCCTTACGAAATGAAAATTCTTCCCGGTCCGGGGAACGATCTTTTGATCGACGAATTTGCGCAGGCCCTGATAACCGCCTTGGGGATTAGTGTACTCATCATAATAATCATGGAAAGCGATGATCCCGCCTTTTCTCACATAACGGTTCCAATTTTTCCAATCATCCGAAACTCCCTTATAAGAATGATCGGCGTCGATGAACAGCAGGTCGATCTTCAGGTCGCGTGGCCAGGCGGCGGCGACATCGTTGGTGAATCCCTGATGGATAACAACCTTGTTCCGCACGGGCGCGATATTATCATAAAAAACATCGAAGTGTTTCCGGCCTTTCAGATACCTTTGGATATACTCGTCGGGCATTTGGTCGGCGTTGAACGTATCAACGGCATGATAGCTTCGGTCATGGGTCAGATAGGGGGCCATGAGGAGAACCCCACCCCCGGTCCAGGACCCGAGCTCGACAATGACTCCGTCTTTTTTCTGCATGGCCAACAACGATAAGATCACTGTGTGAATCGGCAGGGTTAAGGACTCCCGGCTTCCAAGATCAAAGTGGGGGTTAAGCTGCTCGAGCTCCTTCTCATAAAACCAGATCCTAAGGCCGATCGTCCGTTCCCACGTCCTGTAGTCGGCGTTGATCACTTGATCCAGCGCGGCGCTTCCGGTGGAATGATGAGAACATCCGGCCAAGAACAGCACAGATAAGGAGAGGATGCAAGTCCAGATAGGCGTCCGTTTCAGGCGTACTATCAATTGACCTCCTTCGAGCCGGGATTGCACCCAGCCTATGACCCGGTGCCGACGTCCAAGCAAGGATTGGCTCCAAGGGCGCAATTTCGCATAGACACGGCGGTAGTCCTACGATCAGCCGAGTCTCATCATAGTAACATCGCGGATTATATCGTTCAACTTGCGCCCCCTGTCAACTTCCATGTCCACTACACTAAACGTACATGAGCCCTCCCCCGGCTTGACATCCCTTTCAACAATCTTTAGCATTTGGCCAAGGAGAGGGAGTCCAGTCTTTTCTCTTTTGTTTAATGTTTTAACGACCGAGCAGGCATTCCCCTGGCCGTTCGGACGAAACGCCCGCAGGATGACGGCGGGCGCGTCGACTCAGGGCCGTCGTTTCGCCAGGTTCAGGGGGGCGTTCAGGCTGCCGGTGCGGTAGCCCTCGAGGTCGAAGGCCACGTAGAGATAGCCGAGCCGCTTGAGGCCGCAGACGATTGCTGTTCGCGTCTTTTCCTGGATCAACTTCGGGAATTCCGTCGGTTCGACCTCAACACGCGCGATGGGCCCATGATGCCGGACCCTCAACTGCCGGAAACCGAGCTTGTGCAGGAATTCCTCGGCCCGGCCCACCTGGCCCAGCGATTTCTTCTCGATCCGCGTCCCGTAGGGGAAGCGCGAGGCCAGGCAGGCCATGGACGGTTTGTCCCAGGTCGGCAACCCGAAATGCTTGGACAGCGCCCTGATTTCCTCCTTGGTCAAGCGGGCGTCCCTAAGGGGAGAGCGAACGCGGAGCTCGGCCCCGGCTTTGCCGCCGGGCCGAAAATCCAGTCGGTCGTCGTAATTAGCGCCGTCCAGGACGTAGGGGATTCCTTCTTTCTCGGCCATCTTTCTCAAGCGGCCGAAAAGCTCCTTTTTGCAATGGTAGCAGCGTTCGGGAGGGTTGGCGGCAAAGCTCGGGTTTTCGAGCTCCGAGGTGTGGATGAACCGGTGCCGGACAACCAGCCGCCGGACCAGCCGAAGCGCCGCCCGGATTTCGCTGGGGGGATAGGTCTCGGAGCCGGCGATTACGGCTAAAACTCCATCGCCCAGTACGTCCGAAGCCACTTTGAGAAGCAGGGTGCTGTCCACACCGCCGGAAAAAGCGACCAGGACGCGGTCCAAGGGCGAAAGGATCGCCTTCAATAACTCAAGCTTGCGCCGGAGTTCGCGGTTGAGACCGACTTTCCGGACAAGCTTATTTTTTGTCATGAGGGCGCTCCTCGGCCAGCTTGAAAACTTCCTTCAAGAATTCTCGAACAATCGCTTTTTCCGGAACCTGCCGCACAAGCCTTCCCCTCTTGAAAATCGCCGCTTTGCCCAGTCCGCAGGCCAGCCCGATATCCGCCTCCCGGGCTTCTCCCGGGCCGTTGACCATGCAGCCCATGACCGCCACGGTGAAGGGAACCGCAATGTCCGCAACCCTCCTCTCGACTTCGGCGGCTATGGCCAGGACATCGACCTCGGCCCGGCCGCAGGTCGGGCAGGATATGACGACTGGCCTCCGGCGCCTGAGGTCAAGCGCCCCCAAGATTTGATAGGCCGCTTTGACCTCATCCTCAGGGGGCGCGGTCAGCGATACCCGGATCGTATCGGCCAGGCCTTCGTTGAGGAGAATGGCCAGGCCCGCCGCGGATTTCACCGACCCGGCCAGCAACCCGCCCGCCTCGGTTATCCCGGCATGGAAGGGATAATCCACCTTGCCGGCCAGGAGCCGGTAGGCGGCCACGGTCCGCAGGACGTCCGAGGCCTTAAGCGAAATTTTAATCAGGCGGAAATCCAGGTCCTCGAGGATTCGGACATGGCGCAGAGCGCTCTCAACCATCGCCCCGGCCGTCGCCCTTCCCCCGCTTTTTTGTAAGAGGTCTTTCTCGAGCGACCCGGAATTGACGCCGATACGGATGGGGACGTTCCGCTCCTTGGCCGCCCGCACGACTTCCCGGATTTTATCCCTGGAGCCGATGTTGCCCGGGTTAAGCCGCAGGCCGTCGACGCCGGCGCCGAGAGCCGCCAGGGCCAGTCTGTGGTCGAAGTGAATATCGGCGATGACGGGCAGGTTGGCCTTTTTTTTAATCGCCCCCAGCGCCGAGGCCGCTTCTCGGTCCGGGACGGCCAGCCGGATGATTTCGCAGCCTTCGGCCGCCAGCCTCCGGATCTCGGCCACGGTCGCCCGAACATCCCGGGTGTCGGTCTTGGTCATGGATTGGACGGCGATGGGCGCCCCGCCGCCCACGGGAACGGAACCGACCCAGATCGTCCGCGTTTGTCTCCTGGGGAGCCGAGGAGTATTCATTCTCATTTACGAATCACCGTTATCATCGGGAGAAAGCCGTGTCGCCGACCTCCACGTCACTTCGTTCCTCGCCATGACCTGCATGTTTTTAAAATGGGATTAAGCTGCGCCATCCGTGCGGCAGCCGCCGGACGATATCGTTTAGGATGGTGAAGGCCACCAGGAAGATGAAAATAACAAACCCGATGTTCAACCAGATCTGGCGCAGCTTGGGGTTGAGGTCACGGCGGATGAGGCCCTCGATCGTCAGGATGAACAGTTGACCGCCGTCAAGCACGGGAATGGGGATCAAGTTGATGACGCCCAGTTGAAGGCTGAACAGGGCGATCCAGCTGATGAGGGCCACCAGTCCCAGCCGCAGGGCGAGGTAGGAAAAATTGGCGATCTCGATCGGCCCGGCCAGCTGCCGGGTCGAGGTCTCTCCCGTGAACAGCTTCTTGATGACGTCCACCACCAGAGTGACCAGCCGGGCGTTTTCCTTCACGCTCTGGGTGATAGCCATGAAGAATCCGTATTTTTTCTTGACCGACTGGGCCATCTGCATCACGCCGATTTTGCCCACTCCCCCCTCCAGGCGGGGGGTGATGGTCAAAGTCACCGGGTTTCCGCCGCGGTCGACGGTCACGGCCAGGGGCCGGCCGGCGCTCTTCTCCAGGATCTCGATAAACTTGTAGAAATAGACCGCTCGGCCGTCGATTTCCCGGATGACGTCGCCGGGCTTTAGGCCGCCTTGCTCCGCGGGCGCATTCTTGGTGACCATCTTCACCTGGGTGAGGATTTTCCCGAAAAACCCGGCATAGCCCAGGTCGAATTTCGATTTTTTCTCCTGCCTCAGGTTTTCGGTCAGAAGCTCAAGGCTCAGCGGCCGACCGCCTCTCTCGATTCCGACCAAGAGTTTCTTGTCGGGCTGAGTGCCTACGGCCATTTCCACGTCGGTCCAGGTCGCGACCTTCCGGCGGTTGAGGCTCAGGATGACGTCCTCCGGCAGAAGCCCGGCTTTCTCCGCGGGCGAGCCGGGCTCGATCCAGCCGATGACCGGCGTCTGGTCCAGGTAGGCCGGGGCATCGACTCCGACCATGTTGACCGCGGCCATCAAAACGACGGCCAGGATGATGTTGGCCAGCGGAGCCGTAGCGATAACTAGGAACCTCTGCCACCGTTTCTTGGAGTTATAATCGTCGGGCTCGAGGTTCTGGCCGGGGTTGACCACGCCCTCTCCCAGAAACTTCACGTATCCCCCGGCCGGGATGAGACTGATCCGGTAGTCGGTGTGTCCCCGCTTGAACCCGATGAGCCTCGGGCCGAACCCGAAGGAAAACACTTCCACCCGGATGCCTACGGCCTTGGCCATGATGAAATGGCCGAACTCATGGACGAAGACAATGATGCCGAAGACGATGACGAAGGCCAGCAGAGTCCCGAGCAGCGATATCATGTCATTAACCTCGTTGGATAAATTTTTCGGTCAGGCTTCGCGTCTCCGCGTCGGCCCGGAGGATGTCCTCCAGGGATCGGAGCCGGGCGGGAACGTGGCGCTCCAGCGCGTAGGCCACGGCCCGGGTGATATCCGGAAGGGAGATCCGCCGCGCGAGGAAGGCTTCGACTGCCGCTTCATTGGCCGCGTTCAAGGTTGCGGCCAGGCTCTCTTCCCCCTCCAGGGCCCGGCGGGCCAAAGCCAGGAGCGGATAGCGGGCCTGGTCCACCGCATGGAATTCCAGGGTTTGGACCTTAGCCAGGTCCAGGGGCGGCGGCGGCGTCGGCTTCCGGTCCGGGTAGGTCAGGCTGAACTGGATCGGAATTTTCATGTCGGTCGGACTGAGCTGGGCCAGGGTCGAACCGTCCTGCATCTCGACCAGGCAATGAACAATGCTTTGGGGATGGATCAGGATGTCGAGCTGCGAAGGCTCCAGGTCGAAAAGCCAGCGGGCCTCGATGAGCTCTAAACCTTTGTTCATCAGCGTGGCGGAATCGATGGTCACCTTCGGCCCCATGTTCCAGCGGGGGTGATGGAGCGCTTCCTCGACGGTCTTGGAGGCGATATCTTTCAGGGGCGCCCCGAAAAACGGGCCGCCGGAGGCCGTCAGGATGACCCTCCGCACGCGGGCCGGGTTGACGCCCGCCAGGCACTGGAAAACTCCGCTGTGCTCGCTGTCCACGGGAATGATCTCCGCCCCCGATCGGCGGGCCGCATCGCGGATGAGCCGGCCCGCCACGACCATGGATTCCTTGTTGGCCAGGGCGACCCGCTTGCCGGACTCGACCGCGGCCAGAGTGGGCCGCAGCCCCTGGATGCCGGTGATGGCCGAAACGACGATGTCGTTGGCGGCCAGACGGGCCACCTCTTCCGCTCCCTCGGGGCCATAGGCCAGGCGCAGGCGGGGCCCCGTGTATCGGCTGCGGAATTCGTCGGCCTGCGCCCTGGTTTCGACCGAAACGACTTTGGGCCGGAAGCGCTCCGCCTGTTCGATGAGGCGGGCGACGTTGCGGCCGGCTGAAAGGCCGACCACGCGGAATTGGGGATGAAGATGCTCGACCACGGCCAGGGCATTCGTTCCGATTGACCCCGTGGAGCCGAGGATGGCGACGTTCTTCCGGACGGAGGGGCTCTGTTTCATTTCAAGACGAGCTTGAGAAAATAATAAAAGAAAGGACCGGCCAGGATCAGGCTGTCCACCCTGTCCAGGGCTCCGCCGTGGCCGGGGAAGATATTTCCCGAATCCTTGACTCCCACCGCGCGCTTGAACAGCGATTCCAAAGGATCAGACACCTGGGCCACGGCACTGATTAAAACGGCGGCCGTGACGGCCAAACCCAGAGGGAGTTCGGGCAGCAGAAAGACCTGGGCGGGAATCGCGGCCAACCCGGCCCAGACGAGGCCGCCGATCGCCCCCTCCCAGGTTTTCTTGGGACTGGCGATGGGGAGCATTTTATGCCGGCCCAGGAGACTGCCGAGGAGAAAAGCCCCCGTGTCTCCCAACAGAACCGCCGCGAACAAAAAATAAACGGCCAGGAACCCGAAATCGCGGCGGATGAGGAGGAGATGATTCAAGGTGGCGCCGAGGTACAGAGCTCCAAAAAAGGTTATGGCCGCGGATTGGGGAAAACGCATCATCCGCTCGATGGTACGGCTCCCCAGGACGAACAACACACCCGCGGCCAGGAAACAGCAGGTCAGGGCCATGGGGAAGGAGAAGCCGGGCCAATAAAATGACGCGCCCAGGGTCAGGGCCATCACCAGGCCCAACGCCCTCTGCGGGAAAAGATTCTTTTTGGAAGCCAGCGCGTAGAATTCGAGGAGGCAGACGACGATGAACAATTGCAGGACCGCGAATAGAACCCAGGCCGGGGCGTACTGGATGACCGCCACCAGGACGGCCAGGAGAAACGCGGCTGTGGTCAAACGTTTCCGGATTTCCATGGCCCTGAATCTGGGATGAATCGCGCGCCTCGCCCCCGAACCGGCGTCAGGCCAGGTCTTTGGGCGGTTGGATATCCCCGAACCTCCTCTCCCGCTTTTGGTAATCCACCAGGGCTTCGAGGAAATGCTCCTTTTGAAAATCCGGCCAATAGACCTTGGTGATATACATTTCCGCGTAGGCGATCTGCCACAACAGGAAATTGGATACGCGATATTCTCCGCTCGTCCGGATGAGAAGGTCGGGGTCGGGAAGGCCGGCCGTGTAGAGGTAGCGGGAGAAGCCGGCCTCGTCCAGCTTGTCCAAGACGAGCCTTTTATCGGCTATGATCCTCTTAACCGCGTCCACGATCTCCGTTCGGCCGCCGTAGTTGAGGGCCAGGACCACGATTAAGCGCGTGTTGTCCCGGGTCAGTGCTTCCACCCGCTCCAGCTCTCGGAGTGTCGTCCTGGGAAGCTCCTCCCTCCGGCCGATGACCATCAACCGAAACTTGTTTTTAATCAGAACCTTATCCTCTTTCTTGAGGTATTCATCCAGGAGCTTCCACAGGGTGCCGACCTCTCTTTTGGGCCTTTTCCAGTTTTCGCGGGAAAAAGCGTAGAGAGTTATAACGCTCACCCCCATCCGGGCGCACGATTCGACGATCTCGCTGACGGCCTTGGCCCCTGCCCGATGGCCTTCCACCCGGGGCAGGTTCCTTTCCCTGGCCCAGCGGCCGTTGCCGTCCATGATGACGGCGATATGGCGGGGAATTCTGGAAAAATCGACCTGTCGGACGAGCTGCTCCTCCCGGCTGCCCGGCTTGATCCACCCTTTGAGCCTGTCCGACATGGGTTAATTATAGGGACTGGCCGACTAATTGTCAAAAGTAGTGGACGGCGCCGGGCCGAATCTGGTAATCTTTGCTCCTAAAATTAAGGAAAACGCTATGTGCCTCGGCATTCCAGTTAAAATATTGAGCATCGACGAGAACAATCAGGGCGAAGTGGATTATCTCGGCACCAGGGTCAAGGCCGGTTTTATGCTGTTGGACACCCCCAAAGTGGGAGATTGGGTTATCGTCCATGCCGGGTACGCCATATCCCGCCTGGATGAGAACGAAGCCCGGGAAACCCTGTCCCTGCTCAGAGAAATCGCCGAATCCGAAGGCCGATGAAAGAACTTCGGGACAAAAAGGTTCTTCAAACCCTTCTCCAGGCTGTCGGCCATAGAATTTCGCGCTTCAACCGGGGCCGAGTCCGCATCATGGAAGTCTGCGGCACTCACACCATGACCATCCACAGGTACGGGCTCAAGGAGCTCCTGGAGCGGGCCGGCGTGGATATGATATCCGGTCCGGGATGCCCGGTGTGCATCACCCCCGCCGCCGTCCATGAGGCGGCCATCAACCTGGTCGCCGGCCGGCGAGACCTGATCCTGGCCACGTTCGGCGACATGACCCGTGTCCCGACGCGCTGCGGCTCCCTGCAAACGGCGATCCCGGCCGAAGGCTCCATGGTTAAAATCGTCTATTCGCCTCAAGAATCCCTGGCCCTGGCCGCGTTGCATCCCGACAAAGACGTTGTCTTTTTCGGGGCCGGGTTCGAAACCACGATCCCCTCTATCGCCCTGGCGATCAAGGAAGCCGCGGCCGCCGGCTTGAAGCGCTATGCGGTCCTGTGCGCCTTGTGGCTCATCCCCCCTCCCCTGAAAGCTATCCTCGAGTCGGGCGAGGTCAAAATCTCGGGCTTCCTTTATCCCGGCCACGTCAGCGCCATTATCGGCCTTGAACCGTATGCCTTCATCCCCAGGGAGTTCGGCCTGCCCGGGGCCGTGGCCGGCTTCGAGCCGGGCGATATCCTTTTGGGAATTCTGAACATCCTGGACCAGCTGGAAAAGGGAAATCCCGAGGTCGGCCTGGAATACAAGCGGGTCGTCTCGCCCCGCGGAAACCGCCTGGCTCTGAAGCTTATGGATGAGGTCCTGGAAGTCAAAGACGCGGTTTGGCGAGGACTGGGCCTTATCCCCCGCTCCGGCCTCAAGCCCAAGGGGCTTTTTTCGGATTGGGATGCCGAGCCGAGATTCGGGCTTAAGATCGAGGCCGATTCCGCAGACCTGGCCGGATGCCTTTGCGGAGAGGTATTAAGGGGCCTCATCCCCCCTCCGGATTGCCGGTTGTTCGGGAGAAAATGCGCGCCGGAAACGCCCCAGGGACCCTGCATGGTCTCTTTGGAAGGCGCCTGCCTGGTGTACTATAAATACACGCTGCGAACGGAATCGGTAAAAGCCCGGACAAAAAAAAGAGCCAAAGGAAACAGGCCGTGAAAAAAATGCGCGCCTCATTCTCCCCGGAGCCGGAACGAATCAGCCTGGAGGTCGGGAGCGGAGGATTGCTCATGCGCCGCTTGATCGACCGCCATATCCTCCCCGCCTTCAGCAACCCCTACCTCCGCGGCCTCCCGGACGCGAGCCATCTGCCCGGCGGAATCGCCTTCACCACGGATGGATTTGTTGTGGACCCTCTCTTTTTTCCGGGCGGCGATATCGGGACTCTGGCCGTCAACGGAACGGTGAACGTCCTGGTCGTATCGGGGGCCCGGCCGGAATTCCTGTCTCTGGCCCTCATCCTGGAAGAGGGCCTGGCGACGGCCGACCTGGCTAAAATTCTGTCCTCTATCAGGAAGGCCGCGGCGAAAGCCCGGGTTCGGGTCGTGACCGGAGATACAAAAGTCGTCCGCCGCGGCCAGGCGGATAAGCTCTACATCGTCACGGCCGGGGTCGGCCGGGTCATCGGGCGACCGGCCGCGGCCAAGATTCGGCCCGGAGATAAGCTTATTCTCACCGGCCCCCTGGGCGAGCATAGCCTGGCCGTGATGCTGGCCAGGGGAGACTTCGGCCTGGCGGCCGGAGTCAAGAGCGATTGCGCGCCG
>Ga0315297_10000588_pt1 | contig 21346 bp, 19 predicted proteins | sample YL17G15_0_MG_FD_203628 | JGI IMG/M metagenome (GOLD analysis project Ga0315297, IMG submission 203628) | Sediment microbial communities from Yellowstone Lake, YNP, Wyoming, USA - YL17G15_0 | ecosystem: Environmental > Aquatic > Freshwater > Lake > Sediment | place: USA: Wyoming | collected... | reverse complement strand
CCGGGGTCATGGTGGTGGTGGTATATTCCGATATTCCGAAAGTGTTGCGGGAGCTTCTGCGGGAAAAAGGAAAAGCGGCGGGTAAAAAAATTGCCGTCCTGCGGAAAAAAGCCGCCCCGGCCAAACGGGCCGTCAAAAAGATCGGGAAAAACAGAAAATCCAAAAAGGGCGGGAAAAAACAATGAAATTCCGAAGTACTAAATCAATTGAAGGAGGGTGAAGATGGGGCTTTTCGTGACGGTCAAACTGAACCCGGAAAGGTGCCAGGACGGGTGCCAGGCTTGTCTCGATGTCTGCCCGGTCAATATCTTCAAGCTCGAGGGGGGCAAGGTGAAGGTGGTCGCGGAAAACGAGGACGAATGCACCTTTTGCGAGCTCTGCCTGGAAAGGTGTAAGAACAAGTCGGTGGAGATTATAAAAAATTATTAGTCCGGGAAGTTTATGGCTGTGATGGACCTACAAAAATTTATTTTTGAAGACAATTATGACCTGAGCCTCAAGTCCCGGGGCAAGGTGATGGAGCTTTCCCGGGCGGTGAAGCAATTCGTCCGCCCCGGGATGACCCTGCATTTCAGCACCCACCACACCCGGCCGAACGCCGCCATCCACGAGATTGTCCGGCAGTTCTGGGGGAAAGACCCGGGTTTCACGATTTTGAGCCTGGGACTGACCTCCTCCTCTTTCGCCCTGGTTTACGGGAAACTCGTGAAAAAAGTGCTGTCCACTTTTATCGGGGATTCCTATCCGGCGGCGCTTCCCAGCCCGATTTATCAGGAGGCTTACCGGAACGGCACCTGCGAATTTGAATCCTGGACGATTCTTTCCTTTCCCCTCCGGATGCGGGCCGGGGCGATGGGGATGGAATGGATCCCGATCCCCTCGGTTTTCGGGTCCAGCATGGAGGAGGAGAATAAAAACGATCTTTGCAAGGTCAAGCTTCCCGACGGGCGAGAAATCGGAATGGCCCGGGCCCTCAGGCCCGATCTCACCTTCGTCCACGGCCAGGCGGCCGACCCGGAGGGGAATATCCTGATGTGCCCGCCCTACGGGGAGGGGATTTACGGGGCCCTGGCTTCCCGGGGCGGGGTGATCGCTTCGGTGGAACAGGTGGTTTCCCCGGAATTCATCCGGTCGCATTCTCACCTGGTCCGGATTCCTTCCGCCGCCGTCAAGGCGGTCTGCCCGGCCGAGCTGGGGGCGCATCCCGGCGGGCTTTCCAATTATGGGCTCCCGGAGTTTCCCGCCTATGCCGACGATTATGATTTCATGGTGGACCTCCGGAAAGTCTACCATGATCCGCAGGCGCTCCGGGAATGGGTGGAAAAATGGATTCTTTCCTGCCCGGATCAACAGGAATACCTCACCCGCCTGGGCCGGGACCGGGTGCTTTATCTCAAGGGCCGCTCCAATGCCGACTCCTGGGTTTCCGATTTCCGCGAAATGGGGCTGGGGGAGAATCCGGACGCGCCCCCCAGCAGACTGGAGTTAATGGCGGTGATGGCCGGGAGGATCATCGAGGAGCAGGTGAAGAAACGGGATCACCAAACCATCCTGGCCGGGATCGGCACCGCCAACCTGGCGGCCTGGCTGGCGGCCAAGTCCCTGAAAAAGGAAGGGAACCCGGTCAGCCTGATTGCCGAGGTGGGGTTTTACGGTTACGATCCCTGCCCGGCGGACCCCTTTATTTTTAATCTCCGGAATATCCACACCTGCCGGATGCTCAGCCAGATCGACGAGGTGATGGGTATTTTCATGGGCGGGGCCAACGCCCGCTGCATCGGGAGTCTGGGGGCCGGGCAGGTGGACAAGCTCGGGAATATCAACACCACGAAAATCCCGGAGCAGAAGCTTTATCTCACCGGCCCGGGCGGGGGCAACGACGTGGCCTCCATGGCCCAGGAGGTGGTGGTCAGCGCGCCGCTCGGGAAGCGGAGATACGTCGACAAGCTCAATTATATCAGCAGCCCGGGCGACCGCGTGAGCTTCGTGGTTTCCGACCTCGCGGTTTTCGGTAAAGATCAGGGGAAGAAAGAGCTCACGATGATCGCCTATCCCGATTGGCCGGCGGGAATCAAGGAAGAGGAAGCGGTCCGCCGGGCGAAGGAAGCCTGCGGCTTCGAGATCAAGGCGGCTCCCGGTCTCCGGAGGATTTCTCCCCCCACCCGGGAGGAGATCTGGCGGCTGCGGACCTTTGATCCCAAGAAACAGTTTTTAAGCTAGTGAACTGCGTCGTAAATTCCTTTACATTTGTTGTCATTCCGGGCTTGACCCGGAATCCAGGTTTTAATTATGGATTCCCGCTTTCGCGGGAATGACGGTTAAGAAATCCATATAATGAAATGTAAAGAAGCGTTAGACTCACTACGCTAGAAAAGGTTTGAGATTACTTAAAATTGCCAGTTACCAAACTCGAAACCCGAAACTTTTTATCTTTTGACCCGAGGAGGAAACATGGTCGGTATCACTGGTTATGGCGTTCACATCCCGAGCTACCGTCTGACCGGCCAGGCCGTGGGGGCGGCCTGGGGAGGTCCGGGAGGAAAGACGGAGCGGGCGGTCGCCAATTACGACGAGGACGCGGTCACGATGGCCTGGGCCGCGCTCGATTCGTGCCTGGCCGGGAAATCCCGGGAAGAAATCGGGGGAATCTACCTGGCCTCGACCTCCCTGCCATATCTCGAAATGGGCAATTCCGCCCTGGTCGCCTCGGCCCTGGACCTGGCCCGCGATATTCATTCGGCTGATTTTGCCGGTTCGCTCCGGGCCGGGGCCTCGGCTTTTCTTTCCGCGGTCAACGGGGTCAAGGCCGGGATGGCCAAATCCATCCTGGTCGCGGTTTCGGATCTCCGGCAGGCCGAACCCGGTTCGCCGGCCGAGCTCGAGGTCGGGGACGCGGCGGGCGGGCTGATGGTGGGATCGGATAACGTCATCGCCGAAATAAAAGAAACCATTTCACTCACCCGCGAGATGGTGGATGTCTGGCGGAGGGAAGGGGAGATCTATCCCCACGAGGAAGACGCCCGTTTTATCCGGGAAAACGCCATTTTGCCCCTGTTGAAGGAAGCGGCGGAGAAATTGTTGAAAAAGGCCGGCCTGACCAAGGACAAGATTAACAAAGTGGTCTACACGGCCCCGGACGCCCGGACCTCCCAGACTTTTCAGAAATCCCTGGGATTTCCGGAAACCTCCTATCCGGCGGTTGAGCTTTACCAGAAGATCGGAAATGTAGGGGCGGCCCTGCCCGTTCTCCTGTTAATCCAGGCCCTGGAGACCGCCAAACCGGGCGACCGGATTCTCTGGCTGGCTTACGGGGGAGGGTGTGATGCCTTTCTGCTGGAAGCAACGGATAAAATCGGGTCTTTTCCCAACCGGGGAATACTGGTCCAAGCCCTGGAGTCCCGCCGCGCGATTTCCAGTTATGGAAAATTTCTCCAGTTCCGCGGCAACCTGCCGGCGGAGAAGGTCAACCCTTATACCTCCACGATCATCCTGAACCGCGAGGAATCGGCCATTATCCGCCTCCACGGAGTCCGTTGCCAGAATTGCGGGGAGCGCTATTTCCCGCCCCGCCGGATCTGCAAGAAATGCCGGGCCAAGGATAAATTCGAGGATTGGAAACTCGGCCGGCGGGGGAAAATCTATACCTTGACCAAGGATCATCTGCCCCCCACGCCGGATCCACCGGTGATCATGGCCTCCGCCGATATCGAGGGTGGGGGCCGCTTCTACGGCCAGATGGCCGATTGCGACCCGGCCAAGGCGGAGATCGGAATGGAGGTGGAACTGACTTTCCGCCGGCTCCACGAGGGCTCGGGGTTCATCAATTATTTCTGGAAAATGCGGCCAATTTAGTAAAAAGTGAAAAGCAAGAAGGGTAACAAATAAAAAGCTTCCCAGCTCTGCCTCTCCCCCTGGTGGGGAGAGGTAAGGTGAGGGGGGAAGCGCCAAAAGATTATAGAGGGAGGAGGGAAAGCAATGCCGATCGCGGGTGAAGTAGCCATTCTCGGAACCGGGTACACGAAGTTCGGGGAGAACTTCGACTGGGATTATAAGGACATGATGATTGACGCGGCCTACCAGGCCTACGCCGACGCCAAGATTGATCCCGGGCAGATCCAAGCGGCCTGGCTGGGGACCTACCTTCCCTATGCCTGGGGATTCGAAGGAGTGTCGGGAAGCACCCTGGCCGACACCCTGGCGCTTTCTCCGATCCCGGTGGTGCGGGTTTCGAATTACTGCGCGACGGGATTGGAGGCGGTCCGGAACGCCGCCTTTGCCGTGGCCTGCGGGGAATACGACGTGGTGATGGCCTGCGGGGTGGAAAAGATGCGGGAGGTCCCGGGGCGGGGGAGCCTGGTCGCCCAGCACGTGGAGAAGGGGCACCCGGTTTACTGCAAGGGACGGACGGCCCCGGGGATATTCGCCCTGCTGGCCAGCCGATATCTCCATGTCAATAAGCTTTCCGATGAGATCCTGGGCAAGGTGGCGGTTAAAAACCACCATAACGGTTCCCTGAACCCCAAGGCCCACTTCCAGCGTGAGATCACCCTCGAGCAGGCCCGCAAGGCTCCCCCCGTGGCCGAGCCCCTGAGACTGTTTGACTGCTGCCCGACCACCGACGGGGCGGCCGTGGTTATCCTGACCCGGAAGGAACTGGCGGCGAAGTTCAACAAGGATTATCTTCTGATCAAGGGCTTCGGCGCGGCCACGAGCGGAGGCTACTTCACCATCCAGTTCGATCCGGATTTTGATTTTCTCGGTTTCCGGGCCACCCAGGAGGCCGCGAAATCAGCCTACCGGCAGGCCGGCATCTCCGATCCGGCCAAGGAGATTCATGTGGCCGATTGCCATGACTGTTTTACCATCACCGAGATCATCAACTACGAGGATCTGGGCTTCGCCCCGAGGGGCCAGGGCTGGCGGCTGATCGAGGAAGGGGTAACCACGCTCGAGGGACGGCTTCCGGTCAACACCGGCGGCGGGCTGAAATGTTCCGGGCATCCGATCGGGGCCTCCGGAATCCGGATGATCTCAGAGGTCTGCGACCAGATCCGGGGGCGCTGCGGCAAGAGACAGGTCAAAAAAGCCGAAGTGGGGCTGGCTCACACCCTGGGCGGGCCGGGCACGGTCGCCTGCGTGGCGGTGGTGGGAAGGCCCTAAAGATAGGTGGCTTGGTTGTTGGGTAGTCAGGTGGTTGGAAAGTAGGGCAAGGCTTTAGCCTTGCGCCTTGCAAAAAAGAAGCGATTAACAGGTCTAGAAAATAAGGGAGGGGAACCAATTGGTTCCCCTCCCGTTTTGTTCTAGAGATTTAAATCTGCCGCGTTATTTCTTGGGAGCGGCGGGAGCAGGAGCCGCGGGAGCGGCCGGGGCTGGAGCGGCCGGAGCCGGAGCAGCGGGGGCCTCAACCTTGGGAGCCGCCTCTTTCTTCGGGACGGGCTCTTTCTTAACGGCTTTCTTCTTCGGGGTGGCTTTCTCCACAGCCTTCATCGTGGTCTCGCCTGCCAGCACGACCTTGTCTTTGATCTTGGCGATGAGCTTGTCGGTGATCCCTTTAATCATTTTGAGATCCTCGACTGCTTTGAAGTCCCCCATCTTGGTCCGATGGTCAACAATGGCCTTGGCCAGCTTGGGACCGATTCCCTTGAGGAGTTCCAACTGATCGACGGTAGCGGTGTTAATGTTCACCACTTCCGTAGCCACGGCGGGCGCGGGGGCAGGAGCAGCCACGGCCGGAGCAGCGGGGGCCGGGACCGCCGGGGCGGTCTGGGCGTGAGCAAGAAGGACCGGAACCATTAATATCCCGGCTGCCAATGCCAACCCTGCAACTACACTTTTAAAACTTTTCATCTTGGTCTTGCCTCCTTTCGGCAATTATTTAGAAAACAACCATGAATTAGTGAAAAAAAAGATAAACAGCGAATTATTGCTCAAAAAGCGGGAGGGGGATGGTGATAAAAGGAAAAAAGCTTGTTTCTGAGATTAACGAGATGTTCAAGCTCGTTAAGATTTGTTTTTCTCATTTAGTTTATGAAAAGAGTTGAGATGCGTTGGGAAGAAACCGTTCAAGATTAAATAAATGATAATTTGACATAAAAGAACTGTATCTTGAACGCAAACTATATCACAAGCAAATCCTACAATAAATAGTTCACTTCGACGTGAATTATCAGTCTCTTTAAAATCCTTGTCAATAGCTGGTAAAGAAGGCCGCGGATGACAATTAGTTAATGTATTGGAAACGCGGAGCCAAAGATTCCGATTGCAAAATTTAGCGGAGGCTCATACTATTTTATTATGGTAATCGCCTTAATTGTCGCTGCCGGGCAGGGAAAACGATTCGGGGGAAATGTGCCCAAGCAGTTTTTTGAGCTTGGGGGCGTTCCTATCTGGCTCCGGTCCCTGCAGCCTTTTGCCGATTCTGATTCGGTTAAGGCCATCGTTTTAGCGGTTCCCCGGGCCCAGGTCCTGGCCATCCGGAAAGAGGCGGAAAAGCTCGGGCTAAAAAAGCCGATCAAAGTTGTCATCGGAGGGCAGAAGAGGCAGGACTCGGTAAGGATCGGCTTGGATGCCGTTATAAAGCTGGTTCAAGCCCTGGGAAAAAGCCGGGGACCGGCGGGGAAATCCGTGGATCCGATTATCTTGATCCATGACGGAGCCCGCCCGCTCGCCACCGGGGAATTGATTCGCCGGGTGATAAAATCGGCGGAAAGATATGGGGCCGTGGTTCCAGGGTTGACGCCCAGAAATACGATCAAACTGGTTGATCCCAGGAATAGTCTCGTGGAAAAGACCCCGGCCCGGGACAAGCTCCGGGAGATCCAGACCCCCCAGGGCTTCCGGCTTTCAATTCTGGTTAAGGGGTACAAGATATTGAAACAGGGCGGTTTAATGGTTACCGACGATGCCGGCCTGGTGGAATTGGCGGGAGCCCCAGTGCGGGTGATCCCCGGGGAGCCGGAAAATATCAAAATCACCACCCAATTTGATCTCTGGATGGCGGAGGCAATCGCCCGGGAAAAACAGAAAAGCAGGATGAGCACATTAACAGACTCAGGGTGAATTATGAGCGATGGGAAATGGGTTGTTGGCGCTGAAACAGAGTCGTTTGCCGTAAGCTATCCGCCGTTTGCCATAAGCTATTCTTTGATTTGACCATGGATCTTCGGGTCGGGTTTGGCTGGGATTTTCACCGGCTGGTCGAGGGACGCAAGTTTATCCTGGGGGGGGTGGAAATCCCATTCGCGAAGGGACTGCTCGGACATTCTGACGCCGATGTTCTTCTTCATGCGGTTGGGGACGCGCTCCTGGGGGCGGCGGGGGAGAAGGACATCGGTCATCATTTTCCTGATACCGATCCTCGCAATAAGGATATCTCTTCCAAAAAAATCATCGAGGGAATTCTCGGAATTATCGCCGGAAAAGGCTATCGGATTATCAATGTGGATTCCACGATCGTGGCGGAGAAGCCCAAGCTTTCCGGTTTCATCCCGGCGATCAAAGAGGAGGCCGCGGTTTTACTGGGCATTTCTCCCGACGCGATGGGGGTGAAAGCTAAAACCGCGGAAGGGACGGGGGAGATCGGGGAGGGGAAGGGAATCTCAGCGTATGCCGTGGTCCTTTTAGTAAAGAGTGAAGAGTAGAGAGTGAAAGACCAGCAGACCAACAGACCAACAGGAGGCTGGGCGTCTCGCCCGGCAAGTTACCAACATGACTCTCCGTGTCTATAACACCCTGACCAAGAAAAAAGAGGATTTCCAGCCGCGGGAGGAAGGAAAGGTTGGAATCTATGTCTGCGGGCCGACGGTTTACGATTCCGCCCACCTGGGACATGCCCGGGCGGCCGTCGTGTTCGATGTCATCGTGCGGTACCTCCGGTATCGGGGGTTGAAGGTTACCTATGTCCGCAATATTACCGATGTTGATGACAAGATCATCAAGCGGGCCCAGGAAGAGGGGACCAGCTCCCGGAGCATCTCCGAGAAATATACCCGGGAGTATGAAGAGGATATGGCCGCGCTCGGGGCGCGGCCCCCGGATATTGTCCCTCGGGTTACCGATCACATCCCCGAGATCCAGATGCTGATCCGGAAAATCCTGGATCGGGACCGGGCCTACGTGGTTGACGGAGATGTATATTTCCGGATCGAGGCTTTCCCGGAATACGGAAAGCTTTCCAACCGCGACAAGGACATGATGATCGCCGGGGCCAGGGTGGATGTGGATCCCCGGAAACATGATCCCCTGGATTTTGCTCTCTGGAAGGCGGCCAAGCCGGGTGAGCCTTCCTGGCCTTCCCCCTGGGGAGATGGCCGGCCGGGCTGGCACATCGAATGCTCGGCGATGAGCATGAAATACCTGGGAGAGACTATTGATATCCACGGGGGCGGGAAGGACCTGATTTTCCCCCATCACGAAAACGAAATCGCCCAGAGCGAGGGGGCGACGGGGAAGCCTTTTGTCAGATACTGGCTCCACAACGGGTTTGTCAATATCAATGCCGAGAAAATGTCTAAATCCCTGGGAAATTTCCTGACGATCCGGGAAATGTTTAAGCGGCATCACCCCGAGGTTGTCAGACATTTCCTGCTTTCCGCCCACTACCGGAGCCCCCTGGATTTTACCGAGGAGGCCCTGACGGAATCGGAAAGGGCGCTGGAGAGGTTTTACACCGCGATGCGGGAAGCCAAAATTAAGTTGCGAGTTTCGGGTCTCGAGTTTCGGGTTAAAGAGAATGAAAAGCTTTCCAGTTGTCCGGCTTCCCAGGTTTCCAGCAACGATCTCCGCGAACAGTTCCTTGCGGCGATGGATGATGATTTCAACACCGCTCTGGCGATCGCGCACGTTTACGAGGCGGTCAGGGAAATCAACAAAATTACGTCCGAAACCCAAACTCCGAATTCCGATTCCCTCTCCACTCTCCACTCTCTACTCTCTACTATTGAGGAGATCAGCGGGGTCCTGGGAATATTCGGACTGGATCCGGACCGGTATCTGGAGCAGAGGAAGATGACCAAGGTGGCTGCGAAGGATGTCAATACCGAGGAGATCGAGCGGCTGATCGCCGAAAGGGTAAAAGCGAGAAAATCCCGGGACTTCGCCGCGGCGGACCGCATCCGGAACGAATTGAAAACGAAAGGGATTGTCCTGGAGGATACCCCGCAGGGAACAATCTGGAAGGTGGAGTAAAAAGTTACAAGCAGCCAGCAGTATAGTGCGTCCAACATTTCTTTACATTAATTTCTCAGCCGTTATTCCCGCGAAAGCGGGAATCCATCTTTAAAAGACTGGATTCCGGGTCAAGCCCGGAATGACAGTTAAGGTAAAGGGACTTTTAACACAGAACGGTATCCAGTTACCGGTTGCCAGAAAGAGAAGGCTGGTAATAGTTAGAACTGTCAGATTGCAGGGGCGGGGCTTGTCCCCGCCCGTGAAGGGGGAGGGGACCAGCCCCTCCCCTACAGCGCGGGAATGACGAAAAAGCAGGGGTGGGGAGTTTGTTCTCCCCACCCCGTTTTATTTATTTTCTCTGACTTAATACCGGCGACTTCGGACTGGAATTATTCCACTTTGAACATCAACATCTTGGAGAAAAGCTGCTCATCGATAAGCTCGGGGGCGGGGCCGGTGCCCTTGAAATTCTTGGCATAGGCGTCCTGCAGGGCGTCCTTGACCTCGAAGTAATCCTTCTGGGTTCCCCAGATCTGGAAATCCTGGGTTTTATCGGTGGAAAGGATCGGCTTGGTGGTTTTGGCGATCTGCCGGAGACTCCGGACGATAGCGTCCCGGGAGGCCCGGCCTTTCTGGGTGGTAAAATCGCCGGCGAAGATGAGGCGGTACTGAATCCCGTTGACGGCGTCTTCTTTCCAGTAGGCGTCCACGTTGTTCAGAACCTTGTCGATCGCGTCCACTATCGCTTCCTCGACCAGGATGTTCCGGTCGCTGACCGACCGCTCCCGGGAAAAGCCGGTGGCCGAGCCCAGGGCCCGGGCGGTGGTGGTTTCGAAGGCGTTGACCGTGGCGGAGGCTTTGCCGACGGTATCGGAGCCCACCTGCCGGGCAGTTAGGTCCACGTTGTACTTGATGTAGATGTCCGCTCCGGACTGCATGGCGATCAGGGCGGCGACATCATCCAGGTGGCCCTTCAGGTCGCGGAGGGCGCCGGTCAACGACTGCATATTCTGGGCCTGGTCGGCGACCTTGACCTCGTAGCGCTTGGCGGTCAGGTGGCGCTGGATGGCGGTAGCGGCAAAACCGGCCCACTGCTGGCCCTTGGCCGCTTCCTCGGGAAGAACCATGATGATCGGGTTGCCGATGGCGCCGACGATATCCTTCTTGGCGGCGATGATTCCCCGGTCGGAGAGCCAGGTCTGCACCTTCATCGGGTTAACCACGAAAATCTTCTCGACCCGGATCTTGCCGTTCGGCTGTTTGACCCGGCTCAGGAGATCGGCGTCTTCCGCGGTGATGAACTGTTTGGCGTTGGCGTAGAAATCGCCTTCCTTGGCGGCGAAAGCGGCGCGCTCTTCCGGGGTGGTGATAATCTGGTCCTTGGCGTAGATGATGGCCGAGAGGCGGGCGTCATCCAGGGCCTTGCCCGCGTCTTTGCCCTCGCCGGCGGCCTTGACCCGGACCCCGTCCGGACCCAGGCTTTCGATCAGGGTGGACTGCTGGAGGTTGGGCTTGGGCGGCGACCCCGCGCAAGCGGCCATCGCCATCCCGACTACCAGCGCCAGGCTCAAGGTTGGAATTAACCAGCCATTAATTTTGTTTCTCTCCATTTTTTCCCTCCTTTTTTCAAATGAAAATTAGAACATTCCGGAAAATCCAAATGTAATCGCCGGGCCCATGGTGGTCACCTTTGGCCCGGGTGAGGAATTGCCCTCATATTGCCATTCATCGCTATGGGTATATACCCGGAATCCGACTTGCCCGGTGATGGAAAGCCAGGGAGCCAGGAGCAGTTCAAGCCCTCCGTAAGGGGTAATACCATATTGATTCTGCATGTAACCGTCGTTTGATCCTCCGTCGGCTAAAGTCAATCGTGACCATCCGCCGCGGACGCCCAGGTCCAGGGCCAGGCGGCGGAGGTAGAATTTCTTCACGAATCCGCCTTCGGCTCCATAAAAATAGGCGTCGCCGGCTACGGCAATATAGCCTTCCGCGGTGAACCAGAGCTCAGAGACATTGATAAAGCGGGCCAGGTCAAGCTCAAGCCCGCCGATGGGACCATAGGCCATAGAACCGGCGCCTGCCTCCAGCTCAGACTGATCGATCGGCAGAAGCCCGAAGCGAAGGTATCCGTTGACCAGGAGCTGGGGGTATTCCTTCAGCTGGGTTCCGGCCTCGATCGTATCCTTCTGGATGATTTTCTGGGCGCGGGAAGAGCGGGGGGGCTGGGCCTTCTCGTCGCCGACCCTTCTTACCTTTGCATAACCAATATATTTCTGCCCCTGGCCGGCCACTTCCTCGTAAGCCTTGTAGCCGGCGTCGAGCTCCACGTCGCTCTGTTTGCCGAACTCGAACTCGATGGAGTTCCAACCTGAGGACTGGACCTGGGCGGTGAGCTGGAATTCAGTGATCTTGCGGAGCTCAACCTGGATCTGGCGGGCCAGGCCCAGGAAGGGATTGTTAACCGCCGAGTCGAAGGCGCCCCATTTGGCCTTATCCTCGGGATTCAAGATGTTGATTTCCTTATCTTGTGTGGATTCTTGGGAAATGGTTTTTAAAACCGAGAGCTGGACGTTATCGATCTGGCCGTTCACATACACCGGGGTGACGTGGTAGAAAACCACTTCGGCGCCCACAGTGGCCTGCCAGTAATTATTGGTGGTGGTCTTCCCCGTCATTTTGTCGTGAACGGTTTTGCTGAGCCTTTCCATCTGGAACTTGGTCACGGTGGGGGTATAAATGTAAGCGGAATTGATGATCCGCTCGAGATCGGCGCCGGTGACGAGTTTTTCCTTGAAACGATAATCTTCCCGGCCTTGCGCCTTGGCCCGGTCCAGCTTCACCTGGTCAACATACTTGGCGATCAGCTGGGCCAGGTCGTTGATATTTTCCACCTCGATTGGAATCGCGTTGTAATCGAAACGCCCGAGCTCCACCGCCCCCCGGATGCCTTTCTCCGTCACCTCCTGATGCCTCTGATCCATCTGGACCTGGTAATAGGTTTTAAAATATGAGATGGATTTCCTCTCGTATTTTCCGATTTTTCCCTTTTCCGCTTCTTCCTTGGTGGCTCCCTCTTGGGCCCGGACCGGTCCCAGGGAGAAGAGAACCAGAATCATTGCCCCGCTGGCGATGCTTTTAAACTTCAAAATTTCCTCCTTTCGAAAAAGACCATAATTATTAAATATCTACCTGATATATGGTTAGCAGAATTGTCACTCCTGCGAAAGCAGGAGTCCAGGAATTTTCAATGTCACTGGATTCCCGCTTCCCTCCGGGCAGTAGGCCCTACTGGGCCGGAGGCCGCGGGAATGACAGTTTTAATGGTTATCGTTGCTTACGAAACATCATCATATCTGATTCAGTTTGTCCTTGACCAGTTCCGGGATTTTCTTGGCCGCCTCCTTGAGGGCGTTGACGGCCGACAGCTCCACGGTCGCGCCCGTGCCGGTCAGGTCGCTCCGGTCCAGGCCGGTCAGGACCTCGCCGGTGTTGCCGTCGATCACCTTGAGATTCACCCGGACCCGGCTGGCTTCCATCTTGCCCATGATGTTTTTGTAATACTCGCTTTTGGCCGTGCCGAGGATCAGGAAATCAGCCTTGGCTTTCTGCCCGGCTTCTTTCAATGCTTCCGACCCGCTGTTCGCGAGCTCGTCCGGCTCCTGGCCCAGGTTCCGGCGGGGGATAAGCACGAACCCTTCCTGGGCCAGACCCTCGGTCAGGCCGGATTCCACGAAAGAAGGTGACTGGGGTTTTCCCAGGTTTTCCTCGCTGATGGCCACCAGGATTTTAGGGGCCGGGGCGGAAAGCTGTACCTGCCCTCCGCGGAAGGGGGGGAAAATCCGGTTTAAATTGAGGTCCGGCGGGAGCTCGGCCAGGCGGGTGAGATCCGGTCCCAGGACGATGGAGGCGGTCCGGGAGGAAGGGGAGAGCGAGGTAATCTGAAAGTGGAGTTTTCCCCCGGAGTCACTGGCCATTCCCGCTTCCAGGCGGCCCTGCCCGCTGACAAACCCGGCGGCCACCGGCAGGTCGGCGATGGGGGTTTCATTTTTATAGAGGATCTGGACTTCCACCGTGGCCGGGAGGCCCTGGCGGGAGGTCAGGGAAAGATTAGCCGGTTTTACCTGGGCGGAAATATCATTAATGAGATTGATGGCGTTTCTCTCGGCCACGACGGCGAGGCTTTCCCCGCCTCCGGGGGCGGTGAGATCAGGGATAACCCAGGCCTCCCCCAGGGCCCGGAGGTATTCCCGGAGGGCCGGGGCGATTGCCTGGGCGTTGAGATTGCGGTTTCCTTCCTCGAGATGGCTCAGGGCCCGGTCGCGGAAACCGGTTTTGGAAAGTACCGCCAGGGAATAAATCTTGATTCCTTCCTGCCAGCGTTCCTGGATGGTAACCCCTTTTAGGGTGGTGTTTTCAACCAGGGAGCGGACCTGGCTTTCCGAGACCTCCTGGCTCTGATAACTCGTGGTTTGTTTTTTGCCCTGGGTGGAACTCTTAATGGCTTCCTGGACCGTGTTGGAGAACGACGAACTCACGGTTACCTTGAGCTGGGCGGCGATTTCGGCCCGGGCGGCGTCATCCGCTGATTTCAGATCCGAGCCGGTTCCCACTCCATAAATGTCATTAGGATCAGAAGGCGTGGCTTGGACCCAACCCGGGCGTTTTTTCGCGAAGGGCGCCTCGCTGGATAGGGACTTTTCCTTGGCCGGGGCTGCTACTGGTGCCGGGGCCGGGGTCCGTTCCGGTTTCCTGGCGGTGGTTACCGGGGTCGGGCCGCCCTTGACCTCGCGGTCCAGCTCGGCCATGGCCTGGTCGGAATGCTGGCGGACTTCATCCCGCCGGGAGGCGTTGCGCTGTTTTTCCCCGCAGGCGGTAAGCACCAAGGGGGTAAATATCAATAATAAAAAAATTCCCAGGGTCTTTTTCACTTCTCCTCCTTAATTTGAGTTTTTCTTGAACTTTAAACCCGAAACTCGAAACCCGAAACTGTTTTTATTTTAATTCTTTTCCCTCCGATCTGGCCTTGGCGGCGCGGGCCATTAAAATCGCGGTGGAGCTCGTAATCGCCATCTCCATTACCGGCTGTTCTTTGAATAAGAATTTGACCAGATACCCGAGGGAGCGGAGGTCGGAGTAGGCGGAATAGAAAGCCCCGGTCATCTTGCCGCCTTTCAAGGGAATAAGCTCCCAGGCGCCGATGGCCTCGGCCAGATCGCCTTCTTTCAGGGTCCAGTCAATTCGGAGTTTGTCCTTTTGATGGACTTGGCGCAGGGTATAGCGGACTTTATATTTGATAATTGAAAACTTGAAAGCGACGACAATTTTCGTGTAGACGATATTTTCGGCTTCGCCGGGGATGACCTCGGTCTTTTCGCAATCAGGGACGAATTCCGGGTAATGGGCATAGTCAGTTATTGTCTTCCAGACCTCCTCGGGGGGAGCGTTAATGAGCACCCCGGCAGTGACAAATTTAAATCTGCCCCCCTGCTCATTTTCCTTAATAATGAGAATCTCCCCCTGACGGAGAAGCTTTTCGATCGAATCCGGATCAACCTGCAGGCGGACGACGGACATCTCTTCCGAGGCCCGGGCGGGTGCGAAAGAAATAAGGCAGGTCAGGGGCAGGGTGAGAAGCAGGATTAAGCCGAAACCGGCCGGAAACTTCTTCCTTCCTTGAACGGGAAAGACCTTCATTCTTCGCCCCTCTTTCTCGGTGACCCGGGAAATATTTTCAACCGTTTGGGCTTGGCCTTTGGAATTATATTAGATAGGAGAACATCAATAAAGCCGGTTTGAAGGCCCAACTTGACTTGGCATTTATTATAGTATTATTTTATTTACCAAAATAATAAAGCAGGGTCCCCATCCCATGAAAAACAATCTGTCCGAAGAGATACAAAAAGCCGCGGAAATCCTTTCCCAAGCCAAGTCGGCGGTTATTTTCAGCGGGGCCGGAATGTCGGCCGAGAGCGGGATCGCCACCTTCCGCGACCCCGGCGGCCTCTGGGACCGCTTCGATCCGGCGGAAGTGGGAACCGCAGCGGGGATCATGTCCCTTTTATCGGAGGGAGGGGATACGATCAGGGAAATTATCCGGGAAGTCGTGGAGACTTTTAAACTCGCCCGTCCGAACGCCGGGCACCTGGCGCTGGCCGAGCTGGAACGAATGGGGATGGTCAGGTCGGTAATCACCCAGAATATCGATAACCTGCACCGCGAGGCGGGCAGCACCCGGGTATTCGAGGTGCATGGCAATCTTTACCGGTTTCGCTGCCTTAACTGCGAGAACAAGTTTTTCGTGGACCGGAGCGATTTTCTCGAACGGCTGGGGGATATCGCCCGGGGCTCGGGACCGCTTTCCCTGGAAGGGATAATGGAACGGGTCCCCCGCTGTTCCTGCGGAGGGGTGAGCCGGCCGGACGTGGTGATGTTCGGGGAGTCGGTTCAGGAACTGGGCGAAGCTATTTTTGAGGCCCATCAGAGCGATGTGATGCTGATTCTCGGGACCTCCGGGGTGGTTTACCCGGCGGCCATGGTTCCCCAGGAGGCCAGAAAAGCCGGGGCCGTCCTGATCGAGATTAACCCCACCGAAGTGGTTTTCGCCTCGAAAAATGATGTTTATATCCGGGAAAAAGCCGCGGTGGCTTTGCCCCTGATCGTGGAAGAAGTGAAGAAGAGGAAGAAGAAAAAATAATACGCCCATAAGGGGAAATTAACATGGTCAGGGAAATAATTCTCAGGGTGGGGGAAAAAATCCGTAAATTCCGCCAGGACCAGAACCTTTCGATCCAGAAACTGGCGGATATTTCCGGGGTTTCCCCGGCCGGGATTTACAAGATTGAGACCGACGGGATGACCCCTTCGGTTGTGACGATGATCCGGATCGCCCACGCCCTGGGACATAAGGTCGGGGAATTCCTGGATGAGGCGGTGGAAGAAGTCCGGGATTTCGAGCTGGTGCGCCGGAAAGACCGGACGGCTCTCTACAGCAATGAAAGCCGGATTATGGCCGAGACCATCGCATGGCGGATCAAGGACTGGAAAATATTCGCGGCGGTGGTGACCCTGGAACCGGGCGGCAAGACCGGCGACGAGAACCTTTACCACGAGGGGGAGGAATTGATCCTGTGCCTGCGGGGTAAAATCGAGATTACCCTGGGGGAGGAGAAATTTCTGCTCCGAAAGGGCGACAGTTTTCACTACAAGTCTTCCAAGCTGCATTCCTGGCGCAACCCCGGCAAAGAGAAAGCGGAGATGGTTTATGTCCTGACCCCGCCGCTTTTCCACCCCGAGGTTTCCTTCGCCGAGGATTTGAAGAAGCTTTCGGATAAGTAATAAATTGGCAAGCTCAAAGCCCCTGACCCCTTCCGTCATTCCCGTCCTTCGACTACGCTCAGAATAAACTCCAGCGGGAATCCAGACCTTTTTCCTGGAAGGTAGTGTGAAATAATTTCCAGATGGATTCCTGCTTCCAACTTCGCTAAAGCTACGTCGGACAAGTCCGCAGGAATGACCGGCAAGAAGATTATTTTTTTACCTTGTCTTTGAGCTTTGAACTTAAAACTCGAAACTCGAAACCAGAAACCCGAAACTTTTTTAAATTACCAATTTTGCAGAAACTTGATTAAAAGCCTGATCCCCACGCCGGTGGCGCCTTTGCCGAAGTAACGGCGTCCCTTTTCCTCCCGGGCGGTGCCGGCGATATCCAGGTGGGCCCAGGGGGTTTCCCCGACAAAACGTTTCAGGAAAATCCCCCCGATGATGGTCCCCGCCTCGCGGTTGCCCGTGTTCTTGATGTCGGCCACTTCGCTCTTGATCGCCTCGTCGTATTCCTTCCAGAGCGGGAGCTGCCAGACCCGTTCCCCCGACTCTTCCCCGGCCTGGATGATTTTCTCGATCAGCTTGGGATTGTTGCCGAGGAGGCCCGAGGCTTCCCGGCCCAGGGCGATGATGCAGGCGCCGGTCAGGGTGGCCAGGTCAATGATGGCTTCCGGCCGGTATTTTTCGCGGGCGTAAGCCAGGGCGTCCGCCAGAATCAGGCGGCCCTCGGCGTCGGTGGAAATCACTTCGACGGTGGGCCCGGAATAGGGGCGCAGGACGTCGCCGGGACGATAGGCCGACCCGCTGGGCATATTCTCGGTGGCGGGGATAAAGCCGACAATCCGGGGCGAAAGCTTAAGCCGGGCCGCGGCCCGGAGGGTGCCCAAAACCGCGGCCGCCCCGGCCATGTCGGTTTTCATCTCTTCCATCCCGTTGGCGGGCTTGATCGAGATTCCTCCCGAATCGAAGGTTATCCCTTTCCCGACCAGCGCCACCGGTTTTCGCCCGGCTCGGCCTTTACCCGGATATTCGAGGACCAGGAACCGGGGCAGGTTGCGGGTGCTTCCGACCGAGACGGCCCCGAGCCCGCCCATCCCCATCTTTTTGATTTCGGCCGGGCCGAATATTTTCAGTTTCAACCTTTCTTCCCGGGCCAGGCGGCGGGCCTCTCCGGCCAGAAATTCCGGGGTGACCTTATTGGCGGGCCCGTTGACCAGATCCCGGGCAAAATTGACCGAGTCGACGATAATTTGACTTTTCGTGACCGTGGAATTGATCAGGCGACGCTCGGCCTCGCTCCGGGCCAGAAAAGTTACTTTTAGAATTTGTTTTTTGGTTTTTTCAGTCTTGTATTCCTCGTACTGGTAAAGGGCGATCAGTCCGCCCTCGGTCAGGGCCTGGGCGAGCGGGCCAGACCCGACCCCGGCGGGCATCTCCGGGAGGAGCAAATGGCATTCCCGGGCGCCCAGGTCTCGGGCCCGGCATAATGCCTTTCCGGCGGAGTGCCGACAGGTTTCCAGGTTAACCTCGGATTTTTTTCCCAGTCCGGCGACCAGAATTCTCCGGGCGGGAATTTTCCCCTCCGGGTAGGAGACGGCCACCTCGCCTTCCTTGCCGCTGAAATCCCCGGATTTGAGCAGTTTCGAGATCTGGCCGCGGGCAGCCCGGTCCACCGGGATCAGGCTCCGGGGGAGTTTCCGCTCCTGAAAGGCGAAGAGAATCAGGGCGTCGGTTTTTACTTTTTCCGTTTTTCCGATCTGGCAGGTTATTTTCATTATTTTCTCCTTAATTGATTATCTACTATCTGTTGCTTGTCACTCTCTACTCTCCACTATAAGCGCAGGCTGAAGCCTGCGGCTACCGGTTGCTTGCTTGTTTTTTCCGGAGTTCCATGAGCTTGATGATTACGGTCTGAAAGCGTTTTTCCAGCAGCCCGGGGGAAGAGTCCGATCCCTTGTTCACGTACATGGCCGGGCTCAGGCTGCGCAGGGTCTGTTTGAATTTCTCGTCGCACTGCTCGGCGGTAAAGAACAGGATGGGGATCGGTTCCTTGGTGGACATTCCCTGCTCCAGGGAGCGCAGGCTGACGGCGCACTCGATCCCGTTCATCCCGGGCATGTTGACATCCAGGATGATCAGGTCCGGCGACCGGCCGTGGGCAAAAAGGTTGGTCAACCGGGCGATCATCTCTTCCCCGGTGATGCAGGTGGAAAGCATCCGGGCGAAACCCTGCCCCACCAGGACATCGGAAATGATTTCCTGGATCAGGGGGGAATCCTCGGCGATCACCACATGCTCGAGCTGGTGGGCCTCTTCGGAGGCGCTGTCTTCCAGGGGCAGTCCGCAGTTGATGCAGAAATTTTTATCCTCGCCCTTCGCGTTCAGGGCAATCAGGGGCTCAACCTTTTCCCCGCAGCTGTTGCAGTAAATTTTTTGGATGGTCATACGTTCAGGTAGGGCGGTTGGATTGCAGGAGGCTTTTATAAACAAAGATCTGGTTGATCTGGTTGGTTCCCTCGTAAATCTGGGTGAGCTTCATGTCCCGAAAGGCCTTTCCCACGCCGACTCTGATCGGTTAACCCCGGCTCCCGGCGATCATCTCGGCAATATACCAGGATTTTCTCAGGCCGGCGCGCGCGATCATGAGCTCATAGGTCTTGGCGTCGCGGAGAAATCTTTCCAGCCGGTAATCCTCCATGTATCCATAACCGCCCAGGAGCTGGATGCAGTCGAGGGCGATCTGGGGAGCCAGTTCGGCGGCGAAGGCGGAGGCCCCCACTTCGGTTTCCGGGTTGGGCTGGTCCCATCCCCAGCTTACGCTCCGGTAAGCCAGGGCCCGGGCGGCTTCAATCGCGATGCCCCGGTCGGCCAGGATGTTCCGGACGGGGTCTTGATCGCAGATTGTTTTCCCACCCTGGCAGCGCTCCAGGGCATTTTCAAAGGTCCGGTTGAACGCGCCTTGGGCGATTCCCACCGCGATCGCGGCTTCAAAACCATCGACCGAGATCAAATGATCGAGGGGACTGGCGGGCCAGGAGGCCGCGACCGGGATTTTATCGAACTCGAGGTGGGCGAAAGGGCAGAGACGGAGTCCCATCGGCTCGGGGAGGTTCCTGACCTTAAGGTTTGGATCCCGGGGGGAAAAGAGGACCCAGGATAACCCCTCCTCCTGGTCCCGGGCCAGGCTGATCAACCCCTGGGTATATTCACCGAAAATCACCGCGGTTTTGCCGCCGGTTATCGAGTTATGTTCCAGCCGGGTGGAAAGCGAAGCGGGCAAATCACGAAGGTTGCGGGGTTCCGGGTCCTCCCAGAGGGCGGGAGAAACGAGGCGGAGGTTATCTCCCGAAACGGTCAGGGGACCCAGAATCTGCCGTTTCTGCCCGGGGTCGGGAAGGGAGAGGATCAAGGCCAGCCCCGAATAGTGCAGGCCCATGATGGTCGCGAAGGCCGGCACCGAGGCGGCCAGTTCCTCCAGAATATAAGCGGCCGCCTGGGGCGGGAACCCGGGCCCGGAGAGCTCCTCCGGGACGATGGCCAGGGAAAGACCCAGCGGGGCGGAAGCTTGGAGGATTTCCCGGAGGATTTCATCGTCGCGGCGGTTAAGCTTTTCCCAGCGGGGTTCGAGCTCCCGCGCGATAAAATCCTGGAGCGGTTTCTCCAGTTGATTCATAACCTCAGGCAGCATGGGGGATATTTTCCAACAAACCGCCCAAATATTCAAAGGTTTATTTTTTGGAGCGCATCAGCTTGCTGATGCTGTTTTTGATGTCATTCCTGCACCTCAAGCTTCTGCCTGTCATTCCCGCTTTCCTCTTTTCTGTCATTCCTGCGAAAGCAGGAATCCAGGATTTAATTTCCCCTCCCTGTCCAGGGAGGGGGAGGGGAGAGTTTCATAAAGTTGTCATTCTGAGTCCTTCGCTTTTTGTCATCCTGAACGAAGTGAAGGATCTCGAAGGGCTCAGGATAAACTTCGCGAAGGATCTCGCATTTATCTCTTTCTATGGACCGCACCATCTTGATTATGCTCTTTTTCCCACCACCCTTCTTGTGATATATTCAAAACTATAATGTCCTCCGCCCCCAAGCAAATCCTCGATCTGATCGAACGCTTCGAGAAAAACCTCGAATTCCGCAGGTTAATGGTTGGAAAAAGTTATATAATTACTCTTTAAAATAATATTTATGGATCAAAGTAAAATTCGTGATTTAGTTCAGGCGGGAAAGTATGAATTTTCCCAGCACGCAGAAAAGGAGCGGGAAGAAGATCAAATTAGAGTCGAAGAACTTGAGGCGGCGTTGAAGAATTGCGAGGTTGTTGAGGACTATCCTCAAGATCGCCGCGGTGCGAGCTGTCTGGTTTTGGGGTTCGCCGGGTCGAGGCCTATTCATGCAGTCTGTTCGATCAAATCGGATCCCGACGAACTATTTTTGATAACCGTATATGATCCTTCCCGCCATTCGTGGAAGTGGATGGATAATTATCGCCGAAGGAGGTGATGAAAATGGGCAGAATTTATCACAAGTGCCATTTTTGTGGAGGGGATGTTGTCGAGAAAAAAGTGACGGTTGATTATCGCTGGGGTGAAGAATTGCTGGTGGTGTTAAAAGGGGTGCCGGCGGGTGTCTGTCAGGTATGCGGAGAAAAGTATTTTAAGGCTGAGGTAGTCAAGAAGATGGAACAGACGGCAATTTCTTCTGAAAAGGTCGAGGAAAAAATTCAAATCCCGATTTTGGAATTAATGGCGGTTTAGAGATTTTGATGGTTCATTATTTGCGATTATGACTTCCGCTCCCCAACAAATCCTCGATCTGGTCGAACGCTTCGATAAAAACCTCGAATCCTACAAAAGCC
>Ga0315297_10000586_pt1 | contig 21369 bp, 17 predicted proteins | sample YL17G15_0_MG_FD_203628 | JGI IMG/M metagenome (GOLD analysis project Ga0315297, IMG submission 203628) | Sediment microbial communities from Yellowstone Lake, YNP, Wyoming, USA - YL17G15_0 | ecosystem: Environmental > Aquatic > Freshwater > Lake > Sediment | place: USA: Wyoming | collected... | reverse complement strand
TGCCTTCCGGGGTTATCACCAGTGCCTCACCGTTTTTCATGCGTGCAATCACATTCCGGATTGCCTTCAGGTCAGGATTGAAGCGGTCCACGAAAAGGAAGTTTAACCCGCGGCCGAGCCAACGCATGATCCACAACTTTTCCCACTTTTCCCCCACCATCAGGACGAGATTGGTATTATTAATAATATAAAATGGAAGAAAAGCATCCACCAGCCCGATGTGGTTGGCGGCAATGATAAAATTTCTTTCTGTGGGGACATTCTCCTTCCCTTGAACTTCAATGTGCGTCAACAGCCGGAGAAGAAAACGGATAAGGAATCGGGTGAATTTCAATCGCATGGGACTATTTTACAGCAAAACTGCTGCGCTTAATCGTGGAGCAGGTGGATTTAATTCCCCGACCCCCGGAATTGGGATTCATTGATAAGCATGAACTGCTTGGTAATATTTCTGAGACCACCAATTTTCCAAATGACCATGGCAACCTTCTAAACCCTCTCACGGGGCCTAGGATCCCGTACCAACCAGAACAATAATGCAGCAATAACCAGTCCACCGATTGCTGAAATAATAAATGTCACCTGGAAACCAGAAGTATCAGCGATCCAACCGCCCAGCAGGGGAGCAGCGATGGTGAAGGGTACCACCAGAGTATTTGAAAGGCCGATATAGATCGGGCGCGTTTCTTCATTCCCAAACTCGGTCGTAATGGCCATGCCGATGGTCCAGTAGGCGACATTTGCCAGGCCAGAAAGGATGAAGACCGGGTACATCCAATTCAAGGAAGGTGCCCCCCAAGCCAAAAGTGAACTGAGCGTGACAGCAAAAGAACCGGCGATGAGCATGGCCCGGTGACCGAGGCGGTCTCCCAACCAACCCATGAGCGCATTGGCAATCGTGGAGGTAATGGTCACTGCAGCGGTTAAGAACCCGGCGGTCAAGTCGCTCATCCCGAAACGCCGCAGACCATAGACAATATAAAAAGCAAAGCCCATGGTGGCAAACTGGGACACCACCCGCACAACCAGGAAGGCGGAGAAATTCCTATCGCGACGCAGGATCTCCAATCCGCCTTTCCAGGGTGAAGGCAGATAGGCTGGAATGTTTTTTTCATTGTCGATGGGTTCACGGGTCAAGCCCAGGGCAACCATTGAAAATCCCATCCCGACGAGGGTCAACGTGAAACAAAGGGAAAAGTTAAGCGGGTCGCGAATTTTATCCAGGATAAACCCTGCTGCGACTGCCGCGATGCTGATGAGCACGTTTGCCCAGGCTGCCTGGGCGCCGAAGAAGGTGCCGCGCCAGTCGGGGGGGATAATTTTAGCAATCATGCTTTGCCAACCATTGGCGGTGAACCCGGCACCCAGCCCTTGCCAGATGAGCATGATAAAGGTGAGCGCGAGGGCGGCTTTATTTCCCAGCCCCGTCATGAACAAGGCGACCAATGCCAGACCCAAATAGGGTAGACGTTCGTGGATGGTCATCCACATTACCATAGGCTTGTAACGACGGAGGCGTGACACCCTGTTTGCCATGAATAACTGCGGTAACTGCCACCCAACTGCATGGATGGCGGGGATCAATCCGATCAATACTGCAGAATGGGTCATCCGGCTGACAAACAGGGTAATGATGGTCCCAACCGATCCAAATCCCCAGCCCAAGCCGTACAAGGCACCATCCGCCAGGTTGACAGTGATGTTGTATTTAAGATGTGTGCGGACAGACTCTTCCAAGGTTGGCATACGGGAGGTATTCTACCACCGTGTTTTGAATGGCTATCAAATTGAAATTCCTTGTAACCCCCTGGTCAATAAATAACCAGCGGCACCAGGTGACAAGTGTTTTTCACTTGCGGGAATATTCCGTTGGCAGAACTGCTAAGGATGATTTTCGGAAAAGAATTTTTCTCCTCAAATGAGTAATCCTACTTCAGGGGGAATACTTTCATTCAATTAGCCGATTTCGCGAGGGCATTTCTTACCCGCCGGTCATCCATATATAAAAAGGAGTCTCAAAACTCCTGAAATAATGCCTGGAAGCAGGTATCATTTGGAATCAAAGTAAATGCTGCAAAGCGTTCCCGTTGTTCTCTTGACAATTCACCCTATCCGCATGAAAATAAATGAACGTTCGTTCACATATTGAAGGGTTTGTATGCCAGAAGATTCATTGTCAAAAGGCGAACGCACTCACCGGGCTATCATTGAATCTGCCTATACCCTGTTCCTTGAGCAGGGATATACTGCCACATCCATGCGGCAAATTGCGGGGCGCACCGGGCTTGCGCTGGGGAGCATATATAATCACTTCGACAGCAAAGAAGCGATATTCAGTGACCTGATCATCTCCAAGCATCCCTTCCACCAGGTATTACCCCTTCTGCTGACTGCAACCGGGGATACAGTGGAGGAGTTCGTTCGGAACGCGGCTCGCAGCATGGTTGGCGAGCTGGGACGACGACCAGATTTCGTAAAATTCATGTTCGTTGAGCTGGTCGAATTCAACGGACGGGATGTACCGAAAATGATCAAGATCATTTATCCCCAAGTGGCACCAATCATCGAACGGTTCCAGGCCAGCCGCGGAGAACTGCGTTCCATACCACCCTTTATCCTATTCCGGGCCTTTGTGGGATTGTTTTTTTCCTTCTATTTGACCGAATACCTGCTGACTGGAACTCCTGACCCGGCGATGCAGGAAGATGCACTGGATCATTTTGTGGAAATATTTTTATTTGGAGTGCTTGCAACCAAGGAGACCGCATGAACTCTCGTCTTGCATCCATCCTCCGCAAGGAATTCATCCAGATCTCGCGCGATAAACGCACCCTGGTGATCATCCTGATCATTCCCATCATTCAACTGTTCCTGCTTGGATATTCTGCGACCAATGATATTCGCAATGTGCCCTTGGCAGTATTTGACCAGTGCCGCTGTGCCGAGTCGCGATCCCTGCTCGATGCTTACCGCGCCGCTGATTACTTCCGGCTGGCATACACGGTTGGCTCGGAAAATGACATTCGTCTCCTGGTCGAGCAGGGGAAAATTCGAGCTGGAATCATCATACCTCCGGATTACAACACCGCCCTGGATCAGGGAAATGCCGTTGTGGCATTCATCCTGGATGGATCGGACGCAACAACCGGGTCCACAGCCCTGGCTGCGGCAACCCTCATCGGTCAATCCCAGGCTACCCGATTGATGCTGCAGCGCCTGGAGGCAAGAGGATTGAATCCCGGGACATTCCAACCACCTCTGCAGGTACAGACCAGGGTCTGGTATAACCCGGACCTGGTCAGTTCGTATTTCATGATCCCGGGGGTAATCGGCATGATCCTGTATGCCATTACTTCCATCCTGACAGCAACCGCGGTGGTGCGAGAGCGCGAACGCGGTACCATCGAGCAATTGATCGTCACACCTATCCGCCCATGGGAACTGGTGATAGGCAAGATCCTTCCCTATGCAATCCTGGCAGTAGTTGACACCCTCGAAGTGTTGGCGATCGGTCATTGGTGGTTTGGCATGCCAGTGCGAGGGGATATCAGTCTCATCCTGGTTTGTTCAGGCCTACTGGTATTATCCGGACTTGGAATCGGGTTGTTTGCGTCCACCATTGCCAATACCCAGCAGGAAGCCATGCTGACGGTGTGGATGACACTTCTGCCGGGTATTTTTCTTTCCGGTTTTTTCTTCCCGCTGGAAGCCATGCCGCAGGTCTTGCAATGGATTTCATACATCATCCCACTGCGCTATTACCTGATCATTATTCGCGCCCTGCTTATCAAGGGGGTAGGTGCAGGACCCATCTGGAGTGAAATCGTGGCCCTGGCTGTATTTGGGATAGCGATCATGGGCGCGGCTTCTGTTCGTTTCCGTAAACGTCTTGATTAAGGAGTCCCTTATGAAACACACCCGTCCACCTGTTCCTGTTATCATCATTCTCATCCTGGTAGTGTTGATCGGCGGATACTTCGGCGTTCGCGCCCTAATGAACCCCGGGAGTACGATCCTGAGCGCTTCCGGTACCATCGAAGCAGTTGAAGTGAATATCTCCCCCGAGATCGGCGGCAAAGTCGCCAGCGTATCCGTGGAAGAAGGTGACACGGTGGAAAAGGGGGATGTCCTTTTCCGCCTGGACGATCAGCTGCTCCAGGCACAGCGTGCAGTCTCGGCAGGATCCCTGGAAGTGGCGCGCGCAGCGGCAGCCACGGCAGACGCTGCCCTGGCGAGCACCCAGATCAATTATGACCTGGCTTTGAACGCGGCCAGACTGGAAGCAGCGGCGACCCGCACCTCCAGTTGGAGCGCAGGAAACCCCGAGGGGTATACCCTTGCTGGAGGCTATTTCAGCCGCGCAGACGAGATTTCTTCCGCCCAGGTCGAGGTGGATGCCGCGATGGTTGCCAGCGAGACCGTAAGCGATAAATTGATGGTATTAATCAGTGACCCGACGAATAAAACCTTCGTGGAGGCAGAAAAACGGCTGGCAAATGCACGCTCAGCTTCCATCATTGCCCAGGAAGTGCTTAAGCGCGCAAAGCTTGGCAATAATACCGACCTGCGCGAATCAGCCCAGACCTTGGTCGACGATGGTAAAACCGAACTGGAGAATGCCCAGGCGGCTTATGACGACTTGAACACCTCCACCGAGGCCAGGAGCATCATCGCGGCGCGGACGGACTTGGCGGTGTCTCAAGAGAGATTCCAATCTGCTCAAGACTACCTGCTGACATTGCAGACAGGCGAGTTTTCACCCAAACTAAACGCGACACAAGCTGTTCTTCACCAAGCACAGGCAGCCTCCGACCAGGCGCACCTGGCTGTTACACAATCCGAGGCCGGCCTGGCGCTGCTTGATATCCAGGTTGGCAAATTGACCATCACCGCCCCGACAGGCGGCACCATCCTGTCCAGTTCCCTCCAACCTGGTGAAATCGTCGCCCCGGGAGCTGAGGTAATGACCCTGGGGTTTCTCGACGACTTATCCATTACAGTATATGTTCCTGACAATTTATATGGAGGACTCCACCTGGGTCAATCAGCCAGCTTGACCGCCGACTCCTTCCCGGGCGAGACGTTTACTGCCACCATCATCCATATTGCAGACCAGGCAGAGTTCACTCCACGCAATGTTCAAACCATCGAAGGCCGCACCAGTACCGTATTCGCCATAAAACTGCAAGTGCAGGATCCGGGAAGAAAGCTTAAGCCGGGAATGCCTGCAGATGTAGTATTCGGAAAGTAGAACTCCAATAATTGACCCATTCGAAGGTGAAACCCATGATCCGGGATGAATTCTGGAACAGAATGAAGAACATTCAGCGCATCCATCGATTGCTGTATGCTGCCGGGTTGGGTCCGATTGTTGGAAAAATCATCCTCTTGCTGACTACAACGGGTCGCAGGAGCGGGAAAAAACGGGTCACACCTCTCCAATACGAGGAAATTGAAGGCAAATATTTTCTTGGGTCGGCGCGGGGAACGAAAGCCGACTGGTACTGCAATATCAAGTCGGATCCCCGGGTCGAAGTGAGGGTGAAGAGCCGTCTTTTTAGAGGTTTGGCGGATGCCACCAACGATCCGGTAAGGATCGCTGATTTCCTGGAAATCCGTCTCAGGAAGCACCCTTTCATGATGGGAATCTTGATGCAAAAGGTATATAAACTGCCCAGGCAGCCAAGCCGGGATCAATTATTGAAATTGGCTGTATCAGAAGCACTGGTCATCGTCACCCCGCTGGAGGATTTGAGGTGAAAACCTCCAATTTTCTCCCGAAATGCTTAAGTTGCAACCGGGGAGACCCACCCAGGATAAATTAATGACGACACTTGTTGCTGCCGAACATTTACGCAAGACCTTTGGCTCCACCCATGCTGTTGAGGATATTAATCTGAATATTGCCTCGGGAGAAATATACGGGCTGGTCGGTTCTGATGGGGCGGGTAAGACAACCACCCTGCGCCTCCTGGTTGGAGCGCTCAAACCCGATGCCGGTGATGCATCCATCTGTGGTTTTTCCGTCACCAGGCAAACCGAGCAACTTCGCACGCAGGTTGGATACCTGTCCCAACGTTTCTCGTTTTATGAAGACCTGACCGTGCTGGAAAATATCCGCTTTTTTGTCGAAGTGCGAGGCATCACCCGGCAAGATTGGCTGCCGCGGTGCATGGAAATATTGGATTTCGTCGGCTTGGAACCGTTTATAGATCGTCGTGCAGGTCAACTCTCCGGGGGGATGAAACAGAAACTCGGCCTGGCATCCGCACTGGTCACGCGACCAAGGGTGCTGCTGCTGGACGAACCCACCACCGGTGTGGATCCCGTCACGCGGCAGGATTTTTGGCAACTGCTGATCAGGCTGATTTCAGCACCTCTCCAGGACTCTCCGACCGGGAAAGGGGGTGGGGATGGGGGGGAGGGAATCGCGGTCATCCTCACCACTCCCTACATGGACGAAGCCGCCCGCTGCCAGCGGGTGGGATTCATGCGTCTTGGAAGGATAATCGCTGAAGGAACGCCTACGCAACTTCGCTCCTCCCTGGAAGGTTGCATTCTTGAGGTGCGCGCCCTGTCACTTTCCCCGTTGCGGAAAGCTGCTGAGAATATTAAAAATGTTGAAGACATACGGGCATTCGGGGATAAATTGCACCTGCGTGTCACCCCCGGGGAAGCGGATTCAGTCATAAATGCCCTTACCCGTGCATTTGCAGCGAACCAGGTCGAAGGGGTGGAAGTTCGATCCGTCCCCCCAACACTGGAAGATGTTTTCATCTCCCTTGCTGAATCTTGATCCTGATTCCTCCCATAAATGTGAAAAACCATGCCTGAACCTGTTATCATTTCCGAAAACCTGACCCGCAACTTCGGTGATTTCGTAGCCGTGGATCATGTATCATTCACGGTGGATGGCGGGGAGATTATCGGCTATCTTGGACCGAATGGCTCCGGAAAAACCACCCTAATCCGCATGCTGCTGGGATTGTATGAGCCGTCCGACGGCAAAGCCACGGTGCTTGGTTTTGATGCATTCCGTCAATCGGAGCAGGTCCGTTCGCGCACCGGGTACATGTCACAAAAATTCGCCTTGTACGATGACCTGACGGTCAACGAAAACCTTGTTTTTTACGGTGGTATTTACGGGATCTATGACAAGAAGCGCATTGGGGCGACTCTTAATATGGTTGGCCTGGAGCCACATGTTTCAGAGCTGGCACGGGCACTTTCTGCGGGTTGGCGTCAAAGGCTTGCCCTGGCAATTGCACTCGTTCACCAACCCAAGCTGCTGTTCCTCGACGAGCCCACGTCGGGGGTTGACCCAACCGCCAGGCGCAGTTTTTGGGACTTGATTTATGACCTTGCCGCCGGGGGAGTGACAGTTTTTGTCACCACTCATTATATGGACGAAGCCGAATACTGCGGAAGAGTGGGAATGATGCGGGAAGGCAAACTACTGGCGCTGGATTCTCCCGCAGTGCTTAAAAACCAGGCTGTCCCCGGGGACGTGTGGGAGGTTCATGCTGAACCACTGCAGTTTGGGTTGAATGCCTGCAAAACCTGCCCGGGAGTGCTGCGCGTCGGGCTGGCTGGCGATCATTTACGGATGATCACTGAAAGGGGAATGAAAAAGGTGGATCTGCGCCTCAAGCTGATCTCTGCTGGTTTGACAGTGGTCGAACTCGAGCGGGGTGAACCAACGCTGGAGGATGTATTTTTATCCCTCGCTGGGGGAAAAAGTAAACAATAAAAGGGGTATCTTTTCCCATTTGGGATTTATAAAGTCTTCCTGGAAGGCTAGGTTCACAAATGTGTGCCCAAGTGAGGCGTTAAAGAGATTATTCTCCCATCATCTGGACCACCAGTTCCCTGTTCCGCGGACGAATATCAAAATCCAAATAAACCACTTGCTGCCATGTCCCAAGGGTCAGACTTTTGCCGACAAAAGGGATGGTTAGTGAGGGGCCAAGCAAGGATGCACGCATATGAGAATGGCCGTTCCTGTCATCCCAGGTGGCGTTGTGGGCGTAGTCCCTCGTGGAGGGGATCAATTCTTCAAATAAACGCTTTAAATCAGCCACGGCTCCAGGTTCGAACTCGACAGTGGTCAATCCACTGGTCGAAGAGGGGCAAAACACCGTCAGAGTTCCATTGGTCAACCCAGATTCTGCCACCAGGCGTCCCAGTTCCCTGGTGATGTCGTTGATCTCAGTGTTTCCGGGGGACTTTATTGAAATTCTACCGGTCTTGACAGGCATTGTGAACTCCCTGGTTCATGATTACATTTTCCCGCGGCGGATGACTTTGGACCCGAACCTGGCATTTACCTGGTCCAGTGCGGCTTGAAGCCGGCGTGATTTCTCTGATTCAGCGTCCCACAAGCCTAACTGGCGCAGGGGTTCCCCCAACCCGCTGACACCCACCCCAATCAACCGGACGGCCTTCCCCTTTGGGCGCACCTTTCCAAGAAGATCAAGCGCCAGGCGGTATATCTCCAAATCCTGGTCGGTCGGCTGGGATGTGGTGACCTGACGGGTGAGGGTGGTAAAGTCAGGCCAGCGGATTTTAATCTTGATGGTGGTTCCAGCAATTCCAGCCTGGCGCAGGCGGAGACCAACGGTCGCTGAAAGGTCCCGCAGGGTATTTGATAACCGCCTGTCATCGCGCACATCAGCGGCGAAGGTTCGCTCCTGGCTGATGGATTTGGCCTCGTGATTTGTTGAAAGAAAACTGTCATCTATTCCGCAGGCCCGAAGACGCATTTCCCGACCATTTTCACCAAACCAACGCAAGAGATCCGCTTCGGATCTGCGAGCAAGGTCACCCATGGTTTTAATGCCATAACCAGCCATTTTAGCAGCGGTTTTTGGTCCCACACCCCAAAGCATTTCCACCGGCAGCGGCTCAAGAAAAGCGGCTTCCTTCCCGGCAGGCACGATGGTCACTGCGTTGGGCGGCTTGTCTTTGTTGGCAGTTTTCTTCCCGACTTCAGTGGCGATCTTCGCCACCAGCTTGTTGGCAGCCACCCCGACTGAACAAGGTAGTCCGAGTTCATCGTTAACTCGCTTTTGAAGGCGCCGGGCGATGGACTCAGAAGCCTCGTGCAGGTCGCTGATATCCACAAACGCTTCGTCAATGGATATTTGTTCGACCAGTGGGGACAGGTCGTGCAGGCGCTGCATGACTTTATCAGACATCTCCCCGTAATTCCCCCGGTGGTGTGAAATGATCAGCAAGCCCGGGCAGAGACGCATGGCGCGGCTCGTCGGCATCGCTGAGCGGACCCCAAAGCGACGTGCCGCATACGAGCAGGAGGCTATCACGCCGCGTTCCCCGGGACGACCACCCACTGCGAAAGTTTTGCCGCCTAATGATGGGTCATGTAATTCTTCGACTGCACAAAAGAAAGCATCCAGGTCAAGGTGCAGGATGGTGCGGAGCATAAATGGATTATATCGTAAGGTACCTGTCGTCGCGATGGCTATGGAAGGCTCAACCTGTGCAGAATTTTCTCCCCCATGCCGGCTGCCGGCTGCATAATGCGACTCCCGATTACATTGATTTCGAAGGGTTTTGCCCGAATATTGGTCACGCCGTGTGCATCCAATGTCACGACAACCAGGGCTGATTGGCGCGTTTCATCCAATCCACCCTGGTCAAACAGGGCATTTCCCAGGCTGTATAAGACGAGCGATGAGCGGGCATCAGCCCCCAAATCTCCTGGAATTTGTATCCATTTGGCGGGTTGAATCACGTGCGGATGGTGACCCCAAATGAGGACCGCACCTGCCGAGGCGAATTCCTGTGCTAGGGATTCCTGTCTCTCTGAAGCGCCGCCCTGGTATTCTGCCCCCCAGTGAATGGAAACAACCACCAGCGCCCTCCGAAGGCGTGCCGAGTGGATCGCCTGGAGGGCATCATTTTCATCCAGCGGGGTGGAAATATCATCAAAAGCGAGAAAAGCGAGGCGAAGACCCTTAATTTCCCGGAAGATGGGTTCCATCCCGGGTCCTATGGATGTAACCCCTGCAGTCTTCAAGGCAGCCCTGGTCCATGCAGGTCCATCGGGACCACAGTCAAATCCATGGTTATTGGAGAGCGAAACCAAGTCAAAACCCCATTTGTACAGCAGGCTGGCGAGATCAGACAAGGCGCACAGGGAGTAGGTCAAATTTGAGCTTGGAAGGACGGGGGATAAAGGACTTTCCAGGTTCGCGAGCGCCAGGTCAGCAGCAGCGAGATCCGGCAGTAGATATTCCAAGGAACCAGGTGCAGGGTGCACCCCGCGTCCTAGCACCAGGTCTCCCAGGAGAGCCAGGGTAACTGCCGGGTTTTTGGATTGACACCCAGCCGGGAAAATTATCAGCAGGGCTAGGAGAAACGCAAGGGCAGGCATCAAGCCTGCCCTTGCAGAAATCCGATTTTTCATGGGGCAACGAAAAGCTTCGTCCAATCAGGTTGGGGCGGATTGGTTCCAGCCTCGACCATCGCCTGCCATGCCTCGTCGGTCAATCGCCCCCCTGAAGGAACTGTGAATTCGTAGTACGAGTACACTCCACCAACAGCCACCCGCCAGGGTGAATCGGGCAACACAACATATATCATGGCTGGCTGACCAATGGCTTCTTCCAGTGCCACCAGGGTGGAAAGGTCGTTCGTGCCCGTGGCTACATCAGCGACCAGGGCGGCCTTTTGATCGCTCAGATCCCTGGACGCGCCACCAGTGGTATCTGCCGCAGCAAGGGTGAATTGCTCCAGGATGCCTCCCCAATACTGGATGTGCCAATAATCATCATCGATGATGGTGCTGCCTAACAATTCCTGTTCGGATATCCTCCCCAGAAACTGCAATTCTGAGATCAAGTTTTCAAGGTTGGTGCGGATGAGGTCGGTGAGCAGACTGCGCGACTGGAGTCCGTCATAAGTCATCTGCGCCAGGGCCAAGAGACGGGCATAAGCCTCGGGATTGGGTTCCACGTAACCATGTTGAGGATGGTCGGCTCCACCACCCCCCATCTCAGCCATCACCTGCTTGGCGTACAGGATAGTATCGTGCTTGAGTTCAGTCCAGGAGCCAAGAGCAGTTTGCAGGTCCTTGCGAACCCAAGCCTGGGTCTGCATGAAGGGTGGATATTCGCTCCCCTTTGGTTCGATGAGAGGTTGAAACGCGTACAACCAGGCCCAATAAAGGTTCTGTGTCCAGGAATCATTGCCTAGGGCGGCTACCTGGCTTTTAACTTTGGTCATCTGGGTGTCAAAATTGGCATATTGGTCTTCGCCCAGACTTTTTAGGATGCTGTAAGCTTCTTCCGACCCCATGGCAGAGAAGAAATCCAGTGCTTTTGGGAGCCCGCGCGGTTTATTGATAGTGCCGACGTTGCGCCAAATCACCTGTCCAAATACATATGCATCCAGGGTGAAACGCTGCCCCATGAATCGGAAGCCCTTGGTGACCTGTTCCTTGTCCTGTGAGATCCAGACCCACATCGAGTTGATCTGGGGAGGAGGGAGAGTCTTGGTGGCATTCATAAACTGGTCGAAAAGGGTCGAATTGGCGAATTTATTCAGGTCTGGATTTGCACCAAAGATCCGGTCAGAAAGAGCTGCGTATTCGAGGTATCCCAGATCGTCGGCTTTTCCGACAATAAAGACGGTTGGTTCATAAATATTTTGCCACAATTTAGCCGCGGAAGAGCCATCCGCAGCGGTGGCTGTACGCAGTGCCTGGGTCACCAGCAGGGCTCGCCGGGTCTCGAAATCATCAATCAAGCGGAAAGTGAGGCGGCCATACCACATCATGGCTTTAAAATATTTCTTCAAGTCCTCGCTGCGAGTATAATGCCCGCGGGGAACATACTGCCCGTAGACCTCGATCAGTTTTAGGTCATCCGGCAAATCTGGACGATCCCAAATCGGCGAGACAGCCGCACTTCCGGCAGCATTAATCAATGCCAATTCCGCGGTGACCAGGTCGGTCACTTCGGCTGGTACGGGTTCTGACAAACCAAGAAGTTGAGAAGCGACAGCGAAATAAGCGACATTCCGGCGGGCTGGCTCTTCGAGCGCGGTGCCGCTCAAGGATTTGTATTGACTATATGTGGAGCCCAGCATGATGCTGGTCAGTGACTTGAGATCAGCGATGAAGTGGGCGGTTTCCAAATCACGCAGCATTTTATCAAATAGCAGGTGGTAAATGTGGTAAACCGAGTCGGTGGTAATGAAAACAGGAACCTCGGAGTATCGATATTGTTCATAGACCTGGTAGAACTCACGGTATTGACCTGTCACCGGGGATGCCACGGCAAATCCGTTTTTTGCCAGGAGAGCACGTTGGGCATCTGTGAGTGAACCCAAATCGAGACCCTCCACCTTGCTCAGATCCAGGGGTAAGGTGTAACCCCCTCCTCCGAATGTTTGGGGCAGGACGGCAGCGACCAAATTATATGGAGCGAACAGAGGCGGGTAGATCTCCGTCAGCGGCGATGAGGGGGAAGGTGTGACAGGCGGCGACTTGAGCGGCGGGGTGGTCGGCGAGGGTGTGATGGGTATTGTCGTGGTCAAGCAAGCTGACTGGATGATCACCACAGCCAGAAATCCCCAAAGTATTTTCCTCAGATTTGTTTTCATGCTCTCCTCCTTATGGAACAAGAATCAGGATACGGCCATCGCTGGCCCTGACCGGGGTCATTTGGTCAAAAAGTCCTTCCTTATATGAGACGACGGTGAAGCCAAAACCGTTCCATTCCCAGACCTTCAAAATATGAGCTGGTGCGGTTTTGACGTCTGCATACCGGCTTTCCAGCACGGCCAGTTCCTGGGTATTGTCCCCATCCAGGTCTGCAGCAATGAAGGATGTAACCGGGTCCGCCATTGCCGAACCAGCCCAAAGTTCACGATACCCCCCCTGTTTCCAACCGACAAGTATCATGTGACAGGATTGTCCTTCGGAATTTTGAAAATCGGTGATGCGCCCGCCGTTTGGCAGCCAATTATCCACGGGCCAGGCCTTGAATGGGCGCCAAACTAACAAGATTACCTCTGGGTGTCCATCGTGATCCAAATCGCTGATGGCTGCCTGGATAACATTCCATCCCGCTGGGCTTTGCCAGACTGTCTGACCGAGGGATACAATCGATAGATGGGTGCCGAATAATTCCAGGGTTTCCGGTAAAGCATCATCATTGAGATCGGACTGGGAAACGGGGAGGACGGGATGGTTTCCGGCTGGGACGGACACTGGTATTAAGCCACCTGGTCGCAATTCCATGGCGATCAACCGGGAGGGCGAGGCTTGATGGAGCATTCCCAGAGCCAACAAAATAAAAGGCAAAAATATTCGCCGCATGCTATTCTTAAATCATCATCCATCCGGTTAATGGGAGCATCTTCCAGCGGTCCGGGGATGATAACTATTTATACTATAAAATACCCTATAAAATGGATACTCCATTTTTTCGCAATTGCGTTATGATTAGCCTGGAAAGGAACTTTTTGGCCCTTTTTTCGTCTGTGTTTTACTCACAGGACGTTCAGGCCTGTGCCTTTGGTTATAAGGAGGATGAAATGAAATTCCGACGCATTTTGATCCCGGCTGTGGTTATTGTGACTATGCTGGTGCAGTTCATCCCAGGGACAGTCCTGGGACCCCGGCCAGTGGCTGCAGTTACAGCTTGTGACGCGGCCGAGTTCGTGGCTGATGTAACCATCCCGGATGGCACCAGTTTTGCCCCTGGTGCAGCCATGGTAAAGACCTGGCGGCTTAAAAATACCGGCACCTGCACGTGGAGCACATCTTATGCCATCGCTTTTACGGCTGGTTCCAAGATGGGCGCTCCATCAGCTGTGAACCTGCCTTCCAGCGTTGCCCCGGGTGCCACCGTGGATGTGACCGTTAACATGACGGCTCCAACAGCTTCCGGGCATTATCGCGGAAATTGGATGCTGCGGAATGCCTCCAACGTCCTTTTTGGAGTGGGTCCTTTTGGCACCTGGACGTTTTTCGTCGACATTGTGGTCAGTGCAGGCTCCACGCCTTCATATGATTTTGTGGGCAATGCCTGCTCAGCCGTTTGGACAAGCGGTGCTGGGAGCCTAACCTGCCCCGGCACGGACGGTGATGCAAAGGGCTTTATACAAAAACTGGATGCGCCCAAACTTGAAAATGGAACCACCGGCCCGGCGAGTTTGCTGACCGCCCCGCAGAATATCACGGATGGCTACATCCAGGGTGTTTATCCGGCCATCCTGGTGCAAAGCGGTGATCATTTCCGATCCATCCTTAACTGCCAATTTGGCGCGACTGGATGCTTTGTCACCTTCCAGTTGAATTACCAGATCGGCACCGGTCCCGTGCAGACTTTAAAATCATTCAAGGAAAAAATCGACGGATTGTACTATAACCTGGACGTCAGTCTATCCTCCCTCGCTGGACAAAATGTCAGTTTTATCCTTAAGGTGCTTGCCACCGGTTCTCCCACCGGTGATCGTGCAGTTTGGTCCGGACCGCAGATCACTCATGCTGGTGGTCCAATACCCCCGCCCACCTCAGGTTGCGATAAAGGCACATTCGTTGCCGACGTCACCATTCCTGATGGAACATCCATGGCGGGTGGCGCAGCGTTTGTCAAGACATGGCGGGTTAAGAATACCGGTACCTGCACCTGGACCACTTCATACAGACTGGTATTTGCAGGTGGGGATTACATGGGAGTGACTGCGTCAGCCTTCATCCTACCTTCCAGTGTTGCCCCCGGGGGGACGATAGATTTGTCCCTCAACATGATCGCTCCGATCACACCGGGAATTTATTTCAGCCACTGGAAATTGCGCAATGCCTCAGGCGCTGATTTTGGTTTGGGCGCAAGCGGTACCAACACTTTCTTCGCCAAAATCAATGTAGCCAGTTCATACAGCACTGCTTATAGTTTTGCAGCGAATGCCAGTTCTGCCGCCTGGTCCAGTGGGGCCGGCGCCTTGCCGTTCCCGGGGGCGGATGGAGATTCACGCGGCTTTGCACTTCCACTTGGCAGTCACCATATGGAAGACAACACCACCAGCCCTGAAGGACTGCTAACCTTCCCACAATCCGTGACTGACGGTTATATTCAGGGAATTTACCCGGCATTTACTGTCCAGAACGGTGATCACCTGCAATCTTATGTGGGCTGCCAGTACGGCGGACCTGCGACCTGCAACGTGATCTTCCGGTTGGCATACCAGATCGGAGCCAACCCGGTGGTGAATTTGGGTACTGCCACCGAGGTACAGGATGGCTTGGTTTTCCGCATGGACTCAGACCTCTCAGCCCTGGCTGGACAGAATGTCAAATTCATTTTGCGCTTGGAAGCCTTTGGTTCTGCAACCGGAGACCGGGCGGTCTGGTCTCAACCCCGGATCGTTCGCAGCGGTGTACCTGTTCCCCCGCCTCCTCCAACCCCCACACCCTTCGTAGGACCCAATGCCGACCTGTCAATTTCCATCAATGACGGCGCGAGCGGATACACCAAGGGCGGCTCCACCACTTATACCGTTGTGGTTAACAACGCGGGTCCTTACAGTGTCACCGGAGCCAGTGTACTGGTGACCAAGCCGACCCAAATCACCACCTGGATTGTCACGTGCGTCCCGGATGCCGGGGCAACCTGCACTGCCGGTCCAACCACACCTGCCGGGAATTTCTCCGACCTGGTCAACCTTCCGGTGAGCAAAAAGATCACCTATACCATTGTTGCCTCCATCAGCGCCTCAGCGACGGGTAATATAGTTGCTACGGCAACCATCACCAACCCCGGCCCGACTCCAGATCCCAACATGGCCAACAACACGGCTACGGATACCGATGCCGGACCAAGCGCTGACCTGGCGATAACCATCTCCGATGGAATAAGCACCTGGCCCCCTGGTGGTACCACCACCTACTCGGCTGTCGTGATTAACAACGGTCCTCTGGATGTTACCGGAGCGGTCTTCAATGACAACAAACCCGCCCAGGTGGTCAGCTGGACTTGGACCTGCGCGCCGGATTCTGGAGCCTCCTGCGGAGCCGGTGGCAGCGCTGCACCGATTACCGATACGGCCAACATCCCGGCTGGCAAGAAGGTCATTTACACCATCGTTGCCACTTTGAGTACCAGCATCCCGGGCAACCTGGTCAATACGGTCACCATTACACCTCCAGTGGTCACCCCGGATCCCGATATGTCCAACAACACCGCCGCGGATACCGACATTGGTCCCACTGCTGACCTGTCAGTCACCAAGACCGATGGTGTAAGTTATTACGAGGTCGGAACCCGCACCTACACCATCCGGGTGTTCAACAACGGCCCACAGACCGTCATTGGCGCCACCTTTAGCGATACCCTCCCAGCCCCCCAGGTAACGGGTTGGTCCTGGACCTGCGTGCCAGACTTCAGCTCCACCTGCTCTTCGCCAGGTCCCATTGGAGCGGTTACTTTCTCCGATACCATCAATCTCGCTGTCGGGCAGGGTGTTACCTACACGGTCGTGGCGACCATCGGGACGGTGAGCGGCAACCTGGTGAATACTGCCTCGATCAGTGCACCCGGCGCCATTCCGGATCCTGTACCCGCCAACAATAGTGCCACTGATACCGATGCACCTCCAACGGCTGATCTCGCGATCACCAAGACTGACGGGATTTCGATCTACCCGCCTGGTGGCGACATCACCTACACCATCGTTGTTTCCAATAATGGACCCGTCGATGCCATCGGTGCCGTAGTTAACGACAATATATTGGTTACTCAAATCACCAGCTGGATCTGGTCCTGCGTAGCCGACAGCGGTGCAACCTGCACCTCACCCGGTGTACCATCAGCAGCGAATTTCACTGATATAGTCAACATCCCGGCCGGCAAGAAGATCACCTATACCGTGGTCGCTTCCGTGAGTGCTGCATCGATCGGCGCCATGACCAACCTGGCAACAGTCGCCTCTCCTGGTCCAGCCTTGCCTGATCCAATCCTGGGCAATAACTCGGCCAGTGATACTGACGCCCACCCATCTGCCGACCTGGCAGTCACAATCAGCGACGGTGTGCTCACCTATGTACCTGTACCACCGGGTGCGTTCCCTCTCATTTACACCATTGTGGTCACCAATGCCGGTCCTTCGAATGTGGTTGGTGCCGTGGTCAGTGATACTCTTCCTGCAGGCTTGCTTAGCTGGGATTGGAGCTGCGTACCTGACCTGGGTGCCACCTGCACCGGCGCAGCACCCGCACCTGGGGTCTTCACAGATACCGTCAATATCCCGGTCGGTAAACGCATTACCTATACGGTCAGAGCGGTGATTAGCAGCATTTTTGTTGCACCCATCGTACATACCGTCACCGTAGCACCTCCTGCGGTCATCATTGACGATACCAACCTGGTGAACAACACCGCAGTGGATACTGATACCCTGGCCCCATAAAATATTCTTCAAGGGGTTCTCATAAACAAAACCAGGCTGCACATTTGTGCAGCCTGGGATTTTTTTAATGCCACTTTTCACTCTTCAGGTTCCTTGCGACCCTTGGCAATGATCTTGATCGGAGTGCCTATGAATCCATAAGTCTCCCGGAATTTATTCTCCAGATAGCGCTGGAATGAGAAATGAAACAGCTTCGGTTCGTTGACATGCAGAAGAAAGGTAGGCGGATTCACCCGCACCTGTGCACCGTAGTAGATTTTTAACTGGCGGCCGGCATGGGAAGGAGCCGGGTGGGCATCCTGGGCATCCCTCAGGACACGGTTAAGCATGGAGGTGGTGATGCGTGCCAATCGTTCTTCCTGGACACGCAAGGCCATAGGCAGCACCTGGTCCACACGCTGACCGGTCTTGGCCGAGATAAACAGCAGGGGAACATAATCCATGAAATTAAGCTCCTGCCGTACATGCCGGGTGTAGTTTTCCATCGTTTCGCTGTCTTTCAGGATGGTATCCCACTTGTTGACCAACACGACCGTGCTCTTCCATGCGTCAAGGATAAATCCGGCGATGTGGGTATCCTGGGAAGTAATTCCATCCGCGGCGTCCACCAGCAACAGGACCACGTCCGCGCGCTCGATGGCTTTGAAGGATCGAAGCACGCTGTATTTTTCCACGCCGTGTTCGATCTTCCCGCGCCGCCGGATGCCGGCAGTATCTATCAACGTGACCTGCAGGCCATCAACATCGAGATGCGTATCAATTGCATCGCGGGTCGTACCTGGGATGGGGGAGACAATGGCGCGTTCGTGCCCGACCAATTTATTGAGCAGGGATGATTTCCCTGAGTTGGGCTTTCCGACCAGGGCAATTTTGATGGATTCATCTTCCCCGGTCTCGGGTTGGGGCGGGAAGGAGGCAACCAGATCATCCAGCAGGTCACCCGTGCCGGTGCCGTGGATGGCAGACAGGGGGTAGGGGTCTCCCAATCCCAATTCATAGAATTCAGCGACCGCGGTGCGTTGCCTGGCATTCTCGCATTTATTGACCACCAGGAAAATAGGCGGCCACGGCTGTCCAGCCACTTTTTTTTGATACCGGCGCAGGATCTCAGCCACTTCGCGGTCGGGCGAGGTCACTCCCGAAGTACTGTCAGTAAGAAACAACACCGCATCCGCATCCCGGACTGCCATCAGCGCCTGGGCACGGATTTCAGGGATAAAATCCGCCGAATCTATCGAAAGTGGGGTCTTGCCTCCGTGTGTCGGGTCGATTCCACCGGTATCCACGACTTCGAAGACGCGCCCATTCCATTCCCCTTCGGCCATGATCCGATCTCGCGTGGTACCCGGGGTATCATCCACGATGGCGAGTCGTTCACCTGCCAACCGATTAAAGAGGGTGCTTTTGCCCACATTGGGGCGTCCAATTAATGCAATTATGGGTTTCATAATTATTTCACCGCAGAGGGAATTCGCCGGGACTTCCCCGGAAGAGGGTGGACAGGGACCTACGGTGTGGGAGTAATCGTACCCGTGGTGGTAATAATCACTTCCACAGTTCCGGGCAGAATGGATTCTACTGTAAGGTTTTCCCCGGTGATGAGCACCCTTGGTTTCAACTGATAAGTCCCCGCGGTAAGTCCGGTCAGGTCCAATTGAACACTAACATCACTGATGGCCAGGGAATCAAGAACGGGCAGCGGTCCAGAAAGGATGACATCCACGGTTTGCGGAGAAAGATGTGCGAACAGCCCCTCCGTCAAACCGATTAGTTCCACGGGGCGATAGGTAACGAAACGGGTGCCTACCAGTGGCGTGATGCCCACTTTAACCGTCACCGTCTGCTCACCGAGGAGGGTCACCCCAGGAGGAAGAGTAATTGCCAGGTGTTTTTCAATATCCGCCTTTGCGTTGCTGAGATCGAGGGAAGAAGTTTCCACAAATCCGGGCATTGAATCGATGATATCTGAATTCGCGGAGTATACGGTCACGATGGGTGGAAAGGCGGCCACACTCGTCAGGCTGTATCCACTGGCCGGATTCCCAACTGTCATCACCTTGACCGCCAGATCGCGGTATCCACCCTGCTGGACAATGGGCAGGGAGATTTGGACTACATTGGGAAGAACAGTCACCCCACTGATCTCAATCCCTTTCACGTCCAGAGCATGCAGTGGGATCGAGGTGGTGATATTCTGGCGTGCATTGTTTATATCCAAGGTCGCCTGGATGTGGTCAATTTGCGAAACAAGGCTGTCTGCCCCTGTTATTACTACGACTTCAGGAAGTAATGTTGGATTCCCCTTCAGGTAACCGATTCCAGGGTTTCCTGTGAGTTCAAGGTTTATCGTCAGCGAGCGGGTTACTTGAGCCTCCAGGGTCAGTTCAAAGGTCTGAGGGTTAACGGAGATGATGCGGACGAGTTGGGTGCCAACTTGTGTTTTTACAATCACGACATGTTTCCCGGATCCCAGCCCGGATAGATCCACAATGGCTTTAATTGGAATCTCACCAGATCGCAAACTCTGCCAAATTAAGTGCGGAGCACGCAAGGTTATCTCCACCTCCCGTTGAACTGGATCGCCAGTCAGAATCAGGCCTGGATCCTGCCCGATAAACTCAATCGGAACAGGGCGTGGAAATACCTGGGTTTCATCAGGATTCGCCGCAGTAACGGCTGTGATCCAAACGGCCAAGGCCAGGACAAAAGCCAGGAGGAATGTTTGGATATTCTTCGCCAACCAACGTAACATGCGTCACTCATCCTTACGGGGAAACAGGTAAGGGAAATGCCGTTGAAAGAAATTTACCGGGCTGGATTTCCCCGGATTGTAAAAGGCAATCAAAATATTTTCCAGGCGTTCCACATCCAGCCGGCGGATGATATGCCCGGCGTGGGCAATGGAGATGGCACCTGTTTCTTCCGAAACGACCAACGCGATCGCATCCGTGACTTCAGATATACCCAAGGCGGCGCGGTGGCGGAGTCCCATCTGCCGTTCAGGAGTGCGGTTCAAAATGCCGCTGGCTGAGAGCGGCAGCACGCAGGCTGCAGCGACAATTTTTTTGCCGGAGATGATCACTGCCCCATCGTGCAGGGGGGTGTTCGGGTAGAAAGTCTGCATCAACATTTCAGGGGTGACATCTGAATGCAGGTTAACCCCACTTTGAATATATTGATCAAGATTATCAAAGCGTTGAAAAATGATCAATGCCCCGAGTTGCTTTGAGGAAAGGTTGGCGGCAGCGGCAACCACAGCCTTGATCGTTAAGTGCATGGTATCGTCGGCGTTTTTTCTCGAACCCCGGAAAAAGGTTCCCGCCCTTCCGATCCGTTCCAGTGCCCGGCGGATCTCAGGAGCAAAAATAACCGGGATGGCGATCACCAGGGCGGGTAACGCAGTTCGAATCAACCATGAGAATGCCGGTAAATTCACCAGACTGGTTATAAATGCCACCAGTACCAGAATAAGGATGATGCCGCGTAAAAGAATCACAGCCTGCGTATCGCGCACGAGATACAATACTCCAAAGAAAATCACCGTGACCAGCAGAATGTCGATTACACCGAGCAGGTCAAGGCGCTGAAAAATGAATAGCAGGTTATATAACAGGGTGTTCATAAAAATATTCGAACGGCTGATTTAGGTGCAAATGAATGGCAATCAGAGCAACACTGAACTCAAATCCCGGTCCCCGAATTGAAGAAAACCTAGGTTAAATGGGTCGCAGGACGCGATCCTGACGCAGTTGTTTAAAGAGCAGCACTGTATTAGACGGTTGTGATTCGATGGCAGCATCCTGCCAAGCCTGGACACCCAGGTTTTGAGGTGTACTTCGGCTGTATCCCATTTCTTTCCATGCATTTTCCTGGGCTGCCAATTGGGGCGGCAGAAAGACAAGAGAGGCTTCACACTGCAAATCATGTGAGGCG
>Ga0315297_10000585_pt1 | contig 21388 bp, 12 predicted proteins | sample YL17G15_0_MG_FD_203628 | JGI IMG/M metagenome (GOLD analysis project Ga0315297, IMG submission 203628) | Sediment microbial communities from Yellowstone Lake, YNP, Wyoming, USA - YL17G15_0 | ecosystem: Environmental > Aquatic > Freshwater > Lake > Sediment | place: USA: Wyoming | collected... | reverse complement strand
GTCAGAAACAGCCCAATCGTGCCGATGTAGGACGACCAATCCCAGAACGACGGCCTGTACATGCCCCACGACGAGGGCAGGAAATCCCGGTGCAGGCTTGTCACGATGATGACGAACCGCTCGAGCCACATCCCGATGTTGATGACGATCGACAGCATCCAGAGGGCCACCACGCTAGCCCGCACGCGCCGGGCCCACAGCAACTGCGGGATCGCGACGTTGGTGAGAATCAGGCTCCAGTACGCCCACCAGTACGGCCCGGTCATGCGGTTCCACATCGTCGACCGCTCGTAGATGTTGCCGCTGTACCAGGAGATGAATGCTTCCATCAAGTAGCCGTACGCCACGATCAGGCCCGTACACAGCATGACCTTGGCCATCACGTCGAGATGCCGCTTCGTGATGAAGTCGCCGAGTCCGTAGACGGCCCGGATGGGAATCGCAAGCGTCAGCACCATGGCAAATCCCGAGTAGATGGCGCCGGCGACGAAGTACGGCGGGAACACCGTTGTGTGCCAGCCCGGGACGAGCGATACCGCGAAGTCGAAGCTCACGATGGTGTGCACCGAGACCACCAGCGGAGTCGCCAGGCCGGCCAGCAGCAGGTAGGCTGTCTCGTAGCGGTGCCAGTGCCTGGCCGAACCTCGCCATCCCATCGCGAAGATGCCGTAGATCACCCGTCCGATCTTCGACGGCGTGCGGTCGCGCAGCGTGGCGAGGTCGGGGATGAGGCCCACAAAGAAGAAGAGCAGCGAGACGGTGGCGTACGTCGACACCGCAAACACGTCCCAGATCAGAGGACTCCTGAACTGTGGCCAGACCGACATCGTGTTCGGGAGGGGCATCAGCCAGTAGGCCAGCCACGGGCGGCCGACGTGAATCAGCGGGAACATGCCGGCGCAGGCGACGGCAAACAGCGTCATCGCTTCGGCGAACCGGTTGATCGAGGTGCGCCACTGTTGACGCAGGAGCAGCAGGATGGCCGAGATGAGGGTGCCCGCGTGGCCGATGCCGATCCACCAGACGAAATTCGTGATGTCGAACGCCCAGCCGACCGGGATGTTGTTGCCCCAGATGCCGATGCCTTTGGCGAACAGGTAGCTGACCGACACGAGCAGCAAGCCAGCCAGCATCGACGAGACGGCCAGCCCGGCGAGCCAGCCCACCGAGAACTTCTGCGTCAGGACGATCGAGCTGATCTTGTCGGTGACCGTCGCGAACGAATGCCCCGGCGCGATAAACGCCGGCAGCGGCTCGTGGCGCGCGGCACCCGAAGTCGGCATCACGTTGGTATCGGACATTCGGCGATTCCTGTGTCGGTGGGTCTGACCTCTTCCGCCAAGGCGACGGCGGTCCGCCGAAGCCTTGGGCGAAGGCGGACCCCCCGGCCTACACTCCCTGCTTCTTCTCCGCCCCATCCCCAAGCGCGGAGTTACTGTTCTTCAGCGCCGCCAGGTACGTCGTGCGCGGGCGCGTGTTCAACTCACCGAGCAGCGAGTAGCTCAGCGACTCGGATCGCAGCCTCGACACGCGGCTCTGCGGGTCGTTGATGTTGCCGAAGACAATCGCCTGGGCCGGGCATACCTGTTCGCACGCCGTGACAATCTCGCCATCGCGGACCTTGCGGTCTTCCTGTTCGCTGTCGATCTTGGCGCGCGTGATTCGCTGCACGCAGTACGTGCACTTTTCCATCACGCCCCGGCTGCGTACCGACACGTCGGGGTTGCGCTGCATCTTGAGCGTGGGCGTGTCCCAATCCTGGTAGAGCAGGAAGTTGAAGCGGCGCACCTTGTAGGGGCAATTGTTCGAACAGTACCGCGTGCCGACACAGCGGTTGTAGACCATGTCATTCAGGCCTTCGTCGCTGTGCAGCGTGGCGCCGACCGGGCAGACCACCTCGCAGGGCGCGTTCTCGCACTGCTGGCACATCACCGGTTGGTGATAGGCCTCGGGGTTCGCGCCGGGGTGGCCCTTGTAATAGGTGTCCACGCGAATCCACTGCATCTCGCGACCCTTGGCCACCTGCTCCTTGCCCACCACCGGCACGTTGTTCTCCGACTGGCAGGCGACCACGCACGCGTTGCAGCCCGTGCACGCGCTGAGGTCGATGGCCAGCCCCCAGGCGTAGCCCTTGTACTCGTGCGCGGGATAGAGCGTGAGCGTCCTGGGCGGCGCTGGTTCCTCAGCGTTCACGACGTCCGGGTCGTTCCGGAACTCCTCCAGCGACGCCGACCGGATCAACGGGCGGCCCGCCATGTCATGGTGCAATTGCGTGCTGGCCACCGCGTAGCGCCTGCCGGTCCTGGCAAGCGTGACGCCGGTCGACGCCCAGGCCGCATCGCTTGTTCGGAGCTGGTAGGCATTGAAGCCGACCCGGTTGCCGACGCGCCCGGCGTGTGTGCGGCCGTACCCCAAGTGCACCGTCACCACGCCATCGGCCTGTCCCGGAACGACCCAGACCGGCCCGCCGACCGTCCGCCCGTTCGCCATGACGTCAACAACATCCTCATTGCCGACGTCGAGACTGGCGGCCGTGGCCGGGCTCAGCTGAACCGTGTTGTCCCACGTGATCTTGCTGAACGGCTTGGGAACCTCCTGGAGCCAGCCCGAATTGGCAAAACGGCCGTCGTGCACCGTGGAGTCGAGCCGGAAGACCAGTTCAAGTCCGGCACCAGGCGACGGCTGTGAGGCGATCGCCCTGGCGACATCCCCGAGCGTGACGGGCTTTGGCGCCAGCGCGGTGCCGGCCACGGTGCCATCGTGCACGGACTTGCGCCAGAAGGCCTCGAAATCGGCGATCCCGGCGTGAATCGCGAACCGCTTCCACGTGTCGCGCACCTGATCGTAGCCGCCGCGGCCCGGGGACGCCGATAATCCCGCGACCACGTCGTGTGCGGACTTGCCGAGGTAGAGCGGGGAGATGAGCGGCTGCAGGATCGTCGCCGTCCCGTCCCACGCTCGGGCGTCGCTCCAGGCTTCGAGCGCGTGCGCTTCGGGGATGTGCCACTGGCAGGCGGCCGAGGTTTCGTCCTCGTAGAGGCTCAGGTGAGCCGAGAACGCGACCCGCTGCAGCGCCTCGCCAAACTTCAGATCCGCCGGAGCGTTGTAGACCGGATTGCCGCCGAGGATGACCAGGCCGCTGACGGTGCCCGCCTGCATGTCGGTGACCAGTTCGCGGAGAGACGCCACTTGATCGATCGGATTGGCTTCGATCGAATCGGAATACAGCACCGTCTGGCCGACGTTGCCGAGGGCCTGGTTGATGGCGTGCGCGAGGACGTGCACCGCCGCGGGTTGCTCGTCACCGGCCACCACCAGCGAGGCAGTCTTGTTGGCGGCGAGATCGCGGGCGGCCGCCTCGACGAAGCGCTGCGATTCGGCCGTCAGCGGAGCCGGCGTCACACCAATCACACCAATGGCCGCCGCCAGCGTGCGGGCCGCCGCGATGAGGGCGCTCGGCTTCAGCGCCAGACGGTGATCCGCCTTCGCCCCGGTGGCAGTGGGCGCGCTTTCCACCGCATACAGACGGTTCATCTCGGCGTGACCGCCGCGGACGCGGCGCGCCGCCGAGAAGTCGCGCGTGTAGCGAACCGACCCCGGCATCACGCCAAGGATGTCGGCATCAAGCGACACGATCACCCGGGCTTTGTCCAAGACGTAACGGGTGTCGATCGCAGACCCGAAGGCAAGCCTCGCGCCGGCGCGGACCTGGTCGCGACCGGCCGGCTCGTACTGGTGCCACCTGGCTGCCGGGAACTCCGCCAGAACGCCCTGCAACTGGCGCGCGAGCGTGGGGGACGTGCACGTCTCGGACAGGATGCGAAGACCCGCGCCGCAGGCCGCGCCCACCGATTCGAGCGCGCCCCGGACCGCCCCGAGAAACGCGCTCCACGTGCGGATGTCCCCGCGATACGACAGCGTCTGGGACCGGTCGGGATCGTAGAGCGAGAGAATCGACGCCTGGGTAAACAGGTCCGTGGCGCCCAGGGACGCCGGGTGTTCGGGATTGCCTTCAATCTTGGTCGGCCGTCCCTCGTGGCTCTCGACCAGCACGCCGGTTGCAACTCCGCCAAGCGTGACGGCCGTCGCGAAGAACAACGGCTTGCCGGGCACGAGGTTCTCGGGCGCGCGGACGTAGGGGACGATGGCTTCGGCCGGCTGCTTGGTACAGGCGGTCACGCCCGCCAGTGCCAACGACGCGCCCATCAGCCGGAGGAACTGCCGCCGCCCCACCGGGTCGGTGAATTCGGACGCCTGCTCCGGAAATTCGCGGTGGAGCCAGCGCTGGAACTCCTCGGTGTCGGCCAGTTCCTCGAGGCTGCGCCAGTACTGCTGACGGCCGTCTGGCGTCATGGCGGTCTGCCGCGGCGAGTCGTCGTGATCGTGATGTTCGCTCATGCGTCCGCTGAAAGTGGCCCTACCGATGGCAGGTGGAACAACTGGTGAGCTTCTGGATCCGGTAGTCCTGCACGAGCTTCCGGCCAAGCGCCATCTGGTCGGCTGGCGGCTGATAGTCCACCCGGAAGACCGCACCGCGCGGGCGCACGTACTTCTCCGGGTTCCGGTGACAGTCGAGGCACCACTCCATCTGCAGCGTCGCGACCGTCCACATCAGCGGCATCTGGTCCACCTGGCCGTGGCACGTCGTGCACCCGACGCCCTTGTTCACGTGGATGCTGTGGTTGAAATACACGAAATCCGGCAGGTCGTGCACCTTGACCCACTGGATTGACCGATCGGTCCGGACGCTCGCGCGCACCGGCTCCAGGTACGAACTGGTCGAGAGGATCTGCGAGTGGCAGTTCATGCAGACCCTGGTCGGCGGGACGCCCGCTACTGCGGATGTCTCGACGGCCGCATGGCAGTAGCGGCAATCAAGACCGTTGCCGCCGACATGCCGTTCGTGGCTGAACTGGATGGGCTGCTGCCGCGCCTCATAGGCCCGCGTGACGTACGGCGAACGGCCGAGTTCGTAGACGAGATAGCCGCTCGTGGCGACCAGCACAGCCGTAACCGTGAGCATGATCCGGGCGATGCTGTTCGCGCTGGGATGAAAGATCTGAGACATTGGCTAGATTGTTGGGGCCCGAACCCGAATTCCTAGCCTACTACAACGATGCGGCCGCTGCGTACCGAAACACCGGACCGATGCATTTTCGATGAACGAGCGTTCACGCAAGACGCGCGTGATTGTCGGGATGTGTCGACCTCAGGCGCCCGCGCGATCCGGATGGGAAGCGCCTGCGCCGACGCCGGTGGCGGTGCGTGACCCTGTACTCAAACCATCACACCGTGTCATCTTGCGAGTACGGATCTGGCCGCGGGCCGGCGCGTCGGATGTGCGATAATTGCCACACAGACACACGATCGCGCGCCGACCCCGCAGGCACCGCACTTGCAGAGAAGCCCTCGGACTAGTCGATCGCTGATGCGCCGGAGGCCCCCGATGAAGACACGATCTCTGCTGGCACGTCTGGCAGTGCCCCTCGTGATGAGTGCGTTCTCGTTTGCGTGCGCAGCGGGCACGTTCGACTCGGCGGCTTCGCCCACAGCCCCGACCAACGTGGTCGCACCGACAGCCGGGACGACCCCGGCCTATACCCAGGACGTCAAACCCATTCTTGATGGCGATTGCGTCCGCTGTCACGGCAGCCGGAACCCCTCGGCCGGCTACGACCTGTCGTCGTATACGGCCGTTCTGCGGGCCGTCGTTGCAGGCAGCGCCAACTCCAGGCTGGTGGTGGCGACCAGGTCCGGCGGGTCGATGTACAACATGCTGAGTGGCGATCGGGCCACCAAGTCGACGACGATCAAGAATTGGGTGCTTGGCGGCGGCCTCCAGAGTCGGTGATGATGCGTCGAACGTCATCTCGCGGCGGCGCCGCGCGATTCCCGCGCCCGGGCGCTGCTTTGTCCTTCTGACCTCGGAGTCACCTATGCGTCACTCGTTTCTGACCGCGATCGTCATCGTCGCGGTGCTTGGGAGTGCCCTGCCGGCATTCGCCGGTGACGAGTTCGCCCGCCCGACCTGGCAGACCTGCGCCGATGTGCCCACGCGCGGCAATCCCTGGGCGGTGGACTGGGCGGCCCCGAGCGTCGCTCGCGCACCCCGGTTTTTGATGCCCCTCGTGACCGCCGCGGACAGTGACGTCGGCCATGCGGCCGATCAGACGACGACCGGCAGGCGGCGCCCGGTTGCCGTCGAGTACAGCGACGCCTACAAGACCAGGAACAAGATCCACAAGATTGCCAGCTACGCCACGATCCCGTTGTTTGTCGCGGAGTACTGGGCTGGCGCGTACATGTACGCGTATCCAGTCAACATCACGCCGTCGCTGCAGTCGGCTCACCGCGCGCTGGGGATCTCGATCGGAAGCCTGTTCGCGGTGAACACCGTCACCGGCGTGTGGAACCTGTGGGAGGGCCGCAAGGACCCGAATCATCGGAGCCGGCGCATGCTCCACGGGATCACGATGCTTGTGGCCGATGCGGGCTTCGCGCTCTCTGGCGCGCAGCGGCCCAGCATCAGGAACGGTCTCGACGATTACTACCACCAGCGCATGGTGCACCGGGCCATGGCCACCACGTCAATGGTCGTATCGGGCATCAGCTATCTGATGATGCTCTTCGGCGGAGGTAAGTGACCCGCTGATGGACGCACCGCAGCCGCTCGCCGAGGCTTTCCAGGCCCGGGCTCGCCAGTCCTTGTGATAGAGTGAGCCGCCACGGGGCAGTATTTCGCTGCGGCTCCTGCCGCCGCCTTGCCCCCGCTCCCCCCGGCCCCTGTGTGCCACTGTCGCGCACGGCCTCTCCTCGTCTGACGATCGACAGGGAGTTTGTGTCATGAGTGATCGGAAATACCGCCAGCGCGGCTACCAGGATGACGGCTCGCGTGACCGCGAACAGGCTCGGCCGAAGACCGGCGACGGCGGAGCCGCCAAACCGCGGTCGGCGGACCGCCCGGAAGGCCCGCGCACGCCCAACATGCCCGGATTCCGCGCGGTCGTGCGGTGCCATCGGTGCGGCCACGTGACCGACGGCAGCGTGTTGTCGAGCGCGAAGTGCGCGAAGTGCGCGTCACCGCTGCACTGCTGCGCGCAGTGTGAGTCGTTCAATCCGGCGGCCAGGTTCGAGTGCATGCAGTCGATCACCGCGCGCGTGGCGCCCAAGGACGCCCTCAACGTCTGCGACTTGTTCGAAGCCCGCACGACCGTCGAACGCGAAACGGGGTCCGCACGGCAGTCAACCACACGCAGCGCCTTCGACGATCTGTTCAAACTCTAGGCCATGGATACCGCCATCCGTCTCCGCGAGATCACCAAGCGCTTTGGCGACGTGACCGCTGTCGACGCCGTCTCGCTCGAGGTGCCGGCCGGCTGCATCTACGGCTTCATCGGGCCGAACGGGTCGGGCAAGACCACGACGTTGCGCATGATCATGCGCATCCTGCTGCCGGACCACGGCCGCGTCGAGGTGCTTGGCGATGACGGCACAGCCGCTGCGCGCGACCGGGTCGGCTATCTGCCGGAAGAACGCGGGCTGTACAAGAAGATGACCGTTCGCCGCTTGCTGCGCTATTACGGGCGGCTCAAGGGGCGACGCGCCGCCGAGGTCGACCGGTCGATTGGCGAATGGCTGAAGGCCATGGGATTGGCCGACTGGGCCGATCGTCGCATCGACGCGTTGTCGAAGGGTATGGCGCAGAAGGTCCAGTTCATGGCGGCGGTCGTGGCGGAACCCGACCTCGCGATCCTCGACGAACCGTTCACCGGACTCGACCCGGTCAATGCCGACGTTTTGAAGGATGCGATGCTCGACCTCAAACGACGCGGCACAACCGTCGTGCTCAGCACGCACGATATGAACGTGGCCGAGCGGATGTGCGATCGCATCTTCATGATCTTCAGGGGCCGCAAGGTGCTCGACGGCACTCTCGCCGAGATCCAGGCCGCCTACGGCGCCGATACGATCCGGGTCCGGACCGAAGCCGGCCGGCAGGCGCTCGCCGGTCTTCCTGGGATTGAATCCGTCAACGACTACGGCAACATGCAGGAAGTCCGCATCCAGGGCGACCCACAGCGGCTGCTGCAGCAGCTGTCGTCGAGGACAAGCGTTACCTACTTCGAGGTGACACGGCCGTCGCTGCAGGACATCTTCGTGCGAATTGCCAGGCCCGGACCCGAGCACGCATCGCCTCCGACGGGAGGCCGCGCATGAATCTCTCGAAAGTCGGCCTTGTCGCCTCCTCCGAGTTTCAGTTGGCCGTGCGCACCAAGGCGTTCGTGATTGGCCTGCTGCTCATGCCGGTGCTCATGGGCGGCATCATGTTCCTGCAGCGGCGCGCGATGGACCAGGTTGACACCGAGGCGCGGGTCTTTGCCGTCGTCGACCGGTCGGGAAAGCTGTTCGCCCCCCTCGAGCGGGCCGCCGCCGAGTACAACGCGGCAGCCGCGTCGGGCAAAGGCGGGCCCTCCTTCGTTCCCGTCACGGTGGATGCGGGATCGCGATCGGCGGAGCAAATCCGGGTCGAGCTCTCCGGGCGCGTCATGTCCCGGGAGTTGTTCGCCTTCGTCGAGATCGGGGAGTCCATCCTGGCGTCGGACGGGTCGGCGGAGGGCTCCTTCGGCTACTACTCGAATCATCCGACCTACACACTGCTGCCCCGATGGATCGAGGGCGCCGTCACGCGCATCGTGCAGGCCGAGCGATTCAGGATGGCTGGCGTGGACCCGGTCGTGGTCTCGAAGCTTGTCAGACCCGTCAAGGCGGTCGAGCGCGGGCTCTTCGTCCGCGACGAGACGGGCAAACTGAAGCAGGCGGACACCGTGGACGCGATCCGGACCCTCGCGGTCCCGGCCGGACTGATGTTCCTGCTACTCGTTTCGGTGATGACCGCGACTCCTCAGCTGATGACCACAGTACTCGAGGAGAAGATGAGCCGGATCAGCGAAGTCATGCTGGGGTCGCTCAGCCCCTTCGAGTTCATGCTTGGCAAACTGGTCGGCGCCTCCGGAGTCACGCTCGTGTTCGCCGGCACCTACCTGGGTGGCGCCATGGCTGTGGCGGTGACCCAGGGATTCGGCGACATCATTACCGCGAGGCTCGTGATCTGGTTCGTGGTGTTCCTGTGTCTGGCGGTGCTCCTGTTCGGATCGTTCTACGGCGCGATTGGCGCAGCCTGCTCGGATCTCAAGGACGCGCAGAGCCTGATGACACCTGTCGTCATCATCATCATCATCCCGATCGCGACGTGGATGACCGTTGCGCGCGCGCCCGACAGCCTGTTCGCTGTCGCCGTCTCGCTCTTCCCGCCGGCGACGCCATTCCTGATGCTGCTGCGACTGTTCCTGCATCCGGCCCCGCCGGCCTGGCAGGTCGGACTGTCGCTCGTGCTGACGAGCGCGACCGCGCTCGGCTTCGTCTGGGCGGCGGGCAAGATCTTCCGGACCGGTCTGCTGATGCAAGGCAAGGGGGCGAGCTTCCGCGATCTCGCGAAGTGGATCAGAGCCCGGTAGGGTCCTCCCGCTCACGCGTATCTGGATGATGGCCGACGCCGGCTGGCGGCCTTTACGCTGGCGCGCCGGCGACGTACTATCTGGTGTGTCATGACGGGCGCCCGGGACGAATCATCCACCGAACGGCGTGGGTAACGGGCGGAGGAGATGGTATTCATGGTCGTGCTCGACGGATCGAACCTGACGATTGAGAAACTGGTGAGCGTCGCGAGGCATGGGACCCGGGTGCACTTGGCCCCTGCCGCGCTGGAACGCATCAGGGTGTGCCGGCTGATGATCGAGGAGAAGCTGGCGGCGCGGGAGATCATGTACGGGACCAACACCGGCATCGGCGAGTTTTCGGAGAAGGTGCTCAACGACGAGCAGGTGAAGGAGTTTCAGCGGTATCTCGTCTACAACCACGCGGCGGGCATCGGCGATCCGGCTCCGGTCGAACATGTCCGCGCGGCGCTGGCCGGGCGCATCAACGTGCACGCGCACGGCAATTCCGGGTGCCGGCCCGAGATCACGCTCACGCTGATCGAGATGCTCAATCGGGGCGTGACGCCGGTGGTCTGCCAGAAAGGGTCCGTTGGCGCCTGCGGCGATCTCGCGCCGATGGCGCAGGCGGCCCTGCTGTTGATGGGGGAAGGTGAGGCGTTCTACAACGGCGAGCGCTTGCCGGGCGCGGAGGCGATGCAGCGTGCGGGCATTCCGGTGCCGGGCCTGCACGCGCGGGACGGGCTGGCGACCATCAACGGCTCGAACCTGCTCACCGGGATGTCCGCGATCCATATCCACGACATGCAGCGCTGGATCCGGCAGGCTGAGATCGCGGCGGCAATGTCGATCGAGGCGTTGCTGGGCAACCTGAAGCCGTACAACACGACCCTGCACGCACTGCGGGGATTTGCGGGCGCGATTGCCTCCGCGCGGAACATCCTGCGGATGATCGAGGGATCCGACCTGGCCACGGGCAGGGTGAAGACCAAGGTCCAGGATGCCTACTCGATGCGGTCGACGCCCCAGGTGATTGGCGCCGCACGGGACGCCGTCGCGTTTGCACGCGCCCAGGTCGAGATCGAGTTGAATGGGGTCGGCGACAACCCCATCTTCATCCCCGAGCAACAATTGACGCTGACCGGCGCCAATTTCCAGGGCTCGCCGGTCGCGCTGCCCATGGACATGGCCGGTGTCGCCATCACCATGGTATCGGTGCTGTCGGAGCGGCGTCTCAACCGGCTCACCAACCCGGCGCTGTCACAGGGCCTGCCGGCCTTCCTGGCCCACGAGCCCGGCTTCTACTCTGGCCTGATGCTCAGCCAGTACACGGCCGACCACCTGATTGTCGAACAGCGCATCCTGTCGGCGCCAGCCTCGATCCAGTCGATCCCCGCGGCGGCCGATCAGGAAGACTTCGTCTCCATGGGCATGAACACGGCCCTCAAGAACGGCCAGATTCTCGACAATGCGTACGGCGTGCTCGGGATCGAATTGATGGCGGCCGCCCAGGCCCTGGATTTCCGCACGTTCTCGCTTGGCAAGGGCACGCAGAAGGCGCGGGAGGTCATCCGCCGGCACGTGGCTCATCTGGACGTGGACCGGCCGCTCTTCAACGACCACAACGCGATGAAGGCGCTGGTGCAATCCGGCGAGTTGTTGAGCGAGGTCGAAGCCGAGGTCGGCACGTTCGACTAGGAAGAAAAAGAGGCCGGGGACCACGCGATCCCCGGCCCCCCAAATCCCTGATCCCTTGCGCCCTACCAGTACAGCTTCAACCCGAACTGAATTTCGCGCGGCGCGCGCACACTGACCAGCTGGCCGAATGTGTCGGTCGCGATCGTGCAGGTCGTGAGACTCGTGGTGCACGTGTTGTCGATGCTGTTGGTCGACGGGTCGGACGCCCAGTTGACCTGGTTGAACGCGTTGATGAAGTCCGCCCGGAACTGCAGCCTGACCGTCTTGGTCAGGTAGAAGTTCTTCGACAGGGTGATATCCCACTTGTAGAACCCGGGCTGGCGGAATGGCGCCCGGCCGGAATTGCCGAATGTGCCATCGGCCGGCGGCGCGAACGCTGAAGGGTTGAACCACATCGGCGGCGTGCCGTTGGTCTGCAACATCCCCGTCATCGGGTTGCCGACCAGGTCTGCGAAACTGCCACGGCTGAAGTTCTTCGTGTCAACCGCGATGCGATTTACAGGAGGGCCAGAATTGGCATAGGTGATGCCGGCGATCTGCCAGCCACCAAGGGCCGTCTTCAGGATGGCGTTTGAGGATTCCCGGAAGAACGGCAATTCGTAGACGTACGAGGCCGAGAAGATGTGCCGGCGGTCGGTACGGGCGTCGGCGTAGTCGGCCATCGGGTTGGCCGGATTCTGCGGGATGTCGACCGCGTCGCGATCGTTGGTCGAGTCGGTTCTTACACGGCTCAGCGTGTAATTGGCCGACAGTGTCCCGCTGCGGCCGAACTGCCACCGGAACGCGGACAACAAGCCCTGGTACCGGCTGATGGCCGTGGTCTCTCGCATCGTGATCGTGCCGTACGACCGGTACGGCCGGGCCGGGTTCACCGCGCCGGCGACCGTGCTCTGCAGCGCGACCACGTCGGCGGGCTGCGGGAAGTTCGGGTTTGTCGGCCGGATCAGGTTGTCGCCGCGCGAGCCGACGTAGCTCACCTCGATGGTGGCCTTCGTAAACAGCCGCCGTGTGACGGCGGCGTTCCACTGCATGGTGCGCGGGTTCTTGAAGTCGAGCGACGTCGCCTGGATCGCGCGCATGCCGGTGGTGGTCCCGGTGACGCCCGCGCCCGGGTTGCTGAGCTTGATGCCGGTCAGGCTGATGTTGTTGACGAATGGCGGGCTCGTGAACGCGTTCTGCTCGAAGATGCCGACCAGCGGCTGGTCGTAGTAGATCCCGAACGCGCCGCGGAGGATCGTGTTGCCGCTGCTCATGGGATCCCACGAGAAGCCGAGGCGCGGCTGGATGCTGTTCTTCTGGAGCGCGTAGATGGCGTCGCCGTACGGCGAGTTCACGCCGGCGATGACCAGGCCGACAAGCCGATCGCCCGTCGAGAGGTCCACCAGCGTGCCGGCCGGCGTCGTGAACAGCGGCGCCGTCGCCGGATTGTAGAACGACGGGTCGAAGGTCACCAGCATGTTGTTCGTGTCGGTGATGGGCGGGTAGAGCGAGTAGCGGACGCCCAGATCAACCGTGACGTTCTTCCGCGCCCTCCAGGAGTCCTGCGCGTACATCTCGTAGCGGCTCCAGCGCAGGTGGTTGGTCACGTCCCTCTCGGCCTCGGAGTAGCTGCAGGACAGGCACAGGCCGTCGGCGTTTCCCAGCATGAAGTTCTGGAACGCCGTCCGCGTCGGGTTGGTCGAGGCCACGAACGAGAAACTGCCCTGGGTCACGTTCGCCGCATTCTCGTTCTTCTGCTCGAAGGTCATCAGCACGCCGGCCTTGAGTGCGTGATTGCCTCGCTGCATCGAGAAGTTGTCCGTGAACGAGTGGTTGACGTACTCGATGTGGTACAGCTGCATCGAGTTGAACGTCGACAGCCCGCTCACCCCGATGCTCGGAATGCGGTTGGTCAGGTTCTCGGAGAACAGTTCGGGGATGTTAATCCCGTAGTCGCTGCGCATCCCCTTGGTCCCCTCCGGGTTGGTCGTCGAGATCACGTTCCCGGATTTCTGGTACGAGAACTCGTTCAGCGAGTTGTTATTGAGGATGGTCTTGAGCTGGATCGCGAAGACCTGGCCGGGGACCTTCGTATCGGTCGTCGCGACATTCGGAATCGCGATGCCGTTGAACAAGCCTCCCAGTTCGCGCGTCTCGCTGAGGTCGTGCGTGTACCGGCCCGTCAACCGCCACCGCGCGGACAGGTCGTAGTCCATCCGGATGACTTCCTGCCGCGTGTTGTTGATGTTCGGCGACGAGACCAGGTACTGATTCTTGCCGGGCACATTCGGTGTCGGATACGCCGCGAGGAGCTTGACCGCGTTCGGGTCGCGCAGACTCGGATCCACGTAGTTGGTGCTGGTCGGATCGGTGAGCCACGCCGGGTCCGGCACGGTCGCAACCAGCGACGCCGGCGCGCGGGTGATGCGCCGCCATTCCTGCGACCAGAAGAAGAACAGCTTGTCGCTCATCTTCGGCACGGGGCCGCCGATGGTGTAGCCGAAGTTGTTGTAGTCGAGCTTCGGCGGATGGCCGGCCACCGTCGGATCGGTGCTCCGGTTGCGGATCCAGGAATTCGCGTTGAACTTGTCACTGCGGATGAAGTCGTAGACCACGCCCGCGTACTTCTTCGATCCGGACTTGGTGACCACGTTCACGATGCCGCCGCCGCTGCGGGGCCACTCGGCCGCGTAGCTGCTCGTGATGATCTTAAACTGCTCGATCGATTCGAGCGTCGGTGTCGAGAGCAGCGTGATATTGGAGCCCACGTCGACGTTCGACACGCCGTCCACCAGCCAGTTGACCGCGTTGCGGCGCGCGCCGTTAACCGAGATGCTGACCGTGCTCGTCAGGCCGATGCCGACTTCGTCTGGCAGGTCGCTCGAGACACCCGGGGCCAGCGTCGCGAGCTGCACGAAGTTGCGGTTGTTGAGCGGCAACTCCTGGACCTGTTTGGAGTCGACCAGGTTCTGCACGGCCGGCGTCGGCTGCACCATCATCGTCTCGGCCTTGACCTCGATGACCTCGGCCAGGCCGCCAACCTTCAACTTGCCGTTGAGGTCGAGGCGGTCGTTCACGTTGAGCGTGATGCCCTTGATCGTCAGCGGCTGGAAGCCGGACAGGTTGAAGGTCAACTCGTACGCGCCGATCGGCAGCAGCGTCGCGGTGTAGGCGCCCGTGCCGGTTGACACGAACTCGAAGGTCCGTCCGGTCGCGACGTGCTTGACGAGGATCGACACGCCCGGAAGCATGGCACCGGTCTCGTCAGTCACAACGCCGGCGATGGTCGCAGTCGTTTCCTGCGCGTACGCAGGCACTACCAGCGCGACCATCACCGCGACTGCGGCAAGGCCGCGCACAACGCAGGTTCGCATGGGTCACACCTCCTACGGGGCAGTTGCCTAATCTACACCTATTGACTGCCATTCGCGCAAACAGGGCGGGCACGGGGGTGTCGTCCCACGAGCGAGCAACGCGCCACGACGACCTCAGGCCGGGCTGGCCATCGACAGGCTCAGGCCGGGGAGCCCGGCGATCCCAGGGGTGTCATGCTGCCAGGACCTCAGGCCGGGCTGGCCATCGACAGGCTCAGGCCGGGGAGCCCGGCGATCCCAGGGGTGTCATGCTGCCAACTGTCCTGACGGCCGCGAGCCTGCCACGGTCCGGTCGGTCGCGAGCCTGGGATCGCCACGCTCCAGCGTGGCTTTCCTTCCGCTTACCAGCGCGACAGGTACTCGCGCATCTGGTGCTTCCAGTACGGCCAGTCGTGGCCGCCCATCGAGCCCCAGTCGTCGAGGGCATGCGGAATGCCCCTGCTGGCGAGAATCTCGGCCATCCGGTATGTCGGCCCCTTGTCTTCCCACGGGCCGTGGCCGGTCGCCAGGTGGATGTCGCAGGTGGCCAGGTGCGCAAGGACCTCAGGATCGTCCACGCTCGACATGTAGTCCACCGGGTTGTTGAAGTAGAAGTTGTCGTCCGACGACCCGTCCATAAAACGCTTCATGTCGTAGACGCCCGAAAGCGCGTAGCACCGTTTGACCACCTCGGGATGCTTAAAGAGCGTATTGGCCGCGTGGTACGCCCCAAGCGAGGCGCCCATCGTCGCAATCGGGATCGCCGGCGACTGGCAATGCTGCTGAATGAACGGCACCACCTCGTGCAGCACGTACGCGTCGTACTGCGCCTGCATGTAGCTGCGGTGGAACGGGTGCGCGTCTTTGTTCGAGAACGAGTCGCTGCCGTTGGCGTTGACGGTGAAGATCTTCACCCGGCCCTCATCGATGAATCCCGCGAGCGCCGAGATCATGCCCTGCCGATCCATCTCCCATTCATCGCCGCCGCTGGTCGAGAAGACCAGCAGGGGAGGCCCCCAGTGGCCGTAGACGACGAGCCCCATGTCCCGGCCCGTCCGGCTGGAGGACCAGTGATGGTATTCGCTGTGCATCGCGCATACGTTATCACGCTCTCTGCCCGCGGATCCCCGTGTGGATGCTCGCTGGATGATCATTTCCCCGACGGCGCCTGACCCACTTGTAGGCTTCTTCTGCCCAGAACGGCAGCGTCGCGACCGCCAGACTGACGCCCAGTTCGGTGGCCGCGAGCGGCCGCGTCTTCAGCAGGTCCTGCCAGAAGGGTACGTAGGCCACCATGAGTTGCAGCAGGAATGTGACGACCACTGTCAGGGCAAGCGGTGTGTTGGTCAGCGCGCCAATCCGGAAGAACGAGTCGCGGTTCGACCGCACGGCCAGCACGTACGCCAGCTGCGACAGCGTCAGGGTGGTGAACACCATCGTCTGCCACCCGGCGTCGCCGACGGCAAAGAAATAGTAGCCCATGCCGAGCGGCGGGAGGCCCACCACCAGCCCTCCCCACAGGATCTGCCACAGCAGTCCGCGTCCCAGGATATTCTCGGTGGGCGACACCGGAGCACGGTGCATCGTGTGGGGCTCGGCCGGTTCGACGCTCAACGCGAGGGCGGGCAGGCCGTCGGTGACCAGGTTGATCCAGAGGATCTGCAGCGGCAGCAGTGGCAGCGGCATGCCCAGCAACGGCGCGAGCAGCATCACCCAGAGTTCCCCGGTGTTGCTGGTCAGCAGGTACTTGATGAACTTGCGGATGTTGTCGTAGATGACGCGGCCTTCTTCGACCGCCGAGACGATGGTGGCGAAGTTGTCGTCGCTCAACACCATGTCGGCCGCTTCCTTCGACACCTCCGTGCCCGTGATGCCCATCGCCACGCCAATGTCGGCGCGTCGAAGCGCGGGCGCGTCGTTGACGCCGTCGCCCGTCATGGCCACCACCTGGCCCTGCGCCTGCAGCGCCTGGACAATCCGCAACTTGTGCTCCGGTGAGACGCGGGCAAACACCGTCGTCTCGGCGACCTTCGTATGGAGTTCCTCGTCGCTCAGCCGCGCCAGATCCTGTCCCGTGACGACTGCCGCGTCTTCGCCGTCGATGCCCAGTTGTGCCGCGATGTACCTGGCCGTCAGCGGGTGATCGCCCGTGATCATGACGGGCCTGATGCCGGCGAGTCGGCACGTGGCGACCGCGTCCTTCACTTCTCGCCGCGGTGGATCGTTCATGCCGGCGACACCGACGAAGACGAGATCCCGCTCCAGGGTCGACGGATCATCACCCGCCGGGTCTGTCAGGATGCGGAACGCGACACCGAGCACGCGCATGCCATCGTGCGCCAGCGCGTCGTGTCCGCGCATCACGCGGCTCCGCCAGCCGTCATCAATTGGCCGGATCGTGCCGTCGACCCAGATCGACGAGGCCACCTGCAGCAGCGGCTCGACCGCACCTTTTGTAAACGCGATCCAGCGATGCGGTGCCAGGACCGGGCCGCAGGCCCACAGCGGCTCGAGACCAGGCGCCACGCCAATCGGCGTCGGCTGCATCTCGTGGATCGTCGTCATCCGCTTGCGGTCCGAGCTGAACGGCGCCTCGGCGACGCGGGGGAACACCAGGTCGAGGTCGGGTTTCCCCAGGCGAAAACGGGCGGCCGCCACCACCAGCGCGCCTTCGGTGGGATCGCCAATCGTGTGAAAGTGCGCTGGCTGATCGTCCTGGGGGACCAGCACCGCGTCGTTACAGAGGGCCGCGCCCGTCAACAGCAACGTCAGTCCGCTGTCATCGTCGGGAACGGTCGCGTGACCGGGTTCGAAATCGCCCGCTGGTGCCGCGCCGTGCAGTGTCTCGGCGACATCCAGCCGCCGCCCGGCGACATCGAGCACGGTGACGGTCATCCGATTCTCGGTCAGCGTGCCGGTCTTGTCGGAGCAGATCACCGTGACGGAGCCGAGCGTCTCGACGGCGAGCAGCTTGCGGATGACGACCTTGCGCTTCAGCATCCGCTGCGCCCCGAGCGCCAGCGCGATCGTCACCACGGCCGGGAGCCCTTCGGGCACGGCCGCCACGGCCATGCTCACCGCCGTCAGGAACATGAGCTGCAGGGGTTCGCCGCGAAGCAGGCCACTCGCGAAGATGACGCCGACCAGCACAACCGCCAACCCGGCCAGGACGCGGCCGAGCTGGTCCAGACGTTTCTGGAGCGGTGTGGGCTCGCGATCGACCGACTGAATCAGATCGGCGATGCGCCCGAGCTCGGTCTGCATGCCAGTCGCGGCGACGGCCACGACCCCACGGCCATAGGCGACGCTGGTGCCCATATACACCATGTTGCGGCGATCGCCGATGGGCAGATCCTGCTCGGCCAGTGCGTGATGAGATTTTTCAACGGGCTCGCTTTCGCCGGTGAGGGCTGCTTCCTGCACGCGCAGGTTTGCGCTTTCGAGCACCCTGCAGTCGGCCGGCACCAGGTTTCCCGCCTCGAGCAGCACGACATCACCGGGCACAAGATCGCGGGAGGGGACTTCCAGCACACGGCCATCCCGGCGCACCTTGACGATGGGCACCGCCATGCGTTTGAGCATGGCCATGGCGCGTTCGGCGCGGTGTTCGTGGAAGAGGCCGAGCATGCTATTCAGGACGACGATGATGAAGATCGCGATGGCGTCCTTGAAGTCGCCGAGCGCCGCCGAGGCGACCGCCGCGACGATCAACAACAGGACCATCGTGGCGGCCAGTTGTTCCCACAACATCCGCCACACGCTTTTCTGATCGCGCTCGGCCAGTTCGTTGGGGCCGTGCTCGTCGAGCAGACGCGCCACATCATCCGACGACAGCCCCGTCTCGACGCTGGTGTGGAGTGCGGCCAGCGTGTCGACGGTCGAGCGCGCGTGCCAGTCGCTGGATGGCGGCTGAGCGGGAGATTCAGGCTGCTTCTGGCGTGTCCGGGTCGGCATGGATTTCCGACTCATTGTTCACCCATCACCGCTTGCGCGCAAGCAACGCCGCCGCCCGGGCACATGGCGGTGATCTCGATGGGCGCAATCAATTGCACGCCTTCGGAACGGTCGATCGTGCGGGGCCTGGCCGCAATTCCTGCTGCCTGGATTCCGGCGTTCGCCGGGATGACGAAGACGAGCGCAGGAGCGGGCCCTGCGCCCGCCCTGACCGGGGCAACCATAGGGGTTGCCCCCGCAGGACGATCGGTCTGTGGAGGCCGGGTCTTCAGAGTTCGCGATGACCTTTCGTTTCCGTCCCCGCGGCGCGATAATGGGGTCGTCACGCGGCTCCCGTCCCCTCAGCTCCCGGGAGGTGCCCATGCTCGCCATCAAGACCATTCTGGTTCCCACCGATTTCAGCGAGGCCTCCGAAACAGCCCTGAAGTACGCCAAGGCGCTGGCCGAGGCGTTCGGGTCGTCACTGCACCTGGTGCACGTGATGGAAGACCTGCTGGCGCATGCGTGGGCCGCGGAGGTCTACGTGGCGTCGATGCCGAGCCTGCGCGAGGAGATCGAGAAAGAAGCGACGGCGCGGCTCGGTGTCATGGTGACCGACGAGGAACGACAGCGTCTGCGCGTCACGACCGCGATCCTCGCGGGCAATCCGTTCCTCGAAATCATCCGCTACGCCCGCACCCACGACGTCGATCTGATCGTAATCGGGTCGCATGGCCGTGGTCCGATCGCCCACATGCTGCTTGGCAGCGTGGCCGAGAAGGTCGTGCGCAAGTCGCCGTGTCCCGTGTTGACCGTGCGACCTGCGCAACACGAATTCGTCATGCCGTAGCCTTCTCTTACTTCGGTGCCCCGGCCCTGGCCGGCGTCTTTGGTGCGGGCGCCGGGGCCTTCGGAAGGCTGATCAGGTTCGCCAGGAGTTGATACGCCCCCTCGACCTCGGCCGGCACCTGGCGCCACAGGCCCAGACCGACGTAGAGCCACCGGCCTTTGCCGGTTCGCGCTTCGACCAGCGATCCGAGCTTCACGCCGGGATTGTCGGGGAACGGATCCTCCATCTGCAGGAGGTCCACGTATTTCGGATCCTTCTCGCCAAGAAAGTACAGACCGCGCTCCTGCACCCAGCCGCGCCACGTGTTCTCGCCGATCGTGTTCGGGAAGGTGAACACCGGGTGATCGGGCACCAGCACCTTCACCGGCGCGTTCTCGTCGGTGACGCGGCCTGCGCCGACCCGGGCAGGGTACGGGCCGTACTGCGCCTGGTTGAACTCCATCTTGTTGTACTGCACGATCACCGTCCCGCCGCGCTCGGCGAAATCGAGCAGGCGACGGTTGTAGGCCCGAAGGTCCTTCCGGCGTTCGTAGGCGCGGACGCCCGTCATGATGACGTCGTACCTGCTGAGATCGCCCCATGCCAGATCGCCCGGTTCGATGACGTCCAGCCTGGCCCCGAGCTGCTCCAACGCGGTCGGCACCTGGTCGCCGGCACCCACGATGAAGCCGATCCTGATGTTGGGCGCCACCTTGACGTTCATGACCTTGAGCGACGTGACGGCGGGCTTGATCACCTGGCGGCGCTCGATGTGGGGATAGTCAATCTCCTGATAGCCGCTGCTGAACCGATCGGTGCCGGTGGACGCCGAGGTGACCACGGCCCGCACCTTGTAGTCGCCGGGCTTGACCGCCGCCGGCACAGTCACGGCAAATCGCACGGTGAGTGATTCGTCTTCGGCAGCGAAGTTGAGCGGGGCCTGTGAGGGAGCGACCTGCCAGCCCTGCGGAACCTCGATCGCGACGGTGGCCTGTGCCGCCCCCTTCGTGCCGTTGGTCACCGACACGTGGATCTCGCGCGTCGCCGGCTTGGCGGCCGCACTGAAGGCTGTCGGGACCACCGCGGTTGTCGGCGTCATCCTGGCCGAGAACGCGGGCACGACATTGAGTTCGATCCGCTTCTCGCCGACGAAGATGTCCTTGGCGTAGCGGTACTGGACCGGCAACTCCCTGATGATCTCGGCGCCCCCCAGCTTGAGCCGGAACACCGCGCGGAACGGCGTTGGCCGAAACGGCGCGCCAAACGGCACATCGGGTTCGTAGATGTCCAGCGCGGCCTTCTGGGGCGTCGTGCTCCAGTACTGGTCGGTCCAGTACGGCGAGGTCAGCGTCGCAGTCTTTGGAATCTGGACGTCAGCGGCACAGGTAAAGGTCGCGTCCTTCCTGACCGGGCCTGGATTACACGCCGCACGGCCGTCAAACCCGGTGACGGCCACGTCGCTCACCGCGATCTCGGATGCGCCGCGATTGGCCACGAGCAGCGAGACTTTGACCGGCTGCCCGCCAATCACCAGCCCGTCATCGGCGAGCGCCTCGAAACTGATGCCATAGGCGGCCAGCGCCGCGCGCTGGTAGTCCTGTTCCTTGATCGCAAGACGCGTGTCGATCTCATAGCGTGCCGTCTCGCTCAGATTCATCGATCCGAGTTGCGCCCGCAGCGTGCGCAGCGCCGAGAGGCCCTCCACGATGGGGGCCGCCGTCGCCGCGTCATTGCCGCCATCGAATGCCTGCTGCGCGATCCGGGCCTGAAGGGCGATTGCCGCAAGCCCGGCCTTCAGCGCATCGGGAGGGTTCGACCCGGCAAACTGCGCCAGGCCTGCGATTGTCGTGTCAACGCCGTCAAACAGCGATGTTTCGTCCTTGTCGGACTGTCCCGGGATCGTCGAGTCCACCAGTTGATAACGAGCCGGACCCGCGCCGCGTCCGCCGCCGGCACCGCCAGGAAGCGGAGACATCTGCCCCATGCCCTGGCACTTGTGGTTGCTGCGGGCATCCGCCCCGATCTCGCTGTACGTGCGGCCGAGCAGCGGGTCGTAGACGCCCGGGTTGACGGTTGCGACGCGCGCAGCCGGCGCAGCGGCG
>Ga0315297_10000582_pt1 | contig 21394 bp, 8 predicted proteins | sample YL17G15_0_MG_FD_203628 | JGI IMG/M metagenome (GOLD analysis project Ga0315297, IMG submission 203628) | Sediment microbial communities from Yellowstone Lake, YNP, Wyoming, USA - YL17G15_0 | ecosystem: Environmental > Aquatic > Freshwater > Lake > Sediment | place: USA: Wyoming | collected... | reverse complement strand
TTGTCCTTGAGCGGCTCCGCGATCATTATGTGCACCGGGTCGGCCCACTTGGTCTTCAGGATGCCCTTGGCCAGGGCGAGGCCCATGTTCCCGCCGCCTATGATCGCGATCTTCTTGCTGTTCATGTCCCGGTCCTCTTGTGGGTTTCATCCACATTGACGCGGATATTTAATTACAATCGTACAAAGATGGGCAATTGGATATGGTCCCTCTGGGGCCCGATGAACCGCAAGGTATAATACCTATTGGTATACAATTCATACCAATCGGTAATATACCGCAGAGTAATTGATAGTGTCGTAGCATACATGCAGTGAGAGTGTTGATGGTGAACGCCCAGCGTCGCAAGCGCATGACTCCTGTGTCCAACCCATTCAAATTCGGGATTCCAGTCAGTGGAAACACTTTCGTGAACCGGAAGAAGGAACTTGCAGAATTGGATTCGCTGGTGAGGAATGGGAAGAGCATCGTTCTCTATTCGGACAGGCGTATGGGGAAATCGTCATTGATCATGGAATTCGCCAGAACCCACTCCGAGAAGTACATCTTCGTGGTGCTGGACCTGTACGGTTTGACGAACAAGAATCAGGTTCTCTCGAACCTCGTTGGGGGGACCATTGGGGCGACTTACAGCAAGGCGGGGCTGGTCTTGGCCAGCATCTCCGAACTCCTCCGGGGGTCCACCTTCAGGCTCACCATCGGAGAAAGGGGCGAGATAGGAATCGATCTCACCCGCAGATCGGTAGACATCGGGGACATGGATTGGGCTCTCAACTTTCCAGAGAAGATTGCCTCGAAGAAGGGCAAGAAGCTCGTCGTCGTGTTCGACGAGTTCCAGGAACTGGCTCGATTGGATGGTACTCCATTCATCAAGCGGATGAGGGCGTGCTACCAGTGGCATAAGAATGTCACATACATCTTTTCCGGGAGCAAGCGTCACATCCTCCATCAGATATTCGAGGAATACGAGGGCGCATTCTACAAATTCGCCAGGTCGATGGAACTCGGCCCGATATCGAGCGCCGAGCTCGAGGACTTCCTGAAATCGAAGTTCAGGGAGGTCGGTGGAACTCTCGATGATGACATCGCAGCGAAGATGGTTGCGATCTGTGACTGTCATCCTTTCTATACTCAGCACTTGGCTCACGAGTTGATCGGGACGTCTCTCACACCGACAGCCGATGATCTCCAGGAAGCCGTGCGGCTGCTAATCTTCCGCCAGGCTCCCGCATTCTCCAACACTTGGGAATCAATCGAGAGTCAGATACAGCGTAGCTATCTGGTCGCTCTGGCGCAACACCCGGGGGCAGTCCCGGATCTGGAATTCATCGATAGGTACAATCTCGTGTCGAGATCTCACGTTCAGAAGGCCGAGGGGGGGTTGGAGCGGAAAGGTCTCATCTCAAAGCGCAAGGTGATCGACCCCGTGTTTGCGCTCTGGCTCAGAAGGCTCACAATCGAACCCCAGTGGTGACGCCTAGCCACAGGTGGACTTCCCGGTATGATTCTTGCGTGAGGGGCTGTCCTTCGACGTACAGCAGGAACTGCAGCTTCCACTCGCCGGGTGTGTCTACGCTGAAGTCGAAGGTCTGGTTGTAGTACTCCAGGTGCTCGATCGAGAAGTTCTGCGCGATGCCGCTGTATGGCGTGAGCGAGTGGTTGGTGTTCCAGTCTATGGAGTGCTGGTCGACCGTGAAGTTGTAGTCGGTGACGTTCGTGAGCACGATGACGACGGTGTAGTTCATCGGCTGGTGCTCGAACGACTTGACCGTCAGGAGCACCCGGGCCTGCTCGTCGACGGTGAGGTTGTGCGGGTAGTCGTCGGCCATGCCCTCCGGGCCGAGGATCGCCAGCTGTGTGAACCTCTCACCCACCCTCGGGGTCGTGATGGCCCATGCGAGAACGACGACAGACGCCACGAGCATCACGACGATGCCTATGGTCAGCGCCTTGTCCACCAAGGGCATGCCCTTGAAGTTCATCTCGAAGTCGACGACGATTGCGAACCTTTCGTCCTCGGGCAGCCGCATCCTGCGGTACCATGCGACCAGGGACACGCCGATGATGAACGCGGACACGGAGGCCATGATGGGGTCGAGCCTGATCCCGAACGGGGTGAAGTTGAGCGCGAGCCCTATCAGGGGCACGATTGCGATGCTGAGCCCGAAGCTGAGCGCCACCCTCTCGATGCCGTCTATCTGCTCGTTCTCCGGGAAGAGCGCTGCGGTGGCGGCGTAGCCCGGGAGGAACAGGATGAACACGAGCCCGAGTATCTGTCTCAGGAGGCTGTCAGGCCAGAAGAACACGAGCCCGACGAGTATGAGGGCCAGCGCCATGCACACCAGTAGGTCGTCAGGCCTTCTCCTGACCTCGATGTGGAGCTTCCACGGCTTCCTGCCGGAGGGATCCGCCGCCTCCCCTGCGGAGTCTTGGCTCATGTGCTCGGATGAGAAGCGGGTAGGGATATATCAAGGCTGCCCGTGCCCCCAGGTCCCGGTGGAAATCGCACTGGCTTCGGGCCAGCATTTCGGTCAGGTCCGCCTTACGATATCCTTTATAGAGCGCAACAGGGTTTACCAGTCCGCGGTTCCCCCAACCGAGGGTGTATGGAATGGTTAGCAGACTCAGTTCACCAGAGGACGTCCAGGCATTGATCCGAAACACCACCTCCGAAGTGGCGCGTGCGGTCGTCGGCTACGAGTCCACCATCTTCGACATACTCGTGGCCGTGTCGGCCGGGGGACATGTCCTTGTCGAGGGCGTGCCGGGCATCGCGAAGACCACCCTGACTAAGTCCCTGGCGCGGGCCATGGACGTCGCCTACGGCAGGATACAGTTCACGCAGGACCTGCTCCCCGCGGACATCACGGGCCACAGCTACTTCAACCAGGAGACCCGGAAGTTCGAGCTGCGGAAAGGGCCGATCTTCACGGAGCTGCTCCTGGCGGACGAGGTCAACAGGGCCCCCCCGAAGACGCAGTCCGCTCTGCTAGAGGGCATGCAGGAGCGCCAGGTCACGATCGAAGGGACGACCCTCCAGCTCCCCGACCTATTCACCGTGCTCGCTACCCTCAACCCCGTCGAGACCGAAGGGGTGTACCCGCTCCCGGAGGCGCAGCTGGACAGGTTCATGGTCAAGCTCAAGATGGACTACCCTGACGAGACCGACGAGACGGCCATCCTCACGCTGAAGAGCAACCTCGAGGAGTTCCCGAGAAGCGTAATGAGCAGGGACGACATCGTGCAGATGCGCAAGCTCGCGTTCGACGTTTATTCGCACTCGAGCATCATCACATATGTCAGGGAGCTCGCGAGGGCGAGCAGGGAGGTGGACGATGTGGAGCTCGGGCTCAGCCCCAGGGGCGGGCTGCACCTGCTACAGATGGCGAAGGGCAGGGCGCTGCTCTCCGGGAGGTCGTATGTCATCCCGGACGATGTCAAGGCCATGGCCCACAAGGTGATGGACCACCGGCTCATATCGACCCCGGAGGCGGAGCTCGAAGGACAGGGCCCGGGCGTTGTGACCGAGACAGTCCTGGCGAAGGTGCCCGTGCCCAAGGAGGATTTCGGGAGCGCCAGGAAGGACATGAAGTGAGATGACTTGCGAGCCGAACCCCTCGGGACTGTGTTTGTCGTCTCATCGATAACGTTCGTGCTGGGCGGGATACTCTTCCAGAGCGTCTCCTATGTGCTCGTGGGGGTCGTGCTGTCGTCCGCGCTCGTGTACTCCAAGCTCAGGCTGAGGTACGAGATCCGGGACACGAGGCTGGTCATCGACAGGCGGACGGTCGAGGAGGTCCCGTTCGCAGGCCAGCCCGCCGCCCTCTCGCTCGACATCACGAACTCGGGCAACGTGCCCGCGAGAGGGGAGTTCGAGGACTCGCTTCCCGACGGGTGCGAGCTCTCGGCGGGCACCAACAGGTTCTCGGGGACGATCCCTCCGCAGTCGGGGATGCGTCTGATCTACTCGGTCACGCCCTCCACGAGGGGGACTTTCACTTTCACCGGGGTGCGCCTGCACAGATGGGACATCCACGGATTGCACACCTCGGACGAGTTCATCCCCAGGAAATCGGTCCTCGGGGTGCACACGGCCAAGGAGAGCCTGCACGCCGCGAGGAAGCTCGCTGGGCGGGAGCACCTGGAGTATCCGGGGATATCGAGGAGCGTCGCGCTGGTCATGCGCAGCCTGGAGTTCGACAAAATCAGGGACTACATGCCTGGGGACCGCGCGAGGGACGTGCACTGGAAGCTGCTGTCCAAGCTCGACAGGCTCATGACCAAGGTGTACGTCAAGGAGGGCGCGGTCCAGACCATGATGATCGTCGACTGCTCGAGGAGCATGCGGAGCGACTACGGGGGCCGCGCAAAGCTGGACCACTCGATCGACCTCTCGATGCAGCTGTCCAACGTGCTTCTCAGCAGCTTCCATTCCGTAGGCGTCGCCCTCGTGGACGAGGTCTCGATGCTGGACCAGGTCAGGCCTGCGATCGGGAGGCACCAGTTCGACAAGATAGTGAAGGTGCTCAAGAGCACCCCGTCCAGCGTGCCTGCGACGGTCCCCGAACCGCGATCCGACAGCCCGGGCCCGTCCCCGGTCCAGGCTGGGACGAGGCCGGTCGGGGACTCGAACAAGGGCGAGGGGTTCATGGCGGCCGTGAGGTCCTTGGGTGCCGGTGCTTCCTCCAGGGCGAGAGGCATGGGCGTCGATGGGATCATCAGGAACGCTGCGGCCCACAGCAAGGGCCAGAAGTGGCTCTTCATCATCATCACCGACATGATATCCTCCAAGGACGCGGTCATCGCGGGGGGCAGGATGTGCCAGAGGACCGGGAACAGGATGGTGGTCCTGCACACCTACGACGACTGGTACAGCGCCTCGGGCAGGGAGCTCGGTGTGCCCGAAGCCGAGAGGCTGTACGGTGACATACTCGACTCCGTGAAGGCCGAGGGGGCGCTCAGGGGCCTGGGCGCGTCGTATCTCAGGGTCGGCCCCGCGGACACCACCGCGGGCATCGTCAGGTCGCTCAGGAGGAGTGAGTCATGAGGGACGACGCTCCGCGGCTGCTCATGGTCTTCCTGTCAGCCTCCGGGCTCATCCTGCTGTTCTCGAAAATGCCTCCCCTCGGTCTGGTCGGTTTCGTCGCAGGTGCCGCGGCGCTCCTGCTGGGTTTCTTCGCTGAGTACAGACCGATCGCCATCCTCGGCCTTCTGATCGCATGCGTCGTCGCGGCATCGACCATCTACATCGACACGCTCACGGTCGTCGGGATGATCCTTACAGCCACGCTCGGCCTGCTCCTCCCGCTCTCCGCGCTGACGTGGTTCGCGCTGTCCGTCGAGCCTTGGGAGCACGGCCCCAAGGCGCACTCGAGGCGCCCGTCGGTGCTATCCGTGGCATACATCTTCGCGTGCGTGCTCTCGGTGCCAGCAGCTGCCCTGGTCATGGGCGTCCTGGTCCCGAACATCTCGGAGCTGTTCACGGACCTGATGGAGATATCGATAATCTCAACGGTGGCGGTCGTCGGTGCGGTCCTGGCCGATCCGAAGGAATCGGACGACGGAGGCTCCTCCGGCCGACCCGGGTGATCTCTACTTCTCGGGATCGAGATGCTTCGAGTGCCTTCTATGTTCGTGGAGAACATATCTGACCAGCCCCTTCCTCCAGTCAGGGTGGATCCCGACCACATCCTCCACCAGCCGGTCGAGGTCTGGCTCCTGGGGAGGCGGTGGCTCGGGCTTCTTGCGGGAGAAGAACCTCGCGACCGTCGTCGCGAACAGGCGCAGGCTCGATACGATGAATGCCACGATCCTGTCCACGATATCGGTCGATATCCAGAGCAGCAGAACGAACGCGAGCGCAAGGATCGCTATCTTCGAGTCGAGGCTCAGGTCGCCTGTCAGAGTCGTGGTGATCGAGACTGGGTCGAAGTACGTCCTGTGGCTCTCGTCGAAGTACACTGCGGTCCTCAGCTCCCCGATCTCGAGGAGCAGGTTGTCCGCGAGCACCGCGTTGTCGAGCTGGTCCCTCATGCCGTTTATCAGCACGCTCGGGTCGGAGAGCAGTATGATGCTTCCCTGCCCGAGCCGCTCCCTCGCGATGACGGGGAACGGGCCCTTGGGCTCGCCGATGTCCTGGGCCCTGTTGGCGTCCGTGTCGAGCCAGCTCGCGATGCTCGACGATGCGATGGTCTCCGTGGCCGTGCCATGCACGGTCAGGGACGATGGATGGTTGAGCAGTATGCTGGTGACGTTCTCCGTGAGCCTGTCGTCCACGAACGTGAAGCACACGGAGAACTCGGGCTTCTTGTCGAACGCGAGGTCCATGAGCAGCGCGCCGGAGAACCTCGATGCGGCGTTCATGCCTTCGAGGAGCGAGTTGCCGGTCCCGAAATCGTCGGCTAGCAGGAGCACGCCCCCCCTCCTCACGAAGTCGCCGACAAGGCTCCCCTCCGCGGCCGAGAACTCCTCAGTCGGGCCGGTTATCACGAGCGCGTCCGTGCCCGGGTCGAGGGATATCTCCGCCAGGTCGAGATGGACCACGCTTATCTCGGACCCGGTGGACTGGACCGTCAGGCTGGGGGCGAACATGCCGAGCTGGTAGGTGGACATCGCGAGCTTGCTAGTGCCGTTCCAGCCGGAGTTGTATATCGAGAAGTCGGTGGAGGTCGAGATCACGGGCGTAATCATGCTGACCATGAGCAGCACCAGGGCGAGCGCGACCAGGACGGTCGAGACGTACATCCTCTTCAGCCTACGTCGCAAGCGGCTCGACCCTCCTTTCCGAGACCTTGATCTCCTCCGAGAGGTCGCTCATGCGCTCCGCCTCGTCCTCCGATATCTCGCTTCCCGAGTAGAACGCCTTCTCGAAGAGCTGGGTCAAACGCTCGACCGCCTTCGTCGGGTAGCCGATCATCTTCAGGAATCGGGCGATCTCCCAGTGCGTCATGTTGTCCATGATCGTGACCCTGCGCTTCCTGACGAGGAACTTCAGGAGGTTGTTGTACATCCACACGACCCTCGCGCTCGGATCGTCCGGAGGGCGTGCCTCCAGCTGCGCCTCTGCGCGAGCCGTTCCCGGCTCCCACTCGTCCGCTGGGATCTGGGACAGCTCCCTTCGGGTGGCCTCAACTCCCTCGGCCTTCCGCAGGGCCCTGGCGGCGTTCCTCCTCTGGGCCGCCTTCACCACAGCGACCACCAGTGCGATCACGACGAGCCATGCGAGATACCCCGTCCTTCCGAAGAACAGGTCCGGGATCGAGTCCATCGGTCCCAGTTCCCCCCATCCCGGTATGATCGGCCAGAACGGGTATGCGCTGGTCCCCCGTACGTAGACCGTGAAGCTGCTCGAGTTGCTGCAGTACCGGTACTCGACCGTGCGGTTCAGGAACTCGGCCTTCAGGATGTGGCTCCCGGACTCAATGTCCGATGTGTCGAAGCTGAATGCGAAGGTGCCTGCGCTCCCCGTGGTCAAATTGGCGGTCCTTCTGCCGTCGATCGAGAGCGCCACGACCTGTCCGTCGAGCGGCTCGGAACCGTTTGCGAACAGAGTGCCTGCGCCCAAGAGGTAGTTGCCCAAGAGCACCCTCTCGTTGAGCACGACGAGCTCGATGCTGGTCGGTATGTCGACTGTGAATCTCTTGATCCCGGACTGGCTGGATAGGTACGGTATCTGCGCGTTGTATGATGCATTGGCGGGGTGAACGCCGAACCCGACCTCCGAGCCCAGAGCGCTCCACCTGAACGCCCCGGCCTGGTCAGTGACGAAGGAGTGAGTCTCGTCGTCGACGGTGAGGTTGCATGCGCCGCCCAGGATGGGCGTCCCCCAGACGTCGACCAGCCTGCCTGTTATCGTCACCCGTTCCGCGGGCGCAAGCACCTGCGGTGCGACCGTCAGGGCGAGCGTGGTCGGGATCAGTCTCACGATGAACGGGATCGCTGGCGATTCGAGAGTCCCGTTCGGCGTCTCCGCGTGAGCCATCGCTGTGTGGTCCCCGAGCCAGTGTTCGGACACCGACATCCTGTATGAGAACGCGAACTTCCCGTAAGCGCCTGTGATCGATATGAGGAGCGGCTCGCCGTCGATGTACAGGTACACATCCCAGCCAGGCTGGAAAGTCCCGTTGAAGAACAGGTAGCCGCCTCCGGAGATAACGTCCCCGAGGTAAAGGTCGGTGTCCGCCAGCCACAGAGTCACGAACGGATCCACATCCTCCCACGGGTTCGTTCCAGGGTCGTTTTCTATGAACTCGGCGAGCTGGAGCTCTATCATGTAGAGCTGGTCCCTGAGGAGCTCGAGCAGCTCCTCGAGCTGATTGTCTGCGAATGGCGTCTCATCGCCGACCGTGAGCGCGGTGATGTCCCGCGCATGCCCGATCATGATATCGATGGACTGGTTCATGCCGGATATCATCGCTGTCGCCTCGTTGATGGCGACCATCGCCTGGATGGCCTCCTCCTGCGTGAGGGCGATGCGTCCCGAGAGTGAGAGGATGACTTCCCTTGCAGATAGCAGCATATCCTCCATTGGGATGATTCTGCTCTCTTCGTCCGCGAGAGCGACGAACGGAGGCAGGAGCGTGCTCAGGTCATCGTAGCTCTCGGCGACGTCGATGATCTGGTCGAGCAACTGTTCAGCTGGTGTGAGCAGGCCGAGGACGATCGAGAGGTTCGCGCTCCCGTAGTCCGTCTGCTCGTGTATCAGGTTGACGAGGGAAATCTCCGTGTAGTTCACGGACATGTTCAGCAGGTCTACCACTATCTGAAGGTCCGTCGAGACGAAATCGTAGTTTTCGTGCGGGATCTCATCTGCGCGTGCGACGGATGAAATCAGGGGGACCAACATCAACAGCGCAGCGGCGACCGCCACGGAACGGAATCTGATGACGGAGGCTATCCGATAGGGGGGACCCATCATCGTTCGGCTTACAGCAATCGTCTTCTATATACCTGTGTCGTTCCCCTGCCTGGCTCATCGAGCCTCAGCCGACTGGCGTGATTAGCCGACCCGGTCGATGATCGGCATGTTGCGCCTGCGCCTCTTCCTCACAGGATCCTTGGCGGCATCGTGCTTGATATGCCTCACCCTGATCGTGAGCCCGTCTGAGTCAAGGTCTATCGACCAATCGAGAAGATCGCGCTCCTTCATGCTGAACTGCTTCACAAGGCTCGACGGTACCGTCGTCCTGAGCGATTCGCTGTTGCTCGTTGCCTTCGCTAATCTCGTCTTGCTACCCATCGTCCCCCCGTTAGGTCAAAGGGATTGTCAATATTTCTGCCTATTCGAGAACATGCTTATACTTCGACATCCGGGGGTGTTGCAGTCGAAGAGGAGCTTCTTGGTAATGTGTTAGGTAAACGGATTTCTTATTTCGTGTGCCTGGGTGACCGAAGGCTCGACGTGCGCTCTCCGACCTCTTGTTCCGGTGCAGGTTTTTTCGACGGCGCTGCGATTGAAGAAGATGTCGACGTCGATGTCGTTTTCGTTCGTCTCATCAGATCATTTTCTCATCAGTCAGTGTTCAGAAATATTATCTACTACGAGTTGATTACATCTCCTGCTGCGAGTCCGTAACGGCGCGCAGTATGCGGGGCCAAATTGCGCTGGGGCCCTTGGCCGAATTGCGTACACTCGGGGAGGAGAGTACGTGCGGCTGAAGTTCTCAACGTCAACGAGGGGTAGCGAACTGCATCGAGAAATCAGGTTAGGGAGCTGGGGGGTTAGAAGCAATGAATCAAGGCAGTCCAGATGCTGCGAACAGCATCGACCGAAATGTGGGAAGAAAGCTAGCGGTGGCCGTGGCCTTCGCGATCGTGTTCATCATGGTCGCGACATCGTTCTTCACGGCCGTCGTGAATGCGGATGACGAACCGCCCGCGATATGGACATCGCAGGATGAGTACGCACCCGGGGAGACGGTGTACATCTACGGAAGCGGCTGGGTCGCTTTGACACCGGTGACGATAACTCTCACCCATTCAGAGTTGGGCGAGATTGTTTTTGTTGAAACTCCAGATGTGTATGGTCGGTTCGTTCTCGATGACTATGTCGCTGATTATGTGACTCTTGTCGGAGAGCCAGTCATAATCACGGCGACGCAGGTCTACTTGGGCAACGTGCTGACGGCGTCGACTCTGTTCTACGATCCCGCAGTCTCCGTCCAGGGATGGACGCTGATGCCTCAGAAGCGGTTCACGTACGGTGATGTCAAGGGCTACTTCGAGGGCGACAGCGTGCCGATGATGGTGCTCCTGGAGAAGAGGAAGCTTGGAGACACCGTCGAGGTCACCATCGGACTCGATTACAAGGATTACAATCCACTCGATGAACCAATCTATGGCATTGATTTCCTGACAGAATACTGGGACTCCACGCCGGAGGCGCCCTTCAACGGATACGATGAATCGTCATGGCCGTTCTGGGCGGATCCGTCCGAAGGAGTCGTCACGAGCGTAACTGAGGGACTCCCCGTGTGGGACGAGGGCACCCACCAGGAAGTTATCACCTGGACGTTCACCTTCGACTTCGAGAATGATGCGAATGTCGCGAAGGTCCGGTTCGGAGCGCATCTGGCTGTCACGACCCCCGACATCCTCGGCGCTTCGTTCTACCCCGGCGAGTCACTCCATGTCCGCATAGTCGAGACCGACCCCTCTGTCGAAGAGGGCCACAGGGATGTCCCGATATCATTGGGTCTTCTCACACCCCCCGAGATGACCCTTGACAAGGAATGCACCCCGAGCGAGGTCGTCGAGGGAGACACCATAACATTCACCGTGCACTACACCAACGACGGGATGGCTGACGCCTACTGCGTCGAGATGTGGGATGTGCTGGACTGGGCCGGGGAGATCATCCCGGGCACGTTCCTCTACTGGGACTCTCAATATCCGACCCCGACCCCGATCAGCGGGCCGGTCCTGGATTCCACAGGGTTCCACTGGTACATCGGCTATGTCCCGGGCACGTACGTCTATGGTGATGTCTTCGAGGCTTGGCTGCAGTTCCAGGCCGAGGTCGTCACGAACGAGCCCGGCGTCTACTACAACAACGTGTGGCTATCCTTCAGCGACAACCACGGAGGCTGCTACGAGGACCTCCACGCGTTGTGCCCGTTCTGGATAATCGGCGAGCCCTCCGTAGACATCGTCAAGAGCGGCCCGCTGTACGCACACGTGGGCGACACGATAACCTACGAGTACTTCGTCGAGAACACCGGCCCGGTCGACCTCTTCGATGTCGACATCATCGACGATGTCGCAGGTGATGTGGCGCTCGACCAGACGCTGCCCGTTGGAGCGAGTGCGACTTACACCAAGTCGTACACTATCACCGGATACGAGGACGACCCGCTCGAGAACATCGTCACCGTCACCGGCGAGGACGACTACGGCAGGTACGTATGTGACTCGGACGACTGGTCCGTGGACATACTGCACCCGGACATCGTGGTCTCGAAGGTCGGAGAGATGGGCTGCGGCGTCGAGGGCGACGATATATACTACACTATAACGGTCCGCAACCCGAGCTTGGACACGACCCTGTACGACGTGAGCGTGGAAGACTCGCTCCTGGGAACGGTCGACTTCGGCGCCGACTGGGACGGGATCCTCCTGCCGAGCGAGTATGACACTGCAGTGGTCCTGTTCTATGTGACCGAGGACTTCGGAGACCCGATGGTCAACGAGGTCGTCGCCCAGGGCCACGACCTGCTCGACCTCTGGGTATCGGACGACGCGTCCTGGGATGTCGATGTGCGGCACCCCGAGATACTCGTGACCAAGGAAGCGAACCTGGTGTGCGCGGAGGAGGGCGAGGTGATCACCTACTGGATCAACGTCACCAACCCGTCGCACGACACCGACATGTATGTCCAGGTCTGGGACCTCTTGTTCAACGAGATTGCCCCGATATACACCGGTCTGGTGCTCTCTAGCGACACGACCCACCTGCCGGCCATGTACTACGAGGTACCGCAGTCCACCGAATGGGTGTACAACGAGGTCTGGGTTGATGCGTGGGACGACCAGGAGAACTACGCCTTCTCGTATGACTCCTGGACCGTCGAGATATTCCACCCGGATATATCCATCTACAAGTGGGCCGACCTGCGCTGCGCCGAGCCCGGGGAGACCGTGAGCTACTACATCGATGTCTCCAACCCGAGCTGGGACGCGACCATGCAGGCGACCGTGACCGACCCGATGCTGAGCGACGAGCCGCTCTTCGTGGGCGCAATCGCTCCGCTCAGCACAGTGTATCTCGGGCCGTTCCCGTATGTGGTTCCCGACGTTGAATGGGTCGAGAACACGGCGTACGTGGACGCCTTCGACCACCAGATGCATGAGAGGGAGGACTCGTCCTCGTGGACCGTAGAGATCTTCCACCCCGACATCTCGGTGACCAAGGAGGCCAACCTGAAGTGCGCAGCGGAGAGCGAGTGGGTGCTGTACTACATCAACGTCACCAACCCGAGCTACGACACCTACATGCACGCGATCGTCTGGGACTACATGCTCAGTGACGCGCCGCTGTTCGACGACGATCTAGCTCCGCTCGAGGTCATGCCTCTCGGGCCGTACCCGTACCAGGTGCCGACCGATATGCAGGACGACCTGGTCAACACGGTCGAGGTCTATGCATACGACCAGCAGGAACATGACGAGTACGCAAGCGCCTCATGGACGGTGGATGTCGTCCACCCCGAGGTGCTCATCAGCAAGACCTCCAACGAGCCCTGTGCGGGAGTGGGCGAACCGATCACGTTCACCATCACGGTGACGAACCCTGAATGGGCCGATGTCTGGCTGAACGGGACCGTGTACGACAAGGCGCTCAGCATGGTGTGGACATTCACCAACCTCATGCCGGGCAAGTATGAGGTGTTCACCGCGACGATGAACATGCCAGCGGACACGGACGAGTTCGTCAACACGGCCTATGTGGAGGCGTTCGACCACCAGCTGCACATGGTGACCGGCACTGCGTCGGTCACGGTGGACATCGTCCATCCGGATGTCGAGATCGAGAAGACCGTGGACATGACATGTGCGGCCGTCGGCGAGACGGTTACGTACACCATAACGGTCACGAACCCCGAGTCCTCGGACATCTCCATCAGCGGGACGGCCTACGACGACACGCTCGGCTGGTCTGCGTCCTTCGTCGATCTGGCACCCAGCAAATCCGTGCATTGGCACGTACCGTTCGTGATGGTCGACACATTGACCTCCGACTTCTGGAATTTCGCGCATGTCGATGCCTACGACCCCCAGGAGCACCTGGTGGAGGACTCGGCGAGCGTGAGGGTCGATGTCGTCCACCCGGATGTCGAGATCACCAAGACCGCGAGCAAGACCTGCGCGGAGGTGGGCGAGTCCGTGACCTACACGATCACTGTGACGAACCCCTCGACCGCGGATGTCTGGCTGAACGGTTCGGCGACCGACGATGACCTGAAGATGACCTGGCCGTTCTTTAACCTCAAGCCGGGCGAGAGCCTCGTCTTCACGCCGACCGTGGCGATGCCCGCAGGCGTGGACGAGTTCATCAACACCGCGAGCGTGAGGGCGACGGACCACCAGGGACATGTGGTCACCGATTCCGACTCTGTGCGTGTGGATGTAGTGCACCCAGATGTGCTCATCACGAAGACCGCGGACAAGACCTGCGCGGAGGCTGGAGAGCTGGTGACATACACCATCATCGTGACCAACCCCGAATGGGCCGATGTCTGGCTCAACGGGACGGTCGTCGACAAAGCCCTTGGCTGGAGCTACTCGTTCAACGACCTCAAGCCGGGAGAGTCACTGCCGTTCATCATACCGGTGAGCATGCCCGACCCCGATGAGTCCGAGTTCCTGAACATCGCAGAGGTGTTTGCGACGGACCACCAGGGACACGAGGTCTACGAGAGCGCATCATGGCTCGTGGACATAGTCCACCCTGACATCGAGATCGAGAAGACTGCGGATCCGGGCATAGTGCATGTCGGCGACGAGGTCACGTTCACCGTGACGGTCAGCGTTCCCTCGACTGCGGATGTCTGGATGAACGGGACGGTCAGCGACCCCGCCCTCGGCTGGTCGGTTGACTTCTTCAACCTCAGGCCGGGCGAGTCGGCGAGCTGGCCCGTGTACTACACCGCGCTCGTGGAGGACGCGCCTCTGTTCGAGAACACGGCGTATGTCACCGCCTGGGACCACCAGTTCCACACGCTGCACGACGATGCCAGCGCCTATGTCGAGATAATCATCCCGAGCATAGACGTCACCAAGACCGGGCCCGGGTACGCGTCCGTGGGGCAGACGATCACGTACACCGTGACGGTGACCAACACCGGCAACACGGCTCTGTACTATGTCGAGGTCTACGACACACTGCTGCTGATGGTCGTGGCGACCTACGATGTGCTCGCCCCGCTCGAGAGCCGCACGTTCGCGTATGATTACACCGTGACCGCTGGTACGGGCACCGTGGACAACACCGCGATAGCGAGCGGATACGATGTTCTTGATCTGCGCGTGTGGGACGAGGCCTCTTGGACAGTGATCAAGTACGGCACTGTGAGCGGGTTCAAGTTCGCCGACCTCGACAGGGACAGCAACAATGACCCGGGGAGCGAGCCGGGGATCATGAACTGGCTGATCACCCTGGAGGGTGTGCCTTACGACGGTACCCCGTTCCTTCCTTTGACGATACCGACTGGCAGTGATGGATCGTTCTCGTTCATGATGCTGAAGCCCGGCGACTATGTGCTCAGCGAGTACATGCCGGACGGATGGAACCACTACACGCCCACTTCGTATGCGTTCTCCGTCGGTAGCGGGAGCGCGTTGTCTCTCGACTTCGGCAACCTGCCGTACGGGAGCATATCCGGGTCCAAGTGGCACGACTTAGACCTGGACGGCATCTGGGACGGCGACGAGCTCGGCATACCCGACTGGGGCATCAGCCTGCACGGGACGGACGCCAACGGCGACTCCGTGGAGCTGTACACGACCACCGATGCGAACGGCTACTACGAGTTCCTGTTCCTCCTGCCCGGTGACTACATCGTGAGCGAGGAGATCAGGGACGGCTGGTACGCGACCACATTCACGAGCGTGACCGTGGACGAGTCCGCAATCGCGCCGTTTGAGGCCACCGATGTCAACTTCGGCAACGCGGCGCTCGGCGAGATACACGGCTACAAGTGGCTCGACGAGTTCATGAACGAGATATGGGACTGGAACGAGCCCGCCATCGAGGGCTGGACGATCGAGCTCACGGGCACGCTGGCCAACGGCGAGCCGTTCGGGCCGATATACACCCACACTGACGAGACCGGGTTCTACCGGTTCGGCGACCTGATGCCTGGAGTGTATGTCGTCCGCGAGGTCATCCCGGAGGGTTGGACGCACATAACGCCCGACCGCTGGGAGGCGACCATAGAGGAGGGCGACCTCGTCTTCTGCGCCAAGTTCGGCAATGTCGAGCTCGGGTCCATAGACGGCTTGAAGTTCCTCGACTGGGACATGGACCAGCTCATGGACGGGCCCGACTACGGGCTCGAGGGCTGGGCGATAACTCTCGAGGGCTGGCTGAACGACGGCATCCCGCCGTGGTCTTACGCCGGGACATATGTGGGCCCGATCACGGTCTACACGGACGAGAACGGGTACTGGGAGTTCCCGGACCTGTTGCCCGGCGTGTACAGGGTGACCGAGGAGTCCAGGACGGGCTGGCACAACACGACTCCGCTGTCCAGGATCATGATAATCGGTTCCGGGACGGACGTGTTCGAAGTCAAGTTCGGCAACGTGCCCTACACCTGCATCTGGGGTTACAAGTTCAATGACCTCAACGGTGACGGGCGGTGGGGCATCGGCGAGCCCGCGATCGAGGGCTGGCCGATATTCGTCGACGGCGTGGACAACAGCGGCAAGGCCGTGCACATCGCGCTCCGGACGGACAGCGAGGGCATGTACGCTACATGCTACAACCTGCTGCCCGGGACGTATGTGGTCTCCGAAGGCCTTTCACCCGATTGGGAGCCGACGACTGCATGCGCCTACAAGATCGCGCTCGAGATGACGGACGAGAACGAGGCCTATCGGTTCGACTTCGGCAACTTCGAACTCGGCATGATCTCCGGATACAAGTACGAGGACATGGACGGGTCACGCACCCTCAGCCTCGGCGACACACCCATCTCCGGATGGCAGATAGACCTCTATCTGGGCCTCACGCTCGTGGCGACGACCTGCACCGACGGGACGGGGTACTACGAGTTCAGCGGCCTCTCGGCCGGCCTGTACTCGGTGGAAGAGGTCATGCAGCCCGGCTGGGTGCCGAGCTCCGCGACCTCGCACGCCGTCCTGATACAATCAGGCTACGACATCGGCGTGCCCGTGTTCCTGAACCTGCGCCTCGGGATGATAGAGGGGTACAAGTTCGAGGACACGAACGGCAACGGCGTGTGGGACGGGGACGAGCAAGGCATCCCAGACTGGCCGATATACCTGAGGTACAACGGCTACCCCGACCCGTTCGTCACATACACGGACGAGACCGGGCACTATCAGTTCACGAACCTGTGGCCGGATGACTTCTACATGGTCTACGAGCTGCTGCCGCCGGGATGGACCGCCACGACCGCGGTCTATGAGGTGGTCGACATCGTATCCGGGAGCCACATCTGGATACACGACATCGGCAACTTCATGCACGCATGGATCACCGTGTTCAAGTACGAGGACATCTACGGCGACGGTCAGTACGACCCCGGCGTGGACATCCCGCTTGAAGGCTGGCACATAACCGTGTCAGGGCCTGGGATCCCAGGCGGGTCCGTGGTGCTCGTCACCGGCGTCGATGGATGCGCGAGCGTGCTCGTCACGAAGGCGGGCGAGTACACCGCGACCGAGGAGGACAGGGACGGATGGTGCCACACGACCCCGAGCGTCGTGCCGATAACGGTGTCGTCCGGCTACGCCGACCCCGAGGTCGTCATGTTCGGCAACTTCGAGTGCGTAGACATCACGATCTTCAAGTACGAGGACGTGAACAGCAACGGCGTCTACGACGATGGCATCGACGAGCCGCTCTACGACTGGACGTTCTACCTGTACTCCCTGAGCGGAGACTACAAGGAGGTCATGACGGACCTGGACGGGTACGCATATGTGACCTTCTGCACGGCGGACCTCTGGGCGATCGTCGAGGATATCCCCGACGGCTGGTGCCCGATCAACCCCTCGCAGGGATACTACTCCCTTGAGGTCACATCCGGCATGGCCATCGAGCAGATCACGGGCGATGAGCAGTACCTGTACGAGTTCGGCAACTTCAGGTGCGTGGAGCTCAGGATATTCAAGTTCTGGGACACGTGCAGCAACGGCTGGTTCGACCCCGGATACGACTATCCGCTCGAGGACTGGTTCTTCGAGGTCATAGGGCTCGACGTCGAGTACTACAACTACGGCTGGACCGACGAGGACGGCTACCTGTCCTTCACGGTGTGCAGGGCGGGGAACTACTCTGTCATCGAGGAGGACGTCGAGGGCTGGGCCCACATATGGCCCCTCGAGGGATACTCGGTCGTCTGGGTCCAGTCGGGTGACGGCGTCATCATACTGGACTTCGCCAACTACCTGATGGTCGATGTCCCGATATTCAAGTACGAGGACTTCGACGGTGACGGCAAGTACGACGAGGGCTACGACCAGCCTCTCGAAGGCTGGTACTTCGAGCTCATCCGCCACGGCGACGGGTACGTGTACAGCGGGTACACGGGCGCCGACGGCATGCTGGTGCTCTCCGTCGACAGGTCCGGGATATACACCCTCAGCGAGGAGGACCGGGCGGGATGGACGCACACGGAGCCGCTGAGCGGCGAGTACCTCCTGAGCATCACGTCAGGGGTCGACCCTGGCCTGCAGATGTTCGGCAACTTCGAGGATGTCATCATAGAGGTCTTCAAGTTCGATGACCTGTACGGCGACGGCCAGTACGGCTACGAGGATGACGCGCTCGAGGGCTGGAGCTTCACCGTGTTCGGTCCCGGGCTGCCGGCCGAGGGCGTCGTGATCACGACCGATGCGTCCGGGCACGCGTATCTGACGGTGCACACGGGCGGCATGTACACGGTCGTGGAGAACGTCCAGTATGGCTGGACCCCGACCACATCCACGGAGCAGTCCGTGTTCGTCGAGTCCGGGTATGTGTGTCCCGATGTCGCAATGTTCGGCAACTGGCAGTGGGTCGACATCACCGTCTTCAAGTACGAGGACGTGAACGGCAACGGCGTGTACGACGCCGGCGACCAGCCGCTCGAAGGCTGGTGGATGTACCTGTACCTCTACGACTGGGACGGGTACTACTACCGCTTGACCGAGAGCCAGCTCACGGACGAGGACGGATACGCGTACTTCACGCTGACCGAGCCAGGCTGGTACGTGGTCGAGGAGGAGTGGCGCGAAGGCTGGTGCATGAAGGAGCCCGTCGACACGAATGGCTACGAGTTCTACGCGGCCTCGGGCTATCTGTTCGAAGAGTTCAGGTTCGGCAACTTCGAGTGCGTCGACCTCACGATCTTCAAGTACGAGGACGTGAACAGCAACGGGATGTACGATCCCGGGTACGACAACCCGATAGGCGACTGGTACTTCGAGGTCTACCTGAACGGGGAGTACTTCTGCTACGGCTACACCAACGATCTCGGATACCTCACTTTCGAGGTATGCGAGGCCGGCGAGTACACCGTGTACGAGGAGCAGCTGAAGGGCGTCACACCGATCTCGCCTGAATGCGGCTGGCTGTCCGTGGACATCGTGTCCGGCTCAGAGCCGGGCACGCTGATGTTCGGGAACTTCTTCGATGTCTGGATACCCGTCTTCAAGTACGAGGACGTTGACAGCGACGGAGTCTACGACGCAGGCGACAGGGTTGTCGAGGGCTGGGAGTTCTGGATCGATGGGCCGGGCGTGACCGCCGACTACGCGGTCACGGACGTCAACGGCATGGCCTGGTTCAGGGTGAACCGCGCGGGCACGTACACCGTGACCGAGGCGGACTACCTCGGCTGGTCCCACGTGAACCCCGTGGGCGGGGTGCGGAGCATCACCGTCGAGTCCGGAGACGAACCCTCGGCGCTGATGTTCGGTAACTTCGACGACCTGCGGATATGCGTCTTCAAGTTCGACGACGTGTACGCGGATGGTCGGTACTACCCAGGTGACGGCGATGTGCCCATCGAGGGCTGGCTGTTCACGCTCTACCTGCTCGTCGGTGACGAGTGGGTGCTGGTCGCGCAGGAGTCGACGGACGCCTCAGGCCACGCGTGCTTCACGATATCCAAGGCGGGCTTCTACAGAATCGCCGAGGAGGAGCGCGCCGGCTGGTACTGGATAGTGCCAATCACGGGCCACTACGACTTCGATGTGGCGAGCGGATACCAGGACATGTACTTCGAGTTCGCGAACTTCAAGTTCGGCAAGATCTACGGGTACAAGTGGAACGACCTGAACGGGAACGGCATCAAGGACCCGGGAGAGCCTGCGCTGCCTGGCTGGACGATATGGTTCCAGACGTACTTTGACGACAGCGGGTACGGCTTCTTCATGACCGGGTACGACGTGACGGACTCCGAAGGGTACTACGAGTTCACCGGGCTGCCCCCAGGGACATACGTCGTCTGGGAGGTCGGGCAGGCCGGTTGGGTGCCCACGGCCCCGGCGCAGGTCCATGTGGTGATTGTCGGCCACTCCGAGAAGAGGATAGACTTCCTGAACTTCCAGCTCGGATGCATCGAGGGCTACAAGTACGAGGACATGAACGGCAACGGGCTGTACGATGCCGGAGACGCGGCCATCGAGGGCTGGCAGATATACCTCTACGGCCCAGGGGACACGCTCATGACTGTGACCGACGCGGACGGATACTACCGGTTCTGCGGCCTCGGACCAGGGATGTACGAGGTGGTCGAGGAGAGCAGGTCCGGGTGGATCGCGACGACCGCCAACTCGGAGGATGTCCAGATGATGTCCGGCGCCACGGTGCGCGTGCACGACTTCCTCAACTTCGAGCTCGGGAGCATATGCGGCTACAAGTTCCAGGATGAGAACAGCAACGGCATCTGGGACATCGGCGAGGACCCGATCGAGGGCTGGGCGATCAACCTGATGGGCACTGACGGCCCCGGCTGGACGACCATGTACACGGACAAGGCAGGGAGGTTCTGCTTCTCTGGCCTCGACGCGGACATGTACCTCGTCTGGGAGGTGTCTTTGCTCGGCTGGACGCACACGACCTCTGACTACGCCTTCTACGAGCTCACCTCGGGATCGCACTTCGAGGTGCCCGCGTTCGGGAACTTCAAGGACGTCGAGATCGAGGTGTACAAGTACGAGGACGTGAACGGCAACAGCGTGTACGACTTCGGCGACTCGCCCATCGTAGGGTGGATGTTCACCGTGTCTGGACCGTGCTTCGCTGTCCCGTGGGTAATGTACACCGACGAGACGGGCCACGCATCGGTCATGGTGACAGCCGCGGGCACCTACACGGTGACCGAGGAGAACCGTGCCGGCTGGATACACATGCAGAACCCGACGGGCTCTGAGCTTGTGGATGTCACTTCCGGCGACGAGTTCGCGCCCCTGGTGTTCGGCAACTTCGAGCGCGGAAGCCTGACCCTGCAGAAGTTCTACGACTGGGACGGGGACCAGGTCATGGACGGCGAAGAGGTAGGGCTCGCGAACTGGGTGCTCGAGGTGGAGATATTCGCCTACGACGGCAGCCACGACGTGATCACCCTGCTCACGGGCTCAGGCGGGTACGCATACCTGACCGGCCTGCTGCCGGGCACGTACATCGTGTCCGAGCGCCTGGACCTCGCGCCTCCCGGCTGGACGCCCACGACACCTCCGTCGGTCGAGTTCGATCTGACGAGCGGTCAGGCGCTGTCCGTCAGCTTCGGGAACGTGGTCAAAGGAGTCATCCTCGGCCACAAGTTCTACGACAAGAACATGGACGGGTACTGGGACGCGGACGAGCCCGGGCTCGCAGGCTGGGTCATACACCTGGACGGCGTCGACGACATGGGCGGCGAGGTCCACAGGACGACCGCGACCGACGAGAACGGGTACTACGAGTTCGAGGGCGTGCAGCCCGGTCTGTACGATGTCACGGAGGAGCTGCAGGCGGACTGGATCAACACGACGCCTATGCCTCAGGTGGTGGATGTGAGCGGGACGATGACCTACTTCATGATATGGGTCGACATAGGCAACGTCCACTACGCGTGGGTCCACGGGCACAAGTTCCTGGACACGTACTCGGACTACTATCCGTTCTGGCCGAACGGCCTGAAGGACGAGGACGAGACCTATCTGGCCAACTGGGTCATAACCC
>Ga0315297_10000581_pt1 | contig 21410 bp, 22 predicted proteins | sample YL17G15_0_MG_FD_203628 | JGI IMG/M metagenome (GOLD analysis project Ga0315297, IMG submission 203628) | Sediment microbial communities from Yellowstone Lake, YNP, Wyoming, USA - YL17G15_0 | ecosystem: Environmental > Aquatic > Freshwater > Lake > Sediment | place: USA: Wyoming | collected... | reverse complement strand
GACGTTGTCCGTCCCGGAGATGTGCTCGGTGATGCCGAGCGTGTAGTAGACGCCGGCCGATCCCGCCTCGCCGAGCACCCGGGCCACGCGCCGGATCAGGTCAGCGGGAACCCCGGTGATCTCGCTGGCCCGCTCCACCGGGTAGCGCTCGACGGCCTCCCGGACGGCCTCGAAGCCCTCGGTGTGCTGCTCGATGAACTCCTGGTCCGCCCAGCCCCGGGAGATGATCTCGTGCATCAACCCGTTGACCAGCGCGATGTCGGAGCCGATCCGGTGCTGGACGTGGATGTCCGCCCACCGGCACAGGTCGATGGTCCGCGGATCGCACACGATCAGCATCGCGCCCTTCTTCCGGGCACGCTTCATGAAGTACGAGATGACCGGGTGCGCCTCGGTGGTGTTGGACCCGATGACCAGCATCACCTCTGCCTGCTCGATCTCGTGGATCGAGTTGGTCATCGCTCCTGATCCGAAGGTGGTCGCCAGACCGGCGACAGTGGGAGCGTGTCACGTTCTTGCGCAGTGATCGATGTTGTTGGTGCCGATCACCGCGCGGGCGAACTTCATGGCCGCGTAGTTGTTCTCGTTGGTCGACCGGGCGCAGGCGATCAGGCCCACCGCATCCGGCCCGTGCCGGCCGCGGATCTCGGTGAGCCTCTGCGCCGTGTAGTCGAGCGCGACGTCCCAGCTCACCGGTTCCAGCGGCGCGCCGCGCGTTCGCCGCATGAGCGGCGAGGTCAGGCGTTCCCCGCTGGAGGGGAACTCGTAGGCGAAGCGGCCCTTCAGACACAGCATGCCGTCGTTGGGCGGCGTTCCCTCGACGCCGGTGACCCGGACGATGCGGTTGGCCACGCGGTCCACGTGGACCTCCACCTGGCAGCCGACACCGCAGTACGGGCAGGTCGTGCGCACCCGGTCGAGCTCCCAGGGACGACCCGTGCCCACGGCCTTCTTCTCCGTCAGGGCACCCGTCGGACAGAGCTGGACGCACTCGCCACAGTGAACACACGAGGATCCGCCCATCGGCAGGTCGGCGTCGCAGATGACGATCGACCGATCACCCCGGTAGCCCATGTCGAGGACCTCGTTGACCACGAGGTCGTTGCAGCCTCGGATGCACCGGGAGCAATGGATGCACTTGTTCGGATCGCGAACGATGAACTCGCTCGACGTGTCGATCGGCAGCAGCTCACCCTGGAGCGGGAACGACGGGCGTTCGATGCCGAGTCGGTACGCCGCGTCCTGCAGCTCGCAGCGCCCCGTGGCCTCGCACGCCAGGCAGTCATGGACGCCGGCCGACAGCAGCAGGTCGACGTTCATCCGGCGCGCTTCCAGCACCAGCGCCGTGTCGGTGCGCACCACCATCGAGTCGCGCACAGGCATCGAGCAGGTGGTCTGGAGGCCGTCCATCCCGTCCACCTCTGCGACGCAGACGCGGCACAACCCGGCTTGTCCAAGCTTGGGGTGGTAGCAGAGGCTCGGTACGTACCAGCCGTGCTCCCGGGCGACCTCGAGCACGGTCTGGCCTCGACGGGCGGTCACCGTCCGCCCGTCGAAGGTCAGTCGAACCGTCTGGGTCTCTTCGCCCACCGAGCTCATGACGCCGGGCTCCCCACGTGCGAGGTCCGGTGATCGCAGGCGCCGGTCGCGTTGAAACCCACGATCCGTGAGAGGCCCGACGAGTCGTTCACGGGCGTCAATCTACCGAAACGAGACCGCCCGTGCAAGGCTCCCGGTCCTTCGACGAGCCCGGCGCCGGCGCCGGGCGACGGGCGCGGCGCCGGCGCCGCTATGCCCCCAGGTCGATCCGCTCGCGCCCCGCGTAGACGTTGAAGCCGTCGCCGCGAAGGAACCCGACAAGGGTCATCCCGAGGCGCTCGGCGGTCTCGACCGCGAGGTCGGACGGGGCGGAGATGGCGCAGAGGATCGGGGCGCCCGCGGTGCCGGCCTTCTGGACGAGCTCGAACGAGAGCCGGCCCGAGGCGAGGACGACCCGGTCCGCGAGCGGCAGCTCGCCGGCTAGAAGGCTCGCGCCGACGAGCTTGTCGAGGGCGTTGTGGCGGCCCACGTCCTCCCGCACGCGGACGAGGCCCCCGTCCGGCATGAACAGGCCGGCCGCATGGAGCCCGCCGGTCGACTCGAAGACGCGCTGACCCTCGCGCAGCCGATCCGGGAGCTCGACGATCGTGGAGCGCGCGACGACGGGCCCGGGCGCGACGCGGGGGCACCTGAGCGCGACCGCGTCGAGCGAGGCCTTCCCGCAGATCCCGCAGCTCGCGCTCGCGACGAAATGGCGGGCGGCGATCGCCGACGCGTCGAACGGGGTGGCGAGCCGGACCGTCACCTCGTTGTCCGGGTGCGCGATGTCGCCGGGGTCGCCGAGCTCGAACCCCGCGATGCCGTCCGCCGCGATGAGCCCCTCGCTGAACAGGAACCCCGCGGCGAGCTCCTCGTCGAACCCGGGCGTGCGCATCGTGATCGCCACGTCGACGGGCTCCTCGCCCGGTCCCGCGGCACGGATCGCCATCGGCTCCTCGCCCGCGAGGTGGTCGAGGCGGTCCTCGGCGGCCTCGCCCCGGACAGTGAGGATCCGCCGCGCGCGCGTGCTCCTGCCGGGGTCGTCGTCGGTCACGTGGCTCATCGGCGGAGTCTACGATGGGCACGCGACCGACAACGCCGCCCGCTCGCCGTTCGCCCGCCCTGCCGGAGGACACGATGGACCCGAAGGAGACCGCCCGACGCAGGATCGACGGATCGCGCGAGGCGCTCGTCGACCTCAGCCATCGGGTGCACGCCCGCCCCGAGCTCGGCTTCGCCGAGACGGAGACCTCGGCGCTCGTGGCGGATGCGCTGGAGCTCGCCGGGTTCCGGGTGGAGCGCGGCGTCTGCGAGCTGCCGACCGCGTTCATCGCGCGGGCCGGGTCGGGGCCGCTCCGGATCGGCATCTGCGCGGAGTACGACGCGCTCCCGTCGGTGGGCCATGCGTGCGGCCACAACGTCATCGCCGCGGCAGCGGTCGGCGCCGGCATCGGGCTCGCCGCGGTCGCCGACGAGGTCGGCATGGAGGTCGTCGTCATCGGGACGCCGGCCGAGGAGGGCGGCGGCGGGAAGGTCCTGATGCTCGAGCGCGGCGGCTTCGACGGGATCCACGCCGCGATGATGGTCCACCCGGCCCCGTACGAGATCGCGGACATGCCGATGATCGCCGCGGGGCACATCACGGTGACCTACCGCGGCAAGGCCGCGCACGCGGCGGCGTTCCCGGAGCTCGGCGTGAACGCGGCGGACGCGCTCGTCATCGCCCAGGTGGCGATCGGCCTCCTCCGCCAGCAGCTGCCGCAGGACGTCCGTGCGCACGGGATCGTCCTCAAGGGCGGCGACGCGATGAACATCATCCCGCACGAGACCCGGATCGACTACATGTTCCGGGCGCCGACGATCGGCGGCCTCGAGGCGGTGAAGTCGCGGATCCTCGCATGCTTCGAGGCCGGGGCGATCGCGACCGGCTGCTCGATGGAGGTCGTCCAGGCGGGACCCGACTACGCGGAGGTCCGCGCCGATCGCGACCTCCTTGCGGCGTACGAGCGGAACGCCCGATCGCTCGGCCGGGTCTTCTGGCCGGACGCCGGCCCGGCCCCCACACCGGCCTCGACCGACATGGGGAACGTCTCGCTCGCGATCCCGTCGATCCACCCGTCCCTCTCGCTCGACTGCTACCCCGCCGTGAACCACCAGGCCGAGTTCACCGAGGCGGCGGGCTCGCTGGCGGGCGACCGCGCGACGATCGACGGGGCGATCGCGATGGCGTGGACGGCGATCGACGTGGCGACCGACCCGGCGCTCCGGGAGCGGCTCCTCGCGGGGACTCGCGCGGTTTGACGCGAGCATCCGTCGCCGCGGCGACGCGAGGCAGCCCACCTCCGGGTCCATACTTGGGGCGGAGGTGTCACGGTCGATGAGGCAGCCGACATCGTTCGATCCCGAGGCGTCGTGGGCCGACGGCGTGATCACGCCGATCGAGGGGGCCGCGTTCGTGACCGACCTCGGCTTCGTGCTCGTCCACGGCGACCGGCCGGACCGGCCGGCGGGTGCCAACCTCATCGTCGCGCTCCGCGACCGTCCCACGGAGCGGCATTTCGACCCCGAGCGGGTCGAGTACTGGGCGACCGCGGGGGGCCACGGGGTCAAGCGTGACCTGGACCGGGCGACGACGGATCCGGAGGCGCGGTTCTCCTGGGGGACGATCGTCGTCGCGGACCGGCTCTCGGTGACGAACACGTTCCTCACGTTCGGCGGCGCTCTCCGGGTGGGCGACCCGGCCGCCGACGAGCGACTGGCGGTCTTCGGCTCGCCGGCGCCGATCCTGCGTCTGGGCGGCCACTCCCAGGGGACGGACGTCCGTGCCCACGAGGTGGGGGCCTTCTTCGGACGCCTCCGCGCACCGCTGACGGCCGTGGCGGGCACGGAGACGACGCTGTGCGCGACGCCGCCGCTCGCGCTCTACGCGGCGCTCATCGCCGACATCCATGCACGGGTCGCCGCGTCGGCCACGCTCCGCGACGCGCGCCCGGGGCTCGTCGCGTGGAGCAACGAGGCGCTCCACCACCTGGAGTCCACCGCGCCCGACGAGCTCGCCGCCGGGCGGGCGCTCCTCACGGCGCTGGAGATCCACCCCGGCTGAAAGCGACGACCACCGCGGAAGAGGGACGCCCGGAGGGACGACGGCGCCTCGAGCGACCCGGCCGGTGCGGCGGCAACCGATGCGCGGACCGGGGCCTGCCGGGCGGGATTCTCGTGGAGTACGCCGACCTGCCGCCGATCGTGCTGGTACCCGAGGACCCGATCGATTTGGCGCGCGCCCTGCGGCTGGGGTAGGTCGGAACACGGCGCGAGGAGGTGGCGCGTCGACTACGGCCTGCTGTCGACCGCAAACGGGATGTCCAGGCCGACGTGGCGATGCAGTGCGTCGCGCACCTGCGACTTGATCGTCGGGTCAGTGACGTAGCGGATCCCATCGCCGAGGACTTCGTCCGTCTTGATCCGCAGCAGCGAGACCGTCCTGATCTGATGGCAGAGGATGATCCCGTCCTGGGTCTGGCCAGCGTGCCCCTGCGGGATCGCGACGTCCCCATCGTATTTCGGCGTCGTCCACGCGGTCGTGATGGGGCAGATGGTCATCAACCCCGACTTGTGGAACGACTCGTTGGACACGACCAGAGCGCGACGGACACCGGCCTGCTCATGGACCATGGCTGGATCGAGGTCGAGGATGACGATCGCCCACCGGAGGCGACGCTCCGTCATCGATCAGGCCATGTCTCGGCGTCGGCCGTCGCGAACTCATGCTCGATCTGATGGATCTCGCGCTGGAAGACCGGATCAGTGGCCGCACGCGCCCACCGCTCGGCAGAGGCGGCTTCCGCCTGCTGGCGCGCCAACTCGGACACTGCCATCTCGACGACGGCGTCCTGTGAACGCGCGACTCCCTGAGCCGCCAGGCTCTTCACCATCTCGATCACCTGTTCGGAGAGGTTGTAGGTGCGCTTCGTTCGGATCACGAGCATGCTCCTATGCTCATCGGGGTCGCCGACGTGTCGAAATACGTCCGTACTCTACACCCACCACCTGTGCGGGGCAGCGACCTGGCGCGCGCCATGCGGCTGGGGTAGGCCGACGTCGCTCAGTACGAGGGCGCCGACCGACGGGATGCGAAGCAATCGGTGCAGTAGACCGGCTTGCCGCTCGTGGGGCGGAACGGCACCTGCGCGTCCTTGCCGCAGCTCGAGCACGTCACGGTGAACATCTCCCGCGGGCCCCGCGAACCGCCGCCGCCCCCACCGCTGTAGCCGCCACCCCCACTGCCGTAGCCACCGCCGCTCGAGTATCCACCGCCGGACGAGTACCCGCCGCCAGCACCGTATCCACCGCCCGCGTCGTTTCGGGCGGCCTTCCTGCTGGAGCGGCAGGCAGGGCACCGGCGCGGTTCCGTGAAGCCGCGCGACGCGTAGAACTCCTGCTCCCCGGCAGTGAAGGTGAACTCCTGGCGGCAGTCCACACAGGCCAGGACCTTATCCGTCTGCAACGGATCGACTCCCTCTCGTGCCCGGTATCCTCGACCTTCGATCTCGCGGGCCCCGTGAGAAGTGTGGTCGTGTCCGCCGTGCGTGGCAGGGCCCCGCATCCGGGGCATGGAACGCGCGCATGCTAGTACGGCGCGGACCCGATGGGAAGCCACCCGGCGCGGTCCCGCGCCACACTGGAAGTTCAGAGGAGGAGACGTCATGACCGCAAGCGCAGCGCGCGAGTTCACGCCAGAAGAGGCAGCGTCCATCGCTGCCGCGATCGGGCTCGACTTCACGGTCGAGGGTATCGACCCGGACGAGTTCCGACGGGGCCTCGCGGTGGAGATGGAGCACGGAACGCGCGATCCCCGGACGAACGTCACCGGTGACGACCCGATCGCCACGGGGAAGATCGCGTGGGCACACCTCCAGGAGATGCCCGACTACTACACCCGGCTCGCGGTGATGGAAGGCGACTGAGCGGCTCGCACGCGGCGGGCCGCCGACGCCAGGGCCATAGGCGAGGCGGCCACCGGCGACGAGGGGCCACCGACGACAGGCGGGCGCGACCGGCCCCGGATGGAGGGGACGATGGAGTTCCGGACGATCATCGAGCCGTTCCGCATCCACGCGGTGGAGCCGATCCGGATGACGAGCCGCGAGGAGCGGCTCGTCGCGATCGAGGCGGCAGGCTGGAACCTCTTCGGGCTCCATGCCGACGACGTCCTCATCGACCTGCTCACGGATTCGGGGACCGGGGCGATGAGCCGCGACCAGTGGGCCGCGATCCAGCACGGCGACGAGAGCTACGCCGGTTCGCCGTCGTGGTTCGTCTTCCTCGACGCGGTCCGCGAGCTCTTCCCGTTCCGTCACGTCATCCCCACGCACCAGGGACGCGCGGCGGAGCGGATCCTCTACTCCGCGATCGGCGGGCCCGGGAAGGTCGTGCCGAACAACACGCACTTCGACACGACGCGGGCCAACGTCGAGGCGACGGGAGCCACGGCAGTCGACTGCGTCATCGCCGCCGGGCGCGTCCCCTCGACCGTGCTCCCGTTCAAGGGCGACATGGACCTCGACCTCCTCGACGCCACCATCCGGGAGGCCGGCCCCGGGAACGTACCCGCGGTCGTGGTCACCATCACGAACAACTCGGGCGGGGGCCAGCCGGTCTCCATGGCCAACCTCCGCGGAGTCCGCGGCGTCTGCGACCGCTACGGGATCCCGCTCTTCCTCGACGCGTGCCGGTTCGCCGAGAACGCGTGGTTCATCCACGAGCGCGAGGACGGCTACGGGTCGACGCCGATCCCGGAGATCGTCCGCGAGATGGCCTCGCTCGCGGACGGCATGACGATGAGCGCGAAGAAGGACGGCCTCGCGAACATCGGCGGCTGGCTCGCGATGGACGACGACGCACTCGCCGAGCGGTGCCGGAACCTCCTCATCCTCACCGAGGGCTTCCCCACGTACGGCGGCCTCGCCGGGCGGGACCTCGAGGCGATCGCGCAGGGGCTCCGCGAGGTCGTGGACGAGGACTACCTCCGCTACAGGATCACGAGCACCGGGTACCTCGGAGACGCGCTCGCGGCCGCCGGCATCCCGGTCGTCCTCCCGATCGGCGGGCACGCGGTCTACCTCGATGCGCGCGCCCTCCTCCCGCACATCCCCCCGCTCTCGTACCCGGGCCAGGCACTCGCCGTCGCGCTGTACGTCGAGGGCGGGATCCGCGGCTGCGAGATCGGGACGGTCATGTTCGGGGCGCATCCGGACGGGACGGAGACGCCGGCAGCGATGGACCTCGTCCGCCTCGCGATCCCGCGCCGGACGTACACGCAGAGCCACATCGACTATGCCATCGAGGTGGTCCGCTACGTCGCCGAGCACGCAGCCGAGCTCCGCGGCTTCCGGATCGCCGAGGCATCGGCGCAGCTGAGGCACTTCACGGCGCGCTTCGCCCCGCTCGACTGAGGCACAAGCGGTGCACGAGACATCCGACGACCTCGCACGGCTCCAGTCGCTTCTCGACGCGAGCCGTGCGGCAGCCGGCGAGCACCTCCGGGAGGTCTTCGCCGACGAGCGCGCCCTGACCGCGGCGGAGACGGTCGCCCTCATGGACGGCATGCATGTGGTCGCGCTCTCCACGGTGAGCGCCTCGGGCGAGCCGATCGTCGCGCCGGTCGACGGGATCCTCTACCGCGGGCGGCTCCACTTCGGCTCGTCGCCTGCATCCATCCGGGTCCGGCACCTCGCCGCCCGCCCTGCGGTGAGCGCGGCGTGGATCGACGAGGAGCGTCACGCGGTCGTCGTCCACGGGCGGGCCGTCCGCATCGATCTTGCCGACCCGGCCGCCGCGGGGCTCCGCGCGTGCCTTGTCGAGATCTACGAGCCCCGTTTCGGACCGGCATGGATCGATTGGGCGGCCGCGTCGGCCGTATACCACGCGGTGGAGCCGCGCCGGATGTTCGCGTCGCGCCTGCCGGAGGGGTGAGCGGGGCCGTCGACCGGGGTGCGGGGGGCCGGCCTGCCGGCCTGCCGCCGCGCGGACACGCCGTCGACCTACTCCTTGCAGGAGAACGTGGTCATCTGGTCGGGCACCGGCATGTCGACGACGTACGGCGCCATGAGCGCCTCTCGGGCCGACGCGTCCGGCGCCGCCTTCAGCTGCTCATAGAGCGCAGTGGTGCACTCGGGCCGGTGGTAGACGGCCACGATCCGGTCGGTCCGCTCCCACGAGCAGAGCGTCGGGAGGTTCGGCTCGACCGACTGGCTGACACCGCCGCTCCAGCTGTTGACCACGGACGCCGTCGCGTCGGGGTCGACGATGTAGAAGCCCTCGACGTTCCAGTCGGTCGCGGGCGGCTCCCACTTGTTCGCCCGGGTCGCCGCGTTCGCGTCGCCGGTCTCGTGGAGGAAGACACCGAACGCTTCGTCGCCGCGGTTGTGGACGACGACGTCCCACGAGGCCGACACGCCGTCCTCCTCGACCCACGAGACATCCACGAGCTCGACGTAGAGCGTCCCGGGCTCGGGCACGAAGCAGCTCGTCGGGAGCACGGCGCCGCCGGCAGGCTGGACCGCCGACGAGGCCGCGGCGGCGCCCTGCGCGCCCGGGTCGACCCCGGACGCGCCGGCCGCGCCGCCGCCGGGATCGCCACCGGGGGACGCGGCCCCGGCCCGGGCGGGCTCGCCGCCGGCCCCAGATCCGGGCGCGCTCCCGCCGGGGCTCCACCCGGTCAGGACCAGGAACAGCAGCACCAGCGCGAACGTGCAGCCGAAGAAGACCCCGAGGGCGAGGACGCCTCGCAGGAGGGTCCCCATCGGCGGAGACGGGCTCTCGCCCGGCTCCGGGACGGGGTCCGAGTCGTTCGCGAGGTCGACGAGCTGCGCGAAGGCGACCGCGTCCGCGTCGCTCGGGAGCGCGCGGACGGAGGGTGTGGGTGGGGCGGGTGCCGGCGCGGTCGGGAGGTATGGGCCACCGTCGACCGCGCCCGGGTCCGGCTTCGGGGCGAGCGGGCTGAGGCCCCCGGCCTCGGGCGCATCGACGACGCGCCCGAGGAGCTCGTTCTCGACCGACTCGATCTCGGACCTCGACGCCGGTGTCGGGGCCGGCGGCTCCGCCGGCTTCCCCGGCCCCGTGCCACTCGCCCCGCCGCTCGCAGGTCCACTCGACGACCCACCGCTCTGCTCGCCCATCGCCGTCCTCCCTTCGCAGCCCGACGATGCCACGTGGAGGGAGGCAGGTCCAGTGCCCTCGGTCGTATGCTCCGAGGTGCCCGGCACGCATGAGGAGCAGTGATGGCGACGAGCATCCAGATGGCCTTCGACAGTGCTGACCCCGCGCGGCTCGCGGCGTTCTGGGCGGCGGCGCTCCACTACATCGTGCCGCCCCCGCCGGATGGGTTCGCGAAGTGGGACGACTGGCTGCGCGACGCCGGGGTCCCGGAGGAGCGCTGGAACGACATCGCGGCCATCCAGGACCCGGAGGGCGTCGGCCCGCGCATCTACTTCCAGCGGGTTCCCGAGGCGAAGACCGCCAAGAACCGCGTGCACGTCGACGTGAACGCCGGCGGCGGCAGGGACGTGCCGCTCGAGGAGCGTCGGGCGAACGTGGACGCGGAGGTCGCCCGGCTCAAGGGTCTCGGCGCCTCCGACGAGCGCGGCTCGATGGAGCAGTTCGGCGCGTACTGGGTGCGGATGAACGACCCGGAGGGCAACGAGTTCTGCGTCCAGTAGGGCGTCCGCCCTGGGGGTGTCGATGACGCCCGGGACGTGGCCCGGCTGCCCGGCCACCGACTTCGGGAGGAAGGGCCCTCGCCCGGGGCACCCTCCAGGACGGACGATCGCCGGGAGCGCCTGATGCCATTCCACCATCGATCGGACGACGGATACACGAGCGCGCCGCCCACCCGCGGGGTCGACTTCGGCGCCGGGGAGATGGGCGACGGCCGCGGCCGCCACGCGCGCGGCGTGGCGGACGCGATCCTCTGGTCGGTGGCGGACGACCCCTATGCCCCGCCGGGACCGCCGAGCGCCAGGTGCGTCCTCTGCGCCCACCGCTGCCTCGTCCGCCCCGGTCGACTCGGCATCTGCGGCGTCCGCGAGAACCGCGACGGCCGCCTCGTCTCGCTCGTGTACGGCGAGCTGGTGGCCGCGCACCTCGACCCGATCGAGAAGAAGCCTCTCTACCACGTCCTCCCGGGGAGCACCGCGTACTCGATCGCGACGGTGGGCTGCCCCTTCCGGTGCGGGTTCTGCCAGAACTGGGAGATCGCGCAGGCGCCTCGCGAGGGCCTTGCGCCGCCGACCTTCCCGATGACACCGGCCGAGGTCGTCGCAGAGGCCGTTCGCACGGGAGCGCGCTCCATCGCGTTCACGTACGTCGAGCCGACGATCTTCGTGGAGTACCTCGTCGACGTCGCGCGGCTCGCCCACGCTGCCGGACTGCGCAACGTGGTCGTGACGAACGGCTACCTCACGCCGGAATCGATCGAGGTCCTCGCGCCTCTCGTGGACGCGGTGAACGTGGACCTCAAGGGCTTCGACGATGCGGTCTACCGGAAGCTCTGCGGCGCGCGGCTGGCGCCCGTCCTCGAGTCGATCGCGGGTCTCCGGCGCGCCGGCGTCTGGGTCGAGGTGACGACGCTCCTCGTCCCCGGCCACATGGACGACCCGGGCACGCTCCGCGAGCTCACCGCGTGGCTCGTGCGCGAGGTCGGCCCGGAGACTCCCTGGCACGTGAGCCGGTTCTTCCCCGCATACCGCATGGGGCATGTGCCATCGACCGCGGTGGCGTCGATCCGTCGCGCGGCATCCATCGGGCGTGACGCGGGGCTGCGCCACGTCTACCCGGGCAACCTCGGGTCCGACGCGGAGCGCGACGACGGCCTCACGCGGTGCGCGGGCTGCGATGCCCCGCTCATCTCGCGGCAGGGCTACCGGGTCCTCACGGACCGGCTCGTGGGCGGACGATGCCGGGACTGCGGGAGGGCGCTCGCGGGGATCTTCGACGGCGGTGGGGACGAGGACGACCGAGACGGCGCGGTGCCGGAGCCGGGCGGTGCGGCGGCGGAGCCCGGAGAAGCGGAGGTGCGGCGATGACCGGAGCGCAGCGCGGGACACGGCAGCCGGCGGTCGCCGGCTCCTTCTACCCCGGCGACGCCCGCGAGATGGGGCGGATGGTCGACCGGTGCCTCGACGAGGCCGAGCGGCGCTGGCCGATGCCCGCCGGTACACCCGCCGAGCCCATCGGCGTGCTCGTCCCCCACGCCGGGCTCGTCTACTCCGGGCCTGCGGCGGCGGCCGGCTGGATCGCGCTCGCCGGAGCGCGTCCGGACACCGTCGTCATCGTCGGCACGTGCCATACCGCGGCGGGGCTCGACCGGATCGGCGTGTCGCCGGCCGACCGGTGGGCACTCCCCGGTGGGGCGGTGGAGGTCGATGCCGGCCTCACGGCGGCCGTCGTCGCGCTCGGCGCACCGTTCGCCACGGACGCGGCCGCCCACGCGGCCGAGCACGCGATCGAGGTGCAGCTCCCGTTCATGGCCCGGCTCCTCCCCCTCGCGCAGCTCGTGGCGCTCACGGCCGGCTGCGACCCGCAGGCGGCGGTGACGGGCGGCGACGCGCTCGGTGCGCTGCTCGCCGACCGGCGCGCCGACGGGGAGCGCATCGCGCTCGCGATCTCGACGGACTTCGCGCATTACCCGCCCGCCGCGGTCGCCGAGGCCGTGACGGACCGCCACCTGCCGGGACTCTCCGCGCTCGACGCGGCGACGGTCCTCGCGGTCGAGCAGGACGTGCGCTCGGTGGGCTCGGGGGGTCTCGACTGCGGACTCTGCGGCCTGCAGGCGACCCTCACCGGCCTGCGGGCACTCGGCGGGATGGGTGCGAGCCGCGGCGTCCTCCTCGCCCGCGCGACCTCCGCGGACCTCGCGGGCTCGTCCGCGAGTCGGACCGTGGGATACGCCTCGCTCGCGTTCGCCTGACGCCGGGGAGCCCCGAGGGGGCGCCGTCCGGCGTACGCTTCACCGCCACCGACCGGACCGGGCGCCACCACGAGCCCGGACGGTGGGTCCGTGGGAGACCGATGGACCTCGACAACGGCGCCGCCCTCGTCGCCGGCATCCTCCTCATCGCGATGACCCTGCGGTCGGCCGTCAAGACGTTCGTCGTCCCCCAGGGCAGGCACGAGGCGATCACGGCGATCGTCCTCGAGATCGTGACGTGGATCTTCCGGCCGTTCATGCGTCGCGACGTCCCCGGTGTCCGGCGGATCGTGAACAGGTCGAGCGCTCTCGCGCTGTACGCGCCGATCGCGCTGCTGAGCTTCTATGCGACCTGGCTGCTGCTCACCTGGCTCGGATTCTCCCTCGTCTTCTGGGGCGTCTCCGAGGAGGACTTCGTGGGGGCGCTCCGCCTGTCGGGGTCGTCGCTCTTCACGCTTGGGTTCAGCCAGCCGCCCTCCGGTGGTGCGATGGCGTCGGTGCTCGTCGAGGCCGGGATCGGGCTCTTCCTCATCGCGCTCCTCATCGGATACTTCCCGACGATCTACTCCGCGTACCAGCGGCGAGAATCGGTCGTGAGCGCGCTGCAGGAGCGAGCCGGGACGCCGCCGACGGGCCTGGAGCTCATCCTCCGGCACCAGGAGCTCGGCGACTGGCAGGCCACGGACGCGCTGTGGGCGACGTACGAGGCCTGGTTCGCCGACATCGGCGAGAGCCACGTCGCGCTCGAGGTGCTCCCCTTCTATCGCTCGCTCGCGGACGACCGTGCGTGGGCGAACGCAGCGGGGGCGATCCTCGACGCCGCAACGCTCGTGACAACGACGGTCGATCGGCGACCGACGCCGGAGGCGCCGATGGTCGTGGGCGCGGGGTCCCGGGCGCTCTGGAGGATCGCGAGCCACCTCGGGCTCGACGCAGGTCCCCGGCCCGCGACGACCACTGCGGGCCTGGACCGGGCGCTCGGGACGGAGGTGCACCCGATCACGCTGACGCGCGAGCAGTGGGAGGTCGCGCGCGACCGCCTCGAGGCGGCGGGCGTCCCCGTCCGGGCCGACGCCGACGCGGCGTGGGCGGACTTCGTCCGGTGGCGCTGCCAGTACGACCGGCCGCTCGTCCTGCTCGCCGCCGCGACGTACGCCCCGCCGACCGCCTGGATCGAGCGGATCCCGCCGCCCCGGGTCCGCTTCTTCCGTCCTCGGAGCCGGTAGGCGGCTACGGACGGGTCGTCGCGAACCGCCCGGCCGACACCAGGAGCCCGTGGACGGCGAGCCCGGCGAGCCAGAGCGACGGGACGGCGACCCAGACGCGCTCCAGGAGGCCGGTCCAGGCATCGAGCGGACCCGCGACCACGAGGGCGACGCCGACGATCGAGATCGCCATGACGACGCTCACGGCGTAGGTGAGGATCCCCGCACGCCACCATGGCGGGTCGCACCGCAGGACCGCCGCGATCCGGAAGCCGAGAATGGGGAACGCGATCGCGAACGTTCCCAGCACGAGCATGTGCGCGGTCCCGTGGAGGCTCGCCGCGTCGCCCGCGTTGCCCGCGTTGCCCGCGTGGCCCGCGTCGGTCGGGAAGAGGGCGAACCCAAGCTCGATGACGGCGAGGACGAGGAGTGCGCTCCGGACGCGCGCGCGGTCGGCGGGCGTCGCGCCGGCGACCCGGCCCATCCCCACGGCGAAGGCCGCGGTGAGGACGGCGAGAAGCACGAATGCGTCGACCTGGAGCCAGCCCTCGGGTGCGTAGACGAGGCCGCTGATCGAGTCGGCCACGACGTCGTAGCCGGGCCAGCTCGCCATCGCGAGCAGCCCGAGGCCCCAGAACGCGACCGGGCCGGCGATCCCGCATGCGAGCAGCAGGCGCGTCCCCGCGGACGTGTCGCGCCCGGCCGTCGCGGGGGCGCTCGTCGTCCGGGTCCCTGCGGCCGCGGCCTCCACGTCCGTGACCGCCCCGCCGTCCGCCCCGGCCGGCGCCTCCGCCATCGCGATCAGCTCCCCGCGGTCGGTCGGGTCATCTCCTCCGGGCGCACCGCCGCGTCGAACTCCTCCGCCGTCAGGTGGCCGGACGCGATGGCCGCCTCGCGCAGCGTGGTGCCCTCGTGATGGGCGTTCTTCGCGATCTCCGCCGCGCGGTCGTACCCGATCGACGGCGCGAGCGCCGTCACGAGCATGAGGCTGTTGCCCACGTGGTCGGCGATCCGCTCGACGTCCGCCTCGAGCCCCACGACGCAGTGCTCCGTGAACGACCGGCATCCGTCGGTGAGCAGGTCGATCGAGTGGAGCAGGTCGTAGGCGATGATGGGCTTGAAGACGTTGAGCTCGAAGTTGCCCTGCGACCCGGCGAACGCGATCGCCGCGTCGTAGCCGAAGACCTGGACGCACACCATCGTGATCATCTCGGACTGGGTCGGGTTCACCTTGCCCGGCATGATCGAGCTGCCCGGCTCGTTCTCCGGGAGGCGCAGCTCGCCGAGGCCGGCGCGCGGACCGGAGCCGAGCCAGCGGATGTCGTTCGCGATCTTCATGAGGCTCGTCGCGAGCGTCCGGACGGCGCCCGACGCGAAGACGGTCGCTTCCTGGCCGGCGAGCGCCTGGAACTTGTTCGGTGCGGTGACGAAGGGACTGCTGGTGAGCTCCGCGATGCGGGCCGCGACCCGGACGGCGAACTCCGGATGCGCGTTGAGCCCGGTGCCCACCGCCGTGCCACCGAGCGCGATCTCGTAGAGCCCGGGGAGCGTGGCCTCGATCCGAGCGATGTCGCCGTCGAGCTGCGCGACGTACCCGCTGAACTCCTGGCCCAGGGTGAGCGGCACGGCGTCCTGGAGGTGCGTCCGGCCGATCTTCACGATCCCGTCGAAGGCGGCTCGCTTCTCGTCGAGCGCGTCGCGCAGGGCGTGCACGGCGGGGATGAGGCGCTCGGTGAGGTCCATCGCGACCGCCATGTGGAGCGCGGTCGGGAACGTGTCGTTGGACGACTGGCTCTTGTTGACGTCGTCGTTCGGGTGGATGGGCTTCTTACCGCCCCGTTTCCCGGCCGCGATCTCGTTGGCCCGGCCCGCGATGACCTCGTTGACGTTCATGTTCGACTGGGTCCCCGACCCGGTCTGCCAGACACGGAGCGGGAACTCGTCGGCGAGCGTCCCGTCGGCGACCTCGTCCGCGACGGCGACGATGAGATCGCGCTTCTCGGGCGCGAGCAACCCGAGGTCGGCGTTCACCTCGGCGGCGGCCCGCTTGAGGATCCCGAACGCGCGCACGATCCCCGTGGGCATCCGGTTCGCGCTGATGGCGAAGTGGTGGAGCGAGCGCTGGGTCTGCGCGCCCCAGTAGTGGTCGGCGGGCACCTCGATGGGGCCCATCGAGTCGGTCTCGATGCGCGTGAGCGCGGAAGTGGACGGCGCGGGCGTCAGCGCGGGCGTGGACGGGGCGTGCTGGTCGGTCACGGTCGGCTCCGAGGGATCGCGGGCGGACGGTCAGGGCCGTCGCGGCGTGCCGTCCCAGTATGCCCCCCGGGAGGCTGCGGCACGACCCGGCTCAGGGCGATCGGGGCCCGGAACGCCGGGGGCCGGCGACCCGGCGCGGCGGGCCGTCGGGCCGGCCCGGCCCAGCGCAGCCGGCGCGGGACAGCCGGAGCGGGGCCCCGGCCGCGATCAGGACGGCGCGTCGTGTTCGATCTTCGCGTCCTTCGCCGCCCCACGCACCCCGAGGAGCCCCAGCAGGAACATGACGACGGCCAGTCCGCTGAAGATGCCGAGGACCGCGCCGAACTGGAGCCCTCCCGTCTGCTGGACCGTGATCGTCGCCGTCTGCCCGAGCTGACCGTGGAGGAGGCAGAGGTATGGGAACTCGCCGGCCGTCCTGAACGTGAGCGAGAACGTGGTCGGCGCGCCCTGGCCCGTGGTGAGGATCCCTGAGTTCGCGAGCGTCTCGGGATCGTAGACGGCCTCGGTCGTCGCCGGGGTCGTGAACGGGTCGAGCGTCCACGGGTCCGATCCGGGGACCGGGAACGTGATGGAGTGCGGCGAATCGGCCGTCCATTCGACCGTGTCGCCCAGCGCGATCGTCAGGGACGGCGGGATGAACCGGAGGAGCTCGAGGTACCCGTTGCCGCCGCCGGGCATCTCGGCGGGGGTCGTCTTCGCGTCGGTGAAGGCCTTGACGAGGTTCGTGCCGTCGGCCCGCTTCTCGACCGTGATCTTCGAGGCCGCGGAGGCCTGGAGCGCATCGACCTGCGAGAGGAGCGCGTCGCGCGTCTGCTGCGCGGCCGCGTCGGCCTCGGCCTGCGTCGTCGTCGCCCCGGAGTCGACGACCGTGACCGTCCCGTCCATGCCGGGATGGATAACGCAGATGAACCCGTACGTGCCCGCCTTCGTGAAGGTCACTGAGGCGCTCGACCCCTTCGAGAGCAGCCCCGAGTTGACGAAGCCGGTGCCGTCGTAGGCCGCGGTTCCGAGGTCGACCGGCCCGCTTGCGCCGGCCGCGGGAGCCGTGAAGCCGGTCATGGGCCACGCGTTGGGCGCGGTCCCGGCCGGCCCGTCGCCGAACGTCAGGCTGTGCGCCTCGTCCGACTGCCACGTCCAGCGGACCGTGTCGCCGACCTTCACCGTGACGGCGCCCGGCACGAACGCGTTCCCGGAGACCGTGCCCTCGCCCACGCCGACGCCGAGCCGCAGCGGCTCCCCCGCCGCGACGACTCCCGGCGCCACCGCGACCGTCGCGAGCGCCACCACCGCGGCGGCCAGCGCCCCGCGCACGATCTTCGCTCCCCGCATCGATCTCCCTCCCATCGGCCGCGTCCTTCGCGGCCCCCCCGCGCGTCCGCGTCCTCCGCGGCCCCCCGGCGTGAAACGTGCATGATGCCGTGTCGGGGCCCGCGGGGGAAGCCCGTCCGTGTGCGGGATCCGCCCGGAGTGTCGGCTTGACCGCGGTATCGTTGCGCACCCGAGGGGCGGCGGACCGATCACCCGGCCCCCACCCGCGGGGCGGCGCGGCAGGAGGACGAGATGACCGAGACGTACATGGGGCCGGAGTTCCGGCCGACCGACTACCAGCGCGGCATGCTCGAGATCGTCGGCGAGGACGACCCGGCTGCGATCCAGGCGGCGGCTTCGGCCGGTTGGCGGACCATCCTCGACGAGGCGGGCGACGACCTCGCCGTCCGCCCGGAGCCCGGGGAATGGAGCGTCCTCGAGCTGCTCGGCCACGCGGTCGACGGCGAGATCGTCGCCGCAGTCAGGTACCGGGCGGACGTCGCGGAGGATCGGCCGGACATCATGCCGTTCGACCAGGACGACTGGGTCGCCGCGCTCCACGGCGATGGCGGGCCCGAGAGCGACCCCGACGCCCTCCTCGCGACCCTCGCGGCACTCCGCGCGGCGAACCTCGGGCTGTGGGCGGCGACACCCGACGACGGCCGACGGCGCGTCGGCATGCACCGGGAGCGCGGGCCGGAGAGCTTCGGCCTCCAGTTCGTCCTCATCGCCGGCCATGATCGGTTCCACCTCGACCAGGCGCGGCGTACGCTCGAGACGGTGCGAGCCGGCCGCGCGTGAGCCCGGGGGCGCCGGTGCGGCGGCGAACGCGCCGCGACGCCGGAGTCGAGGCCCTCCGCGGGGCCGGGGGTCAGGAGCCGGCGACCCAGGCCTTCGCCTTCTCGAGGTCGGCCATCGGGTAGAGGTTGAGGCGCACGGGCATCGCCTGCCGGAAGAGCCCCACCGCGTCGCGGATCCAGCCGACATCCGTCACGACCGCCATCCGCTCGCAGCGGCCGAGGTGCCGGGACTCGGCCGTGTCGGCGACCATGGCGCCGAGCGAGTACGACTCGAAGTCGGGGCCGAGCACGTAGAGGATCCGCAGCGTGCCGGTCTGCCGGATCGACGCCTCGACGGCCGGATCGAGGACCGCGTGGTAGTCGTCCGCGGTGACCTTGCCGACGGCCCGGACAGCGACGACGCCGGAGGGCATGCCTTCCATCAGCTCGAGCATCGGAGCCACCTCGTGTCCGCGGGGCCGCTCGATCGCCGGCCTCCGCGACGACAGGATGCGCCCTCGTGACCTGCCGCGCGGGCCGAGGGTGCGAGTCGTCGGTCGGGGTGCGCGGGCCGGGGGTGCGCATTCCCGGCCGGGCGGTCACCATAGGCGCCGATGACCACCGAACCTCGACTCCTCCAGCTCGTCGACCGACCCGGGATCCTCGACCTCTCGTGGGGCCATCCGGGTCTCGACCTGCTGCCCGCCGAGGGATTCCGGGCCGCGGCCGCGGAGACCCTCGAGCTCCACGGCTCGGACGCCCTCGGCTACGGCAGGGACGCGGGCCCCGTGCCGTTCCGCGAGTTCGTCCGCGACCGGCTCGCGGCGACCGACGCGCGTGCGCCCCTCGTGGACGAGATCGTCGCCACCGCCGGCGCATCGCACGGGCTCGACCTCGTGGCGACCCTGCTCACTTCGCCGGGTGACGTCGTCCTCGTCGAATCGCCCACCTACCACCTCGCCGTCCGGATCCTCCGCGACCACCCGCTCGAGCTGGTGCCGGTCCCGTTCGACGGCGGCGGCATGCGTGTCGACGCGCTCGGCGAGCTGGTCGTGCGGCTGCGGGCCTCCGGCCGGCGCCCCCGCTTCGTGTACGCGATCCCGACCTTCCACAACCCCACCGGCGCCACGCTCGTGGACGATCGGCGCCGCGAGCTCGTGGACCTGGCCGCGGCCGAGGGCCTCGTCGTGATCGAGGATGACGTCTACCGGGAGCTCGCCTACGACGGCGCCGCGCCCGCGTCGCTGTGGAGCCGCGGGGAGCCGGGCGTCGTCGTGCGGCTCGGATCGTTCTCCAAGTCGCTCGCCCCCGGCCTCCGGCTCGGCTACCTCACCGCCGACGCGGCCACCGCCTCCCGGATCGCCGGCTCGGGACTCCTCGAGTCCGGTGGGGGGATCGCCCATCTGCAGGCCCTCGTCGTCGCCACGTTCGGCGCATCGGGTGCGTACGCGTCGCACGTGGAGCTGCTCCGGACCGCATACCGGGCACGGCGGGACGCGCTGCTCGCGGCGCTCGAGGAGCACCTCCCGCCCGAGACGTCGTGGACGGTCCCGCGCGGCGGGTACTTCACGTGGGCGACGCTGCCGGGGCGCCTCGACGCGACCGCCCTCCTCCCCGCGGCCGAGGCTCGGGGCACGGCGTACGTGACCGGTCGGACGTTCTATGTCGACGGCGACGGCGGGCGCGGATCGCTGCGGCTCGCCTTCTCCCGGTACTCGCCGCCGGAGCTCGCGGAGGCTGCTCGCCGGCTCGGGGCCGCCGTCCGGGACGCGCTCCGGCACGTCTGACGGTGCGACGATCAGGTGACCTGCCCGCCAGACCGGGATGATGACCAGCGCCTGCTTTCGAGCGGGTAGACACGCTACAGTTGCGCACGATGCACCTGCTCGACACGTCGTCGGCAGCCCTTGAACGTCAGCGCGAGACGTTTCGTCAGATGACGCCCCAGCAGCGACTGGTCGTGGCGGCAGAGATGAGCGACGAGATCCGGGTCGTCGCCGCAGCTGGGATCCGACAGCGTCACCCTGACTACTCCGACGCTGAGATTCGTGCAGCGCTGGCTGCGATCCTCCTCGGCCGACAGGACACCATTCGCGGACGTGCCCGGCGCATCGCCGCCGCCAGGTGAACCTCGCGGCGCTCCTCGCCTCCACGATCGGCCAGCTGGAGCGCGCCGGAGTGCCCTACATGATCACAGGGTCCGTCGCGAGCTCGTACCACGGAGAACCACGGGCCACGCGCGACCTCGACATCGTCATCGATCCAGATCGAGGGGGGATCAGCCGGTTGGTCGGGGAGCTCCAGGCCGCCGGGCTGTATGTCGATGCGGACGCGGCGCTCCACGCACTCGACGACCGCACGCAGTTCAATGCGATCGAGGCGACGACGGGCTGGAAGGTCGACTTCCTGATCCGCAAAGACCGACCCTTCTCCCGGGAGGAGTTCGGCCGGCGGGCCCGCGCGAACCTTCTCGGCACACCCGCCTGGATCGCCAGCCCCGAGGACACCATAGTCGCCAAGCTCGAATGGGCCGTGGCCAGCGGCTCGGATCGGCAGCTCAGCGATGTTGCGGCGATGCTCGACATCGGAGGAGGATCGCTCGACCTCGCCTATATCGATGGCTGGGTCGCCGGCCTCGGACTGCGTGCGGCGTGGAGCCAGGCAGCGGCGCTTCGGTCGGCCGGCTGATCGAGCCCGATCGCGGCTCCAGGCCGGCGGCAGCGTGACCATGAGCCTGAAGATGTCGCCATCCCCGTCGAGAGTCAGGATCTCGCCGTTGGGACCGATTCGTGGTGGCGCGGCCAGGGCCATCTCCTCGGCCGACACACCCCGCCTCGAAGCTCCGCGATACACCGGCGTTGCGTCGCTGCCGCGCCACGGTCGCGCCAGGCTCGGGCCGGGTGCCGGCCCGCGGCGGCCGGGGCAGGGGCAGAAGCGCGCGGTCACCGCCCCCAGCGGTGGATCGGCGCGGATCGGGTGCCACGGCGGCCGCGGGCGGGCGCAAGAGCGCGGGGAGGGGCGCGGAGGGGCGCGGTCACCGCCCCCAGCGGTGGATCGGCGCGGGGGCGGGTGCCGCGGCGGCCCGGGCAGGGGTGGAAGCGCGCGGTCACCGCCCCCAGCGGTGGATCGGCGCGGACCGGGCGCGGGGACGGTGGCTCCCGGCGTCCCGGCGTCCCGGCGTCCGGCGTCCGACGTCCGGCGTCCGGCGTCCGGCGTCCGGCGATAGAGGCTGCGGCCGCGCGACCCGCGCTGCCGCTCAGCAGGTCACGTGGAGGACGGCGCGGACCTCCTCCACCGGCACCGACGCGAGCAGCGCAC
>Ga0315297_10000580_pt1 | contig 21421 bp, 19 predicted proteins | sample YL17G15_0_MG_FD_203628 | JGI IMG/M metagenome (GOLD analysis project Ga0315297, IMG submission 203628) | Sediment microbial communities from Yellowstone Lake, YNP, Wyoming, USA - YL17G15_0 | ecosystem: Environmental > Aquatic > Freshwater > Lake > Sediment | place: USA: Wyoming | collected... | reverse complement strand
TTCATGCTCTCGTGGCTCTCGTAGATGAAATAGGCGACGAGGACCGATTGGATCATACCGGCTGCCGCTCCCAGCAGTATCCTTACAAGGAGCAATGAGAGGGAATCGTTGACGAAGATCTGCAGGATCGTTGCCATCGCAGCGATCGCGAAGCCTATCCTGAGGAATCTCCTCCTTCCTTTGATGTCTGCCTGTCTGCCGATGATGACGGATGCAGCGAACAGTGCGGAGGTGTAACCCGTTGCAACGAGCCCGATCTGGAGGGAGGACGCGCCCATCTCCTTCTGCATTACAATCGGGATGAAGATGCTGGCTGCGAAGAGGCTCCCGCTCGACATGAACTGGGCAAAATATGTCTTGGCTGCGATCGTGCTTCTCGCCTGCTGAGGCTATTCGCGGGGCGCCTATAAGACTTTGGAGAATACCAGCGCTACCAGCCGAGTTTATCGAGCTCGCGGTCTTTCTTCGTCTTCTTTTTGAAATCTCTGTAATGCCGCTTGCAGAGATGCGCGCTCTTCCCGATAGTCTCTCCGAGGCTCAGCCCGGCTCCCTCGACCCTCTTCGCCGCGATGGATCTCTCCGCCGGTTCTTTGCACCCTTTGACATCGCACTGCTGCTGGGTTTCAATCCTGTGATGCGGTTCGACCATTGGGCCTGTGAAAGGGCTCCCCTGTAATAAATCCTGCCCAATCGTGTCCCGTCACGCGCAAAAAGCGTTACTATGGCCATTTCCCCATGACAAATCAAGTAGTGATCTTTGGGATGTTCGCCGATAGCCTAACATTCTTGATCTTCTCGATCTGGCTTCCCAGGTCATAGGTCGATAGCTCATTGTTGAGATACCTGGCCACAATATCAACGATCTCCTTCGGAAGCCCGCCCTCGATCTCAATGGTAAGCGGATCCAAGAAACCTAGCGGACCATTCGGCAGCCGGTCTTCCTGCTCCGCGAATATGTCCTCGAGCTGAGGAGAGTCGTACCAATCCCTCATAGAGCCTCCCTGAGTAGGATCGTGCCCCATCAAGCAGGCGCTCGCCTGTTTGCTAAGGCCGGATTTCCTCGACGTAGTGGCTACCCAATGCCGGATCTCCGAAGGCCGAAGACGAGGCAACCCCCATTTCTTCTCAATGCCGAGCCAATGCGATCGGAATTGATCGGGTTCCAGAATCTTCATCGACTCTATTCTGCCACCTATCAATGAACGCCAAGGCAGGATCGGACAATCTGGATTCTGTCGTCCGTTCCTCTTCTCCCAAGCGATCAGGATCTCGACCACATCCGGTGAAAGCCTCGTTGCGATAGGTGATGAGGTCTTGAACGACTCAGTAAGCCCGTCAGCTACGATTGCCCTGGGTCTTCCGCTTTCGTCATACTGGATGTTTCTCCATTTCAGGAGGCGCACGTGCGAAGGCCTCCACCCATGCTGCGCGACGAAAAGCCATATCAGGCGTAGGTACTCATCTGTCTCATTCGCAAGCGCCTTCTTCCATCTCAGGATCACCGAGTCCGGAGGAGTCTGTTTCTGCCTCGTCCTTGGAAGCTTCGGCAGATCCCTCCTGCTGTCAATCGGCCATGCGATATTCAGCCCATACGTCCATACGGGCTTTATTGCCGCAATGACAAATCGCCAGGAAGGCCGCGAAATGTGTTCAAGATTCTGCAATATCAGCATCCGGCCTTTCGGACCCATGAGTTGCCGGCGGGTGTATTGCGTCAGGTCGACGTCCTTCACGAATCTCCGAAAGGTCATTGCATATCGCGCTTGAGATTCCGGCTTGAGTCTGGTTCTGGTCTGTACCATGAAACGATCGACGATCTCCGTTACGTTCAGTGGCATGCCATCAGACGACAAGCCGCTGATCGTATCGGATCCATTGCCGTGCCCGAGCTGGGTGTCTGGTTCGGGTTCATTTCTAATCCCCTGTGAAAGCGAGTTGTCCCCATCCTCGCTCCCGCTAGGGATAATGTTATTTTGTATTATCAACTTATCGTCCGTTTGGTTAGCCCCCTCAATGGGGCTGCCGGGAAATTCTGCTGGATTCATGCCTGATTCTCCGGGCGTTTAGTTACCCCTGCTTTGATCAGCCGCTTCTTCACGCCTTGCGGGGTCATCCCGACCTCTTTACCAATCTTATTGAGGCTGAACCCCTGAGAGTGCAGATCGAGTATCCTTTGTGTCGGGATCGCGCTCTGAGGCCTTCCTAATACGATTCCTTGAGCCCGGGCGCGGGCGAGTCCTTCCTTCGTCCTTTCTCTGATGTATTCGAGTTCCATTTCCGCGAAGGCTGCCCCGATTGTGAACCATGCCCGCCCCTCAATAGTCGTGGTGTCAATGTTCTGCGTGGCGAAAATCAACCCTATGTTAAGGTCCTTCAACTCTTGGGCGAGATTGACGAGGTATGCTGCCGACCTTCCGATTCTGTCTTGTCGAACCGCCACGATCGCCTTGAATCGGCGCATTCTGGCATCTTTGAGCATGGCGTCCAACGCAGGCCTTGAGGTCCAGCTCCCGCTTACTTGATCGACATAGGGCTCCCCGTAGATCTCCAACCCCCTATTCTTGACATATTCCCTGAGTATCATCAGTTGATTTTCTGGGTTCTGATCCTTATCGACGGTTGACACCCGGGCATAGAGGGCTACCAGGGCTACCTTGGAGATCGTCATGCCTTGCTCCCCTCCCGTTTGATCGTCAATCTCGCGCTGAATCCCTGGTATTTGAAAATCAAACATCTGTCCGAGCAGATTAGGAAGCAGGATTGGCAGATCATGACGGCCATCCCTTCTCGAATTACTTCTTTAATGAGTGGTCCTGCCAGCTCCTCCCACGCCTGAGTTCGCTGCACGGAAGGGAGGAAACAAAAGTTCTTGTCGAGCCATGCGCCCATGATCATGCGCATTCTCGGCGCGAAATCGGACTTCCACCTTGCGGAGATCGTCATGGCCCATCCCCGATCCATTTGAAAGACAGCTCCTCGCCCTTGCCAAGCACTTCGATATTTCCGGCCTGGGTCAGCTCTCTAAATTCTGCCTGCCAATCGCGGTCCGAGAAGAGATCTCTGCATTGCTTGAAAGTCAATATCGGGGGATTGCTTCGCGTGAATTTCCGGGCATAGAACTCCAACCCTACGTCCGCGATAGCCCCGGATTCTGGTAACTTGGTAACCGATGATTCCTGGCTCGGGTTACCATCATTGGTAACCTTTGGTAACTCTTGGTAACCGTCTTCGGTTTCGGTTACCCGAACCATCGACCGGATACCATCGTTGGTAGCCATATCTGGCAGGGGCAAAGTTACCAGGTTACCAGCTTTCTCCCCCTCCCTATATGCAATGAAAGCAGCTCTTCTTGATTCCCCATCCTCGAATTTGACGACCTTCGGGCTGTATGAACCATTCCTCTTCTCCATGATCTTATCATAGGGCAACCCGTCGAGATCGGCGCTCTGCCTGGCTAACTCCTTGAGCGAAGTGATCTTGAGTTCGTCTTCCGCCTTGTCATTCAGCTCGTCGAGTAGGGGATCGGTGATCCAATATCCATCGACCTTTTGGCTTAGGAACTGAATGACCGCTCTCCTGTAGAGAACCCCCTCGGCCGGATTCCTTTTTTCTACAACCCCGTCATTCCATTCCTTGAAGAGACGAGACTTCTCAATCATGTATAACTGGAATCTTGATTTGAAAGCCTCGATCGGTGTGCGTTTCATCTCCCAGGACGACAGCTCGATAGGACCGACAACCTTCTCGCAAAATTCGTCTATGCTCAGAGCTCTCCAATCCGCTCCCAGTTCGATGGCTGCATTCTCAAACATCTTCAGTCCGAAATAGACGCAACCCCAAATCTCTGGCCTCTTCGAGGACTTCCAGGATTTCATCTTGCCAGAGATGACGGTCTCGAAGGACCTGATCTCCGAGACGATCTGCTCCACAGTCTGATATTTCTTCAGAGCTGTCCTCAGAATGTAATAGCCGATCGGCTTCAGTCCCCCTATCAGCTTATCCAATTCTGCCGATCGGATTCTCCTCTCTAGGATTGACGCTGAATCGAACCGGATGATCAGAGACCGCTTTATGTGCGAGGGCGCGGTGATCGGCATTGCGTTCCCGGTTATGAAGAGGACCGCGCGGCTGTGATAGTCGAGCATCCCGAGATCCTTGGTCCCTCTCTTATCGGCGATCCATCTCTCAGCAGAATTTTTGAAGGCGGCCCACAGCTTCGGGTTTATACGGTCGCCTTCATTGACTGTGATCGGCAAGCAGCAGCTATCCAACGTCGCTGCGAACCTATATGCCGATTCCAGCGCCGGCCCACTCGTCGATTCGATGCCATAGAGATGATCGGAAAAGGATTCAGCGACAGTCGTTTTTCCCGTATCCGACTCCGGGCTGAAGGCAAACACATAGGGGATCAACATCTTATTCTGCCTCAGGATCGGTGTGAACGGGGCGATCATCGCCAACCCGAGGTTCGCCAATATCTCGAATGGATGCCAGAATCCGGTGAGTTTGACATAATTGAGTAGATCGTCTTTGCTGCAACCGGTGTCCATTGCTTCAGCCACTTGGTCCCAAGCCTTTACTTGCTCTTCCTTGATCGGGACGGGATTATCGCATAGGACGGCCCGGCCGTCCTCAGGATAGACGCCGAAGGTTGCATGTGTCACCTTCTCGATCGAGGCCTTGCCATCGGAGATAGCGGAGAGGACGTTCATCGCGTTGTATTGATTGAAGACCATGCCTTTGCTCTTGAGGATCTTGCAGAGCTCGTCAACCCTCTTGGTTATCCTACTCCCATCGGCCAGCTCATACTCGAAAAAGGTATCGCCATCCACGTTCAATTTTGCGATCGGTTTGACATAGCCCTTGATCACCTGTTGCCATCGGGTCACGCCGCCCTGCGTCTCAGCGACGAGCTTCATTCCTGTGGGATCCCACGTCACCGACTGATAATCGCTTAGCGAGAATTGATCCGGGGATTGGGCGACCTTATCCTTCTTCCCCTCGATCACGAAGTCTATTGCACTCTCAATATCCAGCTTATTCTTTAATGCCTGTTTCAGCTGAGAGAACTGTTTTTTTGAAATGCTTTTTCTCTTCTCATGATAGAGGCTGCGCGCTGCATCATCTCGGCTGGTCTCGTCTTCAGGATGGGTGATCAGGTACCGGACAGTCTCGCGGAGATCGTCGCTCATTTCCCCATCCTCCGGAACCGAGCCAGCACTCTCGATTTGAAATCTTCTTTCGATTCCTCAGAGGATCGACAAAGAGCGGAAGCAGCATAGCGTTCCTGATCGTGGTTCATGGCCAGGACCATCTTCTTCTTCGGCTCGCTTTGCTTCTGCTTCACAAAGTGCCGCTTCTTCTTATTACGGTGGCTCATTCCCAGGGAACCTCCTTGATAATCAATTTCCCAATGCGGCTGGCCTTCGAAAAAATCACAAAAATTCCGTATGTCTGAGCAGAGTTGAGCCACGCCTGGAAGTCGTCAGGAGATCCCCGACAGACCACTCCGAAGACTCGCCGTCCACCTTCGTACAATCCGTTTTTGCTTTCTTTTTCTTCCATTTTCCCATCTCTCATCCAGTTAATCCGGCGGCGGTCCCGCAACTCGCTTATTCGGATCTATCTTGAGTGTCGCAATCAAAAGATGGAAACCCTTCCGGAAAACAGTGGCTCGATCGGGGAAGACGGACGGCTGCTGCTCCACGAGCGCGTCCGCGAGATCTCGGAAGGATTCATTATCTCTGAAAGTGAGGGTTACGATGCGGTCGGTCATCGCTTGCCACCCTCCGCCCTCTGTATATCCCGCTCAATCAAACGCTGGATGTATCTGCTGAATGGGATCAAGCCAGCAGCTTCCTTTCCCTTCGAGACGATTTCGGGGTCCAGCGACAAGGTAAAGTTTTTTTGCATGATCGATTACTATTGTTTGCATAGACTCTAATAGTATTATGTAGATTTCAGTGTAAATTCAATGTAAATCCTACGCATGAGACGATACATAAAAATGAAAAAGGGGACTGTCTGGATGGATGATAAGAAATCCTGGGAATTTACAAAAACTCGAAAAAGGATCTGTGATGCATGTTCTGGTAGCACGGATGGCTGGACTTACGAAGAACTAATCCAGCGCTGTAAGGATCGAGGCGGTCCTGGTAAAGAAACAATACGCCACGAAGTCCCAGATCTCGTAGAACGGGGTTATCTGGATCGGGTGAGTAAGCCAGGGACCTACCCACTTCGTTTCATGCCAGCAGAAGATAATAAGCGCGGACGTTTCGAGGCGAAGACGAAGGAGCTCGACGCGAAGTTTTCTGAGCTAAATCTGAGAGCCGCCCAGTTAGATTCGATGGCATCAGATATTGAAGAGAAGAAGAGAGAGCAAGAAGTCAGAGTTGCCGAGATTGATCAGAAGGAGAAGGAGTTCGCGGTGATGGTATCTGGAACCGCTGAGAGAACCAAGGAACTTGCGGAGATAGACCGATTGAAAGAAGAGCTGAAAGCTAAGGAACTCACAATCGAAGAGAAGAAGAAGAAACGTGATTCAAAGATCGCGGAGATGGAACAGGAGATCAAGGAGCTCGAGGCGAAGAAACGGAAAGCGGAAGGTCTCGCAGAGTTGGCGAGGAAAAGAGCATTGGAAATTATTGAGCATATTGACAAAGGCGATTCCTGGCGAAAGCCAAGAAGGATCAAGGTGATCTCCAGGGAGATCGTACTTTTCTTACCGAGCATCGATTATTTGAGTGGTTTCGGCTATGATGTTCCAGAACCTTACAGCTTCGATGAGTTCTGGACCGAACCTCCTCGGGCATTCTGGCAGGGAATAGCAGGAACAAAGGATATCTCAGGTACGATCCGAATCTGTCGAGATGCAAAACTCCGAAAGGAAGGCAAGCAGCGGATAATTATCGATGCCACTGGAAGACATGTCGTCAATCCGAATCTCCTCGAATGGCGATCCTATCTTAACCGTGTGGTATCTGGTCTGGAATCAATGAATCAATCTTATGAAAAGAGATACAAATGTTTTATTCCTTCAAAGGGGGAAACGGCATTTTATGATGATGGACCCAGGAGTAAACGGGACCGTGATGCATCACTCAATTATATCGAACGGAGTGATGATGATGAGCCTAAACGGAACAAAGGTGCTATGGTCGATGTCAGGGTGCGTGAAGGTCCATCGGTTTGGTACAAATATCCCGAAGGATACTGGAAGGAGATTTATGCGGACATCCACGAACGTTTTCCCGATCTACCTTCGTTCAATGATTGGAAGGAGCGCAGGTCCGAGATCACCGATGAACAATGGAGTAGGATCTACGCGGACATTTGCGACCGGATCGAAGGTGTCCCTTCCTCCAACGTCTTGAAGGAGCTCATGCTTGATCATGGAATCCCGTTCGATGAAAAGCTGCTTTGAATACAGCGTCGTATTCAATCCAGTAGTGCATGTATTCAGCAATGACGACTTGGTGGGTCTTCTTTCGTCACGCGAGCCCAACCATCAAGATGGGAGCGAAGAGGAAGGCCGGGACCCGGGGCGAGGCCGGCCGAGGAAGATCGACCGACCTCTTCGCGCCCGCGCGGAATAGACTGCGTCTATTCTTATCTCTTCTTAGAGGGGAGTTCGCGGGTCTCTCTGCATGACGGTCAATTTGCTGGCTATACGAATCGACCGACACGACTTTTCGGGCGTATACAGAACCGTATACAGGCGTATACAGCAATCGACTTGACCGTGCGCACGATCCTTTATGCCTGGTTGATGCCTTTTTATCATCATACGCACCCTAATCCCCCTACAGAAGAGAGAAGAGAGAAGACATTGTCTTCTCGATGCGCGCGCGCGGTGGCCACCTTTTTGAATCGAATTTCCGTGCGGACGATCCCGGTCCGCTCCGGCCGCGGGGTCCAATCCTCGATCGTTATCTTCGAGCCTTCCTTTTCGACCCGGTCTAAAATAGATCTCCGGCTGCTGTGAAGACGTTAAGAGATCGGCCATCTTGATCTTCTCCTAGATTCCTGCTCTCGGGGTCCTGGCTATGGATAAATCGCGTCATAACTCCCGGAGTAATGACTCATTTTCACTCACTCAGGAACTCCACTAGCTTCTCTTCTGAGATATGCTGAGACGATTCGAGACCGGGAGCTTAATCATTCGCTCGCCTCATGCGGAATCCTTAGTATCTCTGAGAAGTCATGGAGGCAAATAGCGTTCAATCGACCAGATGACACGGAGAAAAGCGTTCAAATGAACAACCATGTCATGCCACGTCGGAGTTACTGAGTAATAATTGATATTTGCCAAGTAATAATTGATAATCGGAATCGAGGCCCTCGGATCCGATCAGGGCATTTCGAGAGATCTCATTTCCTCGAGGCACGGATACAGGTTCGCGGACGAGAGGGGGATAACAACAACATCATCGCATTTTCGAGGGGGGGCCGGAGAGACTTCGTCTCTCCTCTATCTCTCTTAGGGGGACCCTATTGGTTGTTGTTAATTATCCTGGCGATTCCGATAGTTAACAAAGGCCTCCGAACCGGAATCGGCTGTATACAGCTGTATACGGGCGCGTATACACTAAAAAAGTCGTTGCCGTCGATTCTCCTAGCCAGCAAATCGACGGCAATGCAGAGAGACCCGCGAACTCCCCTCTAAGAAGAGATAAGAATAGACGCAGTCTATTCCGCGCGGGCGCGAAGGTTGCCGTCGATCCTCCCCGGCCGGCCTCGCCGTGGGCCGCCGGTCCTCCTCTTCGCTCCCATCAAGATGGTTGCAGCTGCCGAGCAAAGAGAATCAGAAAAAGAATCAAGGGGTTTGCGGAGGCTTGTCAGCCTCTGGACGGGACAGCTTCGCTATTCCGAAAGAATACTTGGATAGAGCCTTGCCCATGTCGGATATTCCGACTCCAAGGTACTCCCTGGTCATATCAACGCTCGAATGCCCGTAGAGCTCGCTGATCGTTTCGATCGGGACCCCGAGCAGCCATAGGTTCCTGCCGAAGGATCGCCTGAGCGTGTGGAATCCGAACTTCTTTCCGTATCGCTGGCAGAACTCATTTAACCGCCTCTCAGACGTTGTCCTCTTCATATTCAGGAGGAGCCGATCATCCGGGAGGACCTTCCCCGCGAGATACCTATCGAGGATCGTCCCGAAGTCCTGATGCAACGGAATGGATCTCGGTCCGGTCTTCCCCCTGACGGAAAGGATCTTGCTCGATAGCGCCCGACGTGCTTCTCCGACGGTCATCCGGATCGTTTCTTTCCGTCGCAATCCCTGGAGGATCCCGGCTCCGATCAGGACGGACTGATCCGGCTGCATGTCGGTATCGAAGATCCTCTTGCACTCCTCCGGAGTCAGCCAATCGACTCGCATCCTCGAGGACCCGTTTATGAGCGGCCGATAATCGACCAGGCTGACGTTCTTATGATATGCCAGGAACCGCTTGACAACGCTGAGGACGAAACGCTGATAGCTCGAACTGTAAGCTGAGACTGTGCCCATGTATTCCCCGACGAGCTCCGGGTCGATCCTCTTGGCGCAGCCGATCTCCCGGAGCTCGCAGAATCCCTTGAACCGACAAAGAGCCGATCTCACGGCATTGAGATACTCACGACTGAGGCCTCTGGATTCCAGCTTCTCGAGGAACCCATCTATCTCGATTGCCAGTCTTGATCCGCGCATGCTCTCCCTTCCTGATCCTCATCGTTGATGGCATTTACATTTGCACGTATCGTTTTCAAAATGAGCGCAGACGAGTCTTCCTTTCGGAATATCGCTCCGTTTGACTGGCTTTGGGTTCCTTCCACCTGTACAATATACCCGTTTTTTATTCATTCTAATCACCCCTTGATCTAAGATTTGCCGTGAAGCTTCCTGCTGGAATTGATGATGGCCATGCTGCTGTAATCTGAATGGATCTTCCGCGCGAGTTCAAATCCAGTCGAGAATCCCATCATCCAGTAGTTCTCCCTCGAGTCATCATTCTCAACACGGCCTCGAAGACCTTCAAAATATTTCACTATCGTTTCCATGCCAGTATCTGCGAGCTCGATCTCGAGCAGCAGGTCCGAAATCGCTTCCCTCGCGCTCATTGCCTTGACTTCTGTTTCTTTCATATCCATATCGCAACCCTCCATCTGTTACCTCATAACAGATAGTAGGACATCATAATACAAAGTAATTAAATGTTGCATTAGGTTACGATGCAACATGAGAGGCCGAAGAGGAAGAGAGAAGGTTATCGTCAATATCACCCTGCCGCCAGAGCAGAAGGCTTGGCTCGATGGCATGGTCAAGAAAAGGACCTTCGATAGCCGATCTCATGGGGTCGAGCTCTGCATAATAGAAGGCCGAAAGAAGTACGAAAAATAAGCGGAAAGGGTTTAGGGACACGGCAATGCTATATGTTTCATGACAAGCCAGTAGAGTTTGCGCCGTTGATTTCGGCACTACAAAAAGCGTTATCAATGGATTCACGGATACCATCAGCGATGGCGAAAGTCTCACCCTCCCTGTTATCAGCCGATTTTGCGAATCTGGGTAGGGATGTGAAGGACATTTCTTCGCTCGAAGCTGACTTCTTCCACATAGATGTAATGGACGGCAGCTTCGTCCCGAACATCACGATTGGGCCAGGCGTCATCAAGTCCATCCGCAAATTGACCGTAGTCCCGTTCATAACCCATCTCATGATCGACCACCCGGAGAGAATGGTCGAGAGCTTCGCAGAGGCAGGATCGGACTTCATCACGGTTCACGTCGAGGCGAAGGGGGACGTCGACGAAGCGATCAAGCGGATACGGCAATCAGGAAAGAAGGCCGGCATCGCTCTCAACCCGCCGACATCGTTCTCGAAGGTCGAGAGGTATCTGCCGATCGTCGACATAATCCTCGTAATGACTGTGAATCCTGGATGGTCTGGTCAGAAATTCATCCCGGAGGCTGCGAAGAAGATAGCTGAGGCGCGGAAGGTCATCGACGAGGAGGAGCTATCGACCCTCATCGAAGTGGATGGCGGGATCAATCAGGATACCGGCAAGGTATGCGTGGAGCATGGTGTCGACATCCTTGCTGCTGGAAGCTACATCTTCAGCGCGCCTGACCGAAAAACGGCCATCGAAAATCTCAAGCGGCTTTGATTCGGATTTCAACCTCGAAATCTACGCTTTTGTGACAAGGCATTGGCTACCGGCAAGACGGACGACAGCCTCAGGTTTGTCTTTGAAGAATTCTGTAAAGGCTTTCTTGACCCCTTCGTGATAGCCGTAATCGTGAGATATTATTATCCCTCCCTTTTCCATCCTATCATAGAAGAAATTCAAGCATGCGAGCGTGCTTGAGTATAGATCGACATCCAAATGAACAAAAGAGAATGTCCTATCGCTTATTGGACCTGCCGTATTGGGAAAAAGACCCTTGTATATATGCACGTTCTTCTCCTTCTCGAACTCTCTCTTTACCTTTTCGTAGTTTGCCAGATAATCCCCTTTTGAAAAGAACCAGTCCACCTCACTGTCATGGGGCAATCCCTCGAATGTGTCAAAGAGATGAAGATTCCTACCACCTTTGGCTTGGCAGATTACTTTAGCCGAGCCGCCTCGATAGACCCCTACCTCCGCTGTGTCCCCTGATAACTTATCAGTGCCCTTTACTGCGGAGTAGATCATGTATGCTTCACAGTTTTCCATCTTCAGGTCGTATTCCTGCCTGATCCTAACTATGGCCCTCATCACATCTGGCTCATCGTGATTGACAATTTCACTGTTCTCGACGCTTAAGGGATAAAATCTAACGCGACCGTAAAAAGCGAGTCTGCTTAGCACGTTGAAGATATTGGCTGAGAGTTTCTCAATTCCTTCATTCACACTTTTCGAATGCAATAATCGGATTTAAACATAACCTTAGCCTTAGCATTCGGTAGAAGAGCTTTCAAGAACAACTCTGCGACGAAGGCATGCCCCATGCACTGAATGAACCGATCGCAATGGATTTCATTCCCTCAGACTGCCGATGAGTGACTATGATAAGTCTTTTCTTAATTCCTCTCCGGAAAGTAGAGAGTCATCTCCCCTGAGCCTGTATGATAATAGAAGACCACTGGGGTGTATCGGATTTATATGTAGGAACCCTATTCCCGAAAGACCATCATGGATTCAGAGAAGGTGAAGAAGTTCATCATCTTGTATCTGGCTTTGATAATGCCAGCTCTGCTAATGATCTTCGCAGCCCTTTGCGGCGCAGGAATCCTTTGGTTTCTGCTCCTGTTCGCATGGATAGGCGCCGGTTTGCTGCTCGTCTATCTTCCGACGACACAAGATAGGAATAATTCATAGGAGAATTCCGGACTGGCGCCGCCATCGGATCATTGATATTCTCTGACGAGGCTGAGATTTCGAAATCGCAAAGCCTTATGTCCTGATGATGGTTAGAGGGCGTTATGGTAAAGATAAGAATCGAGAATGTCGTCGCATCAACATCGCTTGGCAGAGAGTTGGATCTGCATGCAATTTCACTTGTCCTCGAAGGCGCGGAGCACAATCCCGAGCGATTCCCCGGACTGATCTATAGGCTGAAGGAGCCGAAGACCGCATCTTTACTCTTCAGAAGCGGCAAGGTCGTTTGCACTGGCGCGAAGAGCCTCGCGGACGTCAAGACTGCGATAAGCAAAGTCGTGCAGAAGCTCGAGGCCGCAGGCGTTCACATCAAGATCGAACCTGAGATCGAGGTCCAGAATATCGTTGCATCGTCCGACCTCGAGTGCAAGATCAACCTGAACGCGATCGCGATCAGCCTCGGATTGGAGAAGGTCGAATACGAGCCAGAGCAGTTCCCTGGGCTCGTCTATAGGGTCGACTCTCCGAAGGTCGTTATCCTTTTGTTCGGATCAGGAAAGCTCGTCTGCACTGGCGCCCGGACGCCTAAGGATGTCGAAGTCGCGGTGAACAAGATCGCCGAAGAGCTAAGGGCGGCAGGTCTTCTTATTTCTGAGAGGTCCACGGCCAAGTAGCGCTGGTCAGAAAGAGCGTTGAAAAGGTTTGATGCATTCTATCGAAACCCCAGAATGCAAATTAGAATTCGGCTAGTAAGTCTAGTTCGAATCCCGACAGGCCCAGACAGATTTTCGGGAGAGTATTTTTGGGTAATTAATCATAAGATTAAATACGTATCACAGTATCAGTTCTCCTGACTGCGCCGGGAGCCGCAACTCTCGGCCAGTCACTTATTGAGGTTTATGGTAAGGCGCTATCTCTCTCTTTCCAGCATGACGACCTTTGCAGATAGCCCAGAATAGGGGGAAATTGGAGAAAGCCTTGAAAAGGGTTTGGGGACACTGCAATGCTATTGTTTCATGGCAAGCCAGTAAGGTTTGCGATGGCGATTCAAGCTGTCCAAATCATTTTGTATCCATGAGTTGGTTGGCGCCATTATGGGCGTCGACATCTCTGACCTGGTCGAAGGCAGGACGATTTCTCTGGGCGAGCTTTCTGGGAAAGTCGTCGCGATCGATGCCTTCAATTCTCTATATCAATTCCTCTCGATAATCAGGCAGCCTGACGGGACGCCACTGAGGGACAAGGACGGCGAGGTCACCTCGCATCTCTCCGGTCTTTTCTATCGTTGCGTCAATTTTCTCGAAGCTGGCGTAAAACCGGTTTTCGTCTATGATGGCAAGCCCCCCGAGCTCAAGAGGGAGACCATAGAGGAGCGGGCGGCGGCGAGGATGGACGCCGAAGTGCAATGGAAGGAAGCTCTTGCGGAAGGGGACGTTCGGCGGGCGTGGTCGAAAGCGACCAGGGCCAGCCGCCTGACGGGCATGATGATTGAGGATTCGAGGACATTGCTCGGGTATCTGGGAATCCCATGGGTCCAGGCACCCTCTGAAGGGGAGTCGCAGGCTAGCTACATGGTCCTGACCGGGCAGGCTCATGCAGCAGCGTCCCAAGATTTTGACGCGCTACTTTTCGGATGCCCGAGGCTCCTGCGGAACCTAGCGGTGAGCGGGAAACGGAGGCTCCCAAAATCCAACAAGTTCGTCAACGTTGATCCTGAAGAGGTCCTCCTCGACAAAGTGCTTGCGACGATCGGCGTCACAAGGAACCAGCTGGTGGACATGGGCATAATGATAGGCACGGATTTCAACAAGGGGATAAGGGGGATAGGCCCGAAGAAGTCGCTTGCGCTCATCAAACAGTATGGCAGCATCGAAGAGATTGCCAAAGCTGGGAAGATCGCGCAGATAGACAACCTCAAGGCTTTGAGGGAGATATTCCTCGAGCCGGAAGTCAAGGAAACCATCAAACCAATTTGGGGCGAGGTTCAGCGCCCAGCAATCCTTGGGTTCATGTGTGACAAGCACAGCTTCTCCGTCGACAGGATGAACTCCGCGCTGGACAGGATTCCGAGGACCGCGAGCCCGTCGGTTTCTACCTCGCTAGACAAATGGCTGTAAGACCTCTAACAAAGCTCACGAGTAGGCCTTCTGCAAACACTCTCCGTTATCAATACTGAAGCCAACAGATTTTTTAAAGGGTGGCTGTATATGTCCGATTGGTCAGCAGTTTATGAAGAAGGTCGACAAGGATTACCGAGCCTCGGAGCTCGAAGAGTCGATAAGGAAGATTTGGAGGGATAGCGGAGCCTATGCCAAGACCAAGGAGCACCGGTCCTCGGCCCAGCCCTTCAGCTTCGTAGACGGCCCTCCGTATACTACTGGTTCGGTACATGTCGGAACGGCATGGAACAAGATTCTCAAGGACCTCTTCATCAGGTACAAGCGGATGCGCGGATTCAATGTCCGCGACCAGCCCGGCTATGACATGCACGGCCTTCCGATAGAAGTCAAGGTCGAACAGGCGATCGGCACGAAGAACAAGGGGGACATCGAGGTCTTCGGCGTCGAGAAGTTCATCGAGAAATGCAAGACCTTCGCGAACGAGTTCCGGGAAAAGCAGACCGAGGAATTCAAGCAGCTGGGCGTCTGGATGGACTGGGACAGCCCGTATCAGACGATCGACCGATCATTCATATCATCCGTTTGGTGGACGCTGGGGGAGGCTTACAAGAAGAACCTCATAACTAAGGCGAACAGGGTCCTGCCATGGTGCCCCAGGTGCGAGACTGCGCTCGCGGAGGCGGAGATCGAGTATTGGGACGAGACCGACCCATCGATATTCGTCAGGTTCCCGCTCGTGGACAACCCGGATCAATCTATAATCATCTGGACGACGACCCCCTGGACTATCCCAGGGAACATTGCAGCAGCCGTTCACCCGAAGGAGATTTATTCGGCGGTCGAGGTTAAGGCCGACAAGGGATATACAGAGATATTCATCGTGATGAAGAGCTTGGTCGACACCGCCCTCCCGAGCATGGGCTACCCGGAATACAAGATTATTGGAGAGGTCAGCGGGAACGACCTCGTCGGAAAGAAATACAAGCACCCTCTGCTCGAGTCGGTGCCTTACCAGCAGACGCTTCATGACCAGTTCACTCATTCGATCGTCGCCTCTGATACCGTCGCGAAGGAGAATACAGGCATTGTTCACATCGCGCCGGGCCACGGGCCGGAGGACTTCGAGATCGGGAAGAAGTACGGACTCCCCGCCTTCTGCCCCGTCGACGAGAAGGGGGTTTTCACGGCCGATGCGGGCGAGCGATACGCCGGCAAGCCGGTGAACGAGGGCGGCAAGATGGTCTTAAACGATCTGCAGGACAGCGGCCTTCTCGTCAAGGAGAACTCGATCACACACAGGTACGGGCACTGCTGGCGGTGCAAGACGCCGATCATCTACAGGACGACGGAGCAATGGTTCCTGCGGATCCCCGAGATCAAGGAGCAGATCCTCCGGACGAACGAGGGGATCGGTTGGTACCCTGAATGGGCGGGCAGCGGCCGTCAGAAGGACTGGATAATCAACGCGCGCGACTGGTGCATAAGCAGACAGAGATACTGGGGGACCCCGCTTCCGATCTGGATCTGCTCGTGCGGGGAGACGAAGGTCGTCTCCGGATACGATGAGCTGAAGGATGCCGCAGGATTCTCGGAAGGCATGGACCTCCACAGACCATGGATAGACAAACTCACGTTCAAATGCCCCAAATGCTCGCTCGAGATGAAGCGCGTCCCTGATGTCATGGACGTCTGGTTCGACTCCGGTGCATGTTCCTGGGCATCGATGTCCTACCCGGACAAGAAAGGCGACTTTGAGAAATGGTGGCCGGCCGAATGGATCACGGAGGCGCACGACCAGACAAGGGGATGGTTCTACTCGCAGCTCGTCCTCGGGACGATAGTGTTCGGCAGGTCCCCGTTCAAATCAGTCCTGATGCACGGTTGGGCCCTCGGCAAGGACGGGCGACCGATGTCGAAGAGCGAGGGGAACACGGTCGACCCGATCGATCTGATAAGGAGCACCGGCGCTGACTCGCTCAGGCTGTACCTCCTCGGCGCGGGAGCCCCGTGGGACGACCTCGCGTTCCAGCCGGACGGTCCCAAGCAGTCCAACAGGTTCCTCAATATTTTCTGGAACGTATACAAGTTCGCCGTCCTTTACATGACGATGGATGACTTCGAACCGCAGAGGAACCCTGTGAAGCTCTTTCTCTCAGCACTGAAACCTGAGGACAGGTGGATACTGTCGAGGCTGGAGCACGTCAAGGCGGATGTTACGAACTCCCTCGACAGGTACGAGCCGCACGAGGCCGCGCGGAGCCTCGAGAAGTTCATGGCAGACGACGTCTCGAGATGGTACGTCCGCATGATCAGGGACCGCCTCTGGATAGAGGGGGAAAGCGCCGAGAAGATGAGCGCATTCGCGATCCTCTACAAGATCCTCGACGAAACCGTATTGATGATCGCGCCGTTCGCGCCCCACATCGCCGAGGAGATGTACCAGAACCTCGACGGCGAGCATCCCTCGGTGCACATGGCCGACTGGCCGGCCTCCGATATCAGCCTCACGGACGACTCGGTCGAGCAGGGCATGGAGCTCGTCAGGGAGCTGGTCGAGAAGATCTCCACGGCGAGGCAGTCGGCAAAGGTCAATCTGAGATGGCCCATCAAGAGGATCATACTCAAGGCGGATGCGGATGATGCGCAGGAACGGATCGCCGCCCTGAAGGACATACTGCTCACTCAGACGAACGTGAAGGAGATGCAGACCGTCCCCATCGGGGAGGAATGGGAGGAGGCGATCCTCACGGTCGTGCCGAACCCGAGCGCAATCGGAATGGTCTACAGGCAATGGCAGAGCAAGATCGCCGTCCTGCTGAAGAGCAGGCCCGCCAAGTCAATCAAGGAAGGGGTCGACAAAGGTGAGTACGAGATCGGCATTGAGGGCCAGCTCGTGAAGATCATCCCGAACATGGTCTCATTCACATCATCGCTCCCGCCGGACGTCGTCGAGGTCAAGTTCTCGCACGGCACGGTCTACTTGGACATGGAGATGACCGACGACCTCGAGGCAGAGGGATACGCGAGGGAGAGCGTCAGGCGCGTCCAGCAGATGAGGAAGGACATGAAGCTGGACGTCGAGGAGTTCATCGATCTGGAGATGGCGTGCAGCGACAGGCTGCAGAACTACCTGACCCAGTGGAGAGACTACCTGACGCACGAAACCAGGACGCAGGACCTCAAGTTCGACCCCTCCCCGAAGGGCGACTACATCGTGGAATGGGGCATAGAAGAGGAGAGCGTCTCGATCGGCATTACGAGCCTCAAGGTCAAGGAGATGATTGGAGACCTCGGCGACATCCACGGCCTGCCGCTCGACAAGGCGCTCAAGCTGAGCAGGGCCGGGTTCAGGACACAGCAGTCTCTCAACGCTGCGACGGATGCGCAGATCATCAACGTCCCCGGGATTGGAAACGAGGACCTGGAAAAGATAAGAGCATTGCTCGGGAAAAAAGCGGTCGAGAGATACACGCCTCTGAACGCTCCGACGCAACACGCAGCGGCGCCGCAAGCGCATATCGCGCAGCAGCCAGCTCGACCAACCGCTGCACAGCAGCCTTCGGAGCCCACCGTCCAACGCGAGGTCTCACCAGCGCCTCAGTACACTCCACCGCCCGCTCCACAACCCGCAATGCAACCGATCTCTCAGCCTGAAAGAACGGTCATCCTTCCGCCCGAAATAACGACACCGGTAGCGCCAGCACCTACAATCGTCCAGGTGCCGGTTCAGCCTCCAATGCAGCAAGTGCAACCGGCTCAGGCCGAAATCAGACCGGCAGCCGGAGCGGCTGCCCCTGGAGGAACTGAGGATAAAGTCCTGCTCCCGTCGACAGTTGCGCTGGAGAAGTCGTTCACATACCTGGTCGAGGAGGACATCCCCGAGACGTCCTACAAGCTGTTCGTGAACCAGCTGAACATCGGGATGAAAGGCTTCTGCATCACCAGGAACTACCCCGCAAAGATCAAGGCGAGATTCAAGCTCGGGGACATCCCGCTCTACTGGCTGTCCAACGTCGGGAAGGACAACACGATACGCCCGAAAGACCTGGAGAAGTTAAGCGTCGCCCTCGAGCAGTTCCTGGCGAACAAAGGGGTCGTCATTCTTCTCGACGGCATAGAATATCTGATCACGAACAACAATTTCATCACGATACTCAGGCTCATACAATCGCTGCGCGACCAGGTGGCGATCAACCAGTCGATCCTGATATTGGCGGTGAACCCGTCCACCCTTGAGAGCCACCAGCTGAACCTGCTCGAGAGGGAGATCGACGGAGTGATCCAGGGTTAGATGGGTCGGCAGACCTTTTTCTCCGCGACTGACTGCCCCTTCAGAAGAGATTCTATGACCTTGTCGAGCTTTGGGACCGTATGATAATCGCCGATCTCGCCGGGAGAGACCCACCGATATTCGTCATGCTCCCAATTCAGAGCAATCGATTCTTCCTGAATCTCGACAAGGAACGGGTGGACCTCCCATAGCATCTCGTTGTCCCGGGCGTATATCGGTTCGCCGCGAACGGCGATCTCCTTTGGCCCCAGGCCGAGTCCGGTCTCCTCCTTCATCTCGCGCCTTGCAGCCTCGAGCGGCTCCTCCCCCGGTTGAAGTCCGCCGGAAACGCCTGCCCATTTTCCCGCGTAGGTCGAGACTTTACCGCTCCGCTTGAGGATCAGCACCTTGTCGCCTTTCTTAACGATCACCGTTACGACCGTCCTTTCGTCAACGTCCGGCATCTCCAACGTGCCTTCGTCGGCATCGATGATCGCCCGGTCGCCTTCCTTCAAAGCTTCGACAGGGATTCCGGTCAGCATGGGGATCCCTGCCAGGATCGCGCCCGTTGCGACGATCGCCTCGGCCTTATGATTCAATATTGCAGCGGGGGCAGTTCCAGATTTCTTGAGCTGGAATATGACGTAGGATCCGACAGTGCTCCCCTTGCCGTGCGGGAAGGCGAGTATCTTGCCCGCGAATGATTTCCCCTTGATGTCCGAGGATGCCTCTACGACCGCCCCCTTGGCCGGATCCACTCCTCCAAGGAAGGATATCGGCAGCTGGCTGACTACTATGCTGCTTTTCGCGCGGCCGTGCCCGATCCCTTTCGCCTTGATTTTCATCTTGAAATCATCCTCAGCAGATCCCGTCTAGTCCTGAACGCGACCTTCTGCTTGCAGAGCGTCGGCAGGTAGACGCCGGCCTTGGCCGAATCGGTCCCGGCGATTTTGCTGAATTCCTCAAGGGGAGCGACGACCATGCAGGTGTCGCACGCGACCTGTCCGAACCTCCTGAGGATCCTGACCTCCTCCGGGCAGCGTTTCGCGATGTCCCTCGAGACGCAGAACCAAGCCTTGCATTTCCTGGTCGGCTCCCTGTCCTTCAGGAATGAAGCGATGTCGACCATCTCCTTGACGGAGAGGTGGGGGCAACCCATCGTGATGATGTCCACATCCCCGTCGGCGGTGTCCAAAGCTCTCTGGGACTCGTCCAGTGAATCCTCGTCGATTGATATCTTGTCCTCGATCGTGTCGAATTCGCTGCATGCGCTGTGATTGTCTCGAGCGACGTACATCGACGAAGAACCTGACGCAGCCATTGCCGCCCCCAGCGATTTGTGATCATCCTCGCTCGGGTCGATCCCAGTAATCAGCGGTATCTCCTGTCCAATCCTCTTGCCTATCGCGTGCCCGAGCAGGGTGTAGTCGTCCGATGTGAGCTTGATATCCACCTTCACCGCGACCTTTGGTCTCCGGTTCTCCCTGAGGTGGAGCCCTGAGTAAGGAGTCTTGCCGATTATCGCCGCCGCCAGAGCGGACGGTCCCCCTTCCTTGTTCGTGTGAGCGCCGAGGACTGAGTTGGCGAAGACCACCGCGGACGACTCGGCCCAGGCGATGTCCTCCCCCGCTCCTGGCCGGTTACCGATGAAATACGGGGTGCAGGTGCAGGTCAGGTCGACGCCCATCTTATCGTAGGCTTCGAGGATCCTCCCCTGGGCGCGGGCGAACTTCTCCGGGATGCCCATCTCCGCCCATTTCTCCCTGTCCATTCCGATGGGGTTGAGCGTGGCTTTGACGCAGGTCTTGGCGTCCTTCGAGAACTCCTCGAGGAAGTCGAGCCCGGCGTCTGAGATGGTCTTGTAAGAAGCACCGGAGATCTGGGCTGAGCTAATCGGGACGAGCCTCTCGGCGTTGTCGAGGTCTCCGAGGGCGACGAGCAGCTCCATCGCTCTCCTTCTCGTCTCTCCCTCCTCGCCGTCAAGTATCTTCTCCTCATCCTTCGTCAGATGCATGCCTGCATCAACTTCCTATCCGTCGTTGGCGGGCCTGCTGGGAATTTCGGAGCTTTCATCGGCTCTTTCGAACCCAGGTTCGGGACTTTCATCCGCCGCTCGATCTCGAGAGGCGTCCGGAGGCCCCAGTGATATCCGAGCTACACTACAGGCCCGCTGCGCAAGAGTAAAAAGGCTAACTGGTATAGAAATCGTTTGCCTCAGGAGAAGACGGCGTCGGGGATCCGCAGGGTCACTTCTTCTTCACGAACTCGGTGTACCTGCATTTCCCGCAGGTGACCCTGTCCTTGTGCTCAGCCAGGAATACGCCTTGGCCGCATTTCGGGCAGTGTTTCCTCGTCCTGACGATCTTGTCGCCCTCGAGCTTGAAATAATCCTTCTTCGGCATCGTGATCAGTCCTCAATCTCACTTCTTCGGCGCGGCAGGCGCTGGTACTGGGGCGGCAGCGGCTGGTGCGGCTGCCGGTTTCGCCGCGGCCGGAGCATCTTTCTTCACTGCCTTCTCGATCAGCTTGTTCCGCACGAGGACGTGCTTTCTCTCGTGCGTCTTTGCCATCTCGACGCTCTTGTAGACCTTGGCATATCCTTTCGTCTGGCCGAGGCCGAACTCCGACCTCATGTTGTCGAGCACGACCTTCTCCTTCGTGGAGTGCGCCAGCGCAGCGATCTTTT
>Ga0315297_10000578_pt1 | contig 21576 bp, 25 predicted proteins | sample YL17G15_0_MG_FD_203628 | JGI IMG/M metagenome (GOLD analysis project Ga0315297, IMG submission 203628) | Sediment microbial communities from Yellowstone Lake, YNP, Wyoming, USA - YL17G15_0 | ecosystem: Environmental > Aquatic > Freshwater > Lake > Sediment | place: USA: Wyoming | collected... | reverse complement strand
AAGAAAAAATGACATCTAATAAATTTTTAGGAATAACTATTCCTATTGAGACCAAATCCAGTATCCTAGAGAAAATTAAAAAGTACATAAAGTTACCCCGAGGTTTTTTTCATATTGTTTCTCTTAACCCGGAAAATTTAATGATTGCTCAAGAGAGCAAAGAGTTTAGAAAGGTTCTTGAGACGGCCCAGATTAAGATAGTTGACGGTGTAGGGGTTGTTCTGGCAGGCCGTTTACTTAATTTAAACCTGGAAAGATTGACAGGAGTTGATCTGATGAGAGATTTAATAAATCTGGCTTCTGGTATGCGCTTAAGAGTGCTTCTAATCGGGGGAAAAGCAAATTTAGCACTCGAGTTAGCTGATTGCTACCAAAGAGAATTTTCCGAAGCTAAGTTTAAAGGAGTCTATGGGATAAAAAATATTAAAAATCCTTCTGACGAAGAGGAAAGAGAGATTTTCTCAATAGTGCGCCGTTATAAGCCACAATTGATATTTGTTGCTTTTGGCTCACCTGACCAGGAACTATGGATAGAGCGCCACAAAAATGAGTTTTCCGGATCTGTGGTGATGGGTGTGGGTGGCGCGTTTGATTATTTATCAAATAATACAAAACGAGCACCGCTACCTGTCCAAAAGTTGGGACTGGAATGGTTATTTCGTTTAATAAACCAACCTTGGCGCTGGAGAAGACAGTTAAAACTTCTTAGATTTATAGAACTAGTTTTTAAGGAAAAATGGACAAAAAATTAGCTTCGATTATCAAATATTTCGCCGTTTTTGAGTACTTTCCTAGTTTTGAGGATGTTTATACCTTTTTTCCAGAAAAAATAAGTAAAAAAAGGCTAAAAATGGCATTTGAAGCTGAAAAATATACTGTAGGGGAGTATGGTATAAAGCAAGCTCAAATGTCAAAACTCAAAACTCAAATCTCTAAGAAAAAGCTGTCAAACTGGAAATTTAGAGTTTACGTAAAACTTATTTCTTTGTTTCCGCAAATCAAATTAATAGGTCTATCAGGATCAATCGCGATGATGAACGCAAAAAATGAAGATGATATCGACTTATTTATTATCACTAAAAAAAACCGTTTGTTTACTGCTAGGTTTTTAGCTACGATCATAGCTTTTATTATGGGTTTAAAAAGACCTATAGGACTGAAAAAAGCCTCGAATAAAGTCTGCCTCAATCTTTTCTTCGACGAAGACAATCTAAAAGTCCCCAAATTCAAGCAGACTCTCTTCGTCGGCCACGAAATACTGCAGATGAAACCAATTGTTAATAAAGATAATGTTTATGAAAGATTTTTAAAGGCAAATAGGTGGGTACAGGATATTTTTCCTAATTCGAGTTGGATTATGTCAAAAGTCAAAAATCAAAAGTCAAAAATACAAGTTAAAAGTCAAAATTATTTTAAAAACTTAAAACTTTTAACTTTAACTTCTAACTTTTCACTTCTAACTTTTAATTTTATTGAATCTATCCTCAAAAAGTTTCAACTTTATCTTATTAGAAGGCACCAAACTACTGAGGTTATTACAGATACCCAGCTCTGGTTCCACCCGGTGGATTTTGGTAAGAAAATAAAAAACTATATGATTTAGGGTTAAGGATTTGATTTAGGTGGAGTAGCAGGTATCCAAATATCAGGAAGAAGGAGAGGAGTTGCTGTCTTTGTCGCTCTAGATCCAGGTAATACATTTCCTTTGTTTGCATTTAACCAACAACCATTTATTTCAATAGCATCTAAATCAGGAATCGAGGCCTGTACTTTAAATGTTCCTGATGGAACATGACATCTTTGGACAGCGCCACTTACGACAGCTGCTGGATTATTTGAATAAGGATTAGTACCATCAACTCCATCATTAATAATGGTAACGTAGCTTCCTACTCTAATTTCTGTACACGCGGCGCCAAAAACGAGAAGTGCTAAAGCGCTTAGAGCTAATTTGAGCCTGGGTCCGGCTTCTATACTATTACGATTCATATATAGTATAATACTATAAGATAATAATAATGTCAAGTCTATTTGATTTAGGCATCTTTCATGTAGCAGGTTCCAAATCCGGCAGCTTCGAGTTGATCCATGATGATTTCCGCTCGTTTGACGTCGATTTTCAAGGCATCTGAGAGTTGTTTTGAGGATAATTCATCGAACTTGTCCATTACTTCAAGAGCTTTGGAAAATAGGGGGTCGCGCTCGACTTTTGTTCCTTTAGTTTCAGTCACCTTCAGGGTGTCTGAACCTGGAGTTTCCAAACTTTTTAAACGATTGTCAATATCATCGAGTTTTTTCAAAATTACTTTTACCGATTCGTCCATAAAAGTATTATAGCAAAAAATATGTTATAACTAAAATAAGAATGAAAAAAATGTTTAAAGCTGTAAAAATTCTTTCTGTATTTGGAATTATTCTTGCCGTTTATCTTCTTTGGCAACAGCTTTTCCGGCCGGCCTGGCAGCCTTGTTCTATAAATAGTTTTGTCAACTGCGACGCGATTGTCTTTGGACCAGTTGCCAAAACTCTTGGAATCCCGACGCCTTTGATCGGTTTAGTTGGCTATATTGTTATCTTCTTTTCAGCAGTTTACCGAAAAAAAATTCTCATGTTTTCCATGACGACTTTTGGCCTTTTATTCTGCCTTTGGATCGGCTACCGCGAATTGTTTGAACTTCATGTTGTTTGTCCTGTCTGTATTGGTTGCGAAACCATCATGATTGCTGTTTTTCTTTTGTCGTTAAAAGTTTTAAAAACAAAAAAATAATATGGAATTTATACCGACAAACAAACTTTTGGATCTGACAGGAAAGACCACAATTGTTACTGGTGCGGTCGGGATTGGTTATGGAATTATCAATCGATTAGCTGAAGCCGGAGCTAATGTCTTAGTTGCTGCTCGTAATGAAGAGGAAATAAATAAAACTGTGACAGAAATGACAGCTAAAGGTTATAAAGTCAAAGGCGTCAAAACTGATGTTTCGATCGAGCCGGACGTGAAAAAAATGGTAGAAACGGCTGTTACTGATTTTGGCAGCCTAGACATTTTAGTCAACAACGCCGGCATCTATCCGTCAATTCCAGTCCATCAGATGACCCTTGAAGATTTTGACAAAGTGTTATCAATTAATTTGAAAGGCGTTTTTCTTTGCTCAAAATATGCGTCAGAACAGATGATTAAACAGAGAAAAGGCGGGAAGATAATTAATATTACTTCAATTGATGCTTTACATCCTTCTATGGTTGGACTAGCTCACTATGACGCATCAAAACACGGCGTCTGGGGATTTACTAAGAACCTAGCTCTAGAACTGGCTCCTCACAAGATCTGGGTCAATGCAGTTGCTCCTGGTGGAATTGCTACACCAGGTGTACAAAAGATGCAAGCAGCTATGCCTACACCTCAAGGAGTTGACATGGCAAAAGTCCTTGAAGCTTTTATGGGAAAAATTCCCATGCATAGGATGGGCGAGCCGGACGACATCGGCAAAGTAGTTTTGTTTTTAGCCAGCGAAATGTCCTCCTACATGACCGGCAGCCAGATAGTTGTTGATGGGGGAGTTCTATTGTCTTAAATTTCTCCACCCAAAAGACTAAAGATCGCTAGAGTAAGGCTGACTAAAATCAAAGCGTAATAGTAAAGCCAGGGTTTTTTGGTGCGGTAAAAATAATGGAGAAGACCAAGACTAAATATTGCCCCAAGCGAATAAGCAATAATTGGCCAACGATAGAAAAACATTCCCAAGCTGACAAAAACTACCGCTAAAGGAACAGTCATATAAATGGCCTTATAAAGCGTCTTCAATTTTGTTCTGAAAATAAACCAGGACACTAATCCAATAATAATCACAAACAAAAGGTGTTTTAATGGGGAGAACCATTGCCAAGCTCTATTTATATAAACCGGGGTAAAAAGTTTTATGAACGAGTCTATCAAGGTTTGTATGAGAAAGTCGAATAGAAAAGTTAGATTTAAAAGAATAAAACCAAACATCGCCACGGCGAGCGCCTGCAAAATATTTTTGACAACAGGCTTTTTAAACATACCTTTTGCGGAGGAGGTGGGATTCGAACCCACGCGAGTCTTACGACTCAGGAGTTTAGCAAACTCCCCGAATTGACCAGCTATCGGACTCCTCCTAATTCGACGATGTGGACGAGGAGGGAGTTGAACCCTCACCTCAATAATGAGATACGCTCCTGAAGCGTACGCGTATGCCAATTCCGCCACTCGTCCAATCCACTTAAATTATATCATTAATCCGTAATTCGTAATCCGCAATTAAATAATATAAAATAGACTTCATGAAAAATTATTGTATTATTTACTTAATTAGGCATGGCGAGACTGATTGGAATATTAAAAAACTGTTACAGGGCCATGCCGATATTCCTTTAAATGAAAAGGGAAAAACTCAAGCGAAACAGCTGGCGAAAAAGTTTAGTAAAATTCATTTTGATTCGGTGTTCTCTTCAGATTTAATTAGGGCAATAAGAACTGCGGAAATTATAGCTCTGGAAAAAAAATTAGCCATAATTACGGCAAAAGCTTTAAGAGAAAGAAATTTCGGAAAATATGAAGGCAAATCCTGGATTCAGGGAAAAATTTCCAAATTAATTACCAAACTTGAAGTTAAGGCAAAGATAAATAAAAAAGATCCATTTGAAAACGATGATATGTTGATGTCTAGGTTTACTACTTTTTTAAGAGAAACAGCAGTCGCTTATTTAGGAAAAACCGTATTGATTGTTAGTCATGGAGGTCCAATGAGACGGTTTCTTCTCCGTCTTGACCCTGAACGTTATAAAAAAGAATTAGGAAGAGTCAGTATTAATAATTTAGCTTATTTTAAAATTAGAAGCGATGGAACAGACTTTTTACTTGAAGAAGTCTTCGGAGTAAGTATAAAGAGATGAATTAAGTTAAATTTCTCAGAATTTTTTCCACTTCTTGGTCGCTGATTTCGTGATAGCGGCCGCGGTGGGAAAGGAGGGCGCCGGAGAAAGTCTTCGGGATATGCATTAATTCATGAATTAATGTTTTAATTTTGTCACGGTCGGACATTTTATCAAATCTTTTGGCATTAACTTCGATGATATAGTTTGGCTCGATTCCGACCACTTCATGAAATATCTTCGCCATTCCCCAGATCCTCGCTACTGCTCTAGTTTTTGCATCAAAACTTCTGATGCAATGGATATTATTTTTTTTAATATGCTTCATCTTCAATCGATTAATCAATTGGACAATGGTTTTTTTTATTTCAGGAGCTTTTTTATAATTCATAGACTAGATTTTTTTCAAATCCGTATTTAATGAGCATTTTTTTCGCTTTTTTATTGTTTTTAAAGACCTTTAAAAAAGCCTGATGAGTTTCTTTTAGTTCATAAGGATAGATAATCCAGTCGTCGATTATTTTCAGATAAAAATCTGGTTTTGGATTGGTAAATGAACGGATAATAGGGGATAAAGTATAATAGTTATTAATATTTAACGAACGTAAATAATCTTTAATTATTTTTAAAGTTTTTCCCGTATCGACAATCTCGTCAACCACTAAGAGTTTTTCATTTTTGAGTTTTTTTGGCGTTTCCGTGATTTTGACTTCTTTTTGCTGTTTGAGATCCTGGTAGGAAATAACGGTAAGATGGGAGACAGGAAGATTGCCGGAAAGATCGGAAAACATCCGTGCCCAGACCAAACCGCCTCTTGAAACGCACAATATTCTGTCAAATTTGTATTTTTTGATTTTTTTGTAAAGCTCAAAACAATCTTTTTCGAGTTCTTCCCAGGAGACTTTGTAGAATTTCATATTGATTAACAAAAGCTTGATACCGCATTTTCTCATTAAAAGGGCAACCCCCCTTTCCGCCTTCGGCGGAGGGTGCCTCCCTAAACATTCGAAAATGGGCATCTTCGCTTTTAAATATGATACTATATAAATGATGAAAAAAATCCTAATTTGTCTTTTTTTATTTTTTACTGTAGTTATTTCTGTTCGGGCCGAGCAAATCAATAGTTTTGATTCGAAAATCACAATTAATAAAGACGGGACGATCGATGTCCAAGAAACAATCAGTTATTATTTTGGCGATCTTCAAAGACACGGGATTTACCGGAACATTCCTTATATAAAAACGAACCAAGATGGCAAAAAATTTCAGCTTGATTTTTCCAATTTCTCTGTCACTGATGAAAATAATTTATCTTACAGATATTCTCGTTCAATAATAAACAACAATATTCAGCTTAAGATAGGTGATCCAAATAGGACAGTGACGGGAGTTCACTCTTATATTATCAGTTATCAAGTCGGCGGAGCGTTGAGTTATTTTTCCGATCATGATGAGCTTTATTGGAATATAACCGGAAACGAATGGACAGTTTCTATTGCCAGTATAACCTCGCAGGTTGTTTGGTCTCAAGAAATACAAAAAACAGATATAAAAATTAGTTGTTATACTGGTGTACTGGGTAGTATTAATACTCAATGCAACTTTTACCACGATCGTGATAAGGTTAGTATTAATTCAGTTAGTTCTTTAAGCGCGGGAGAAGGTTTGACAGTTGTTGTTGGTTTTCCGAAAAATATTGTGGCGGTTTTGGAGCCAAAAGAGTTTGTTAGTTTTTGGAATACTTTCATTGGTAAATTGGTCGGATTGGTTATTGGTTTATTAGCGTTGATTTGGTATGTTTTTTTGCCTTTTTACATCATCTATAAATGGTTTAAAACCGGACGCGATCCAAAAGGAACGATTGGGATAACTACTGCCTGGTATGATCCGCCGAAAACTACGGATAGAAAAAGATTTTTGACTCCAGGTGAGGTGGGAACCTTGGGTGACGAAACGGTTGATCTAAAAGATATTTCAGCAACAATAGTTGATTTAGCAAGACGAGGATATTTAAGGATAGAAGAAAGGAAGAAAGGAGACTTTTATCTTCTTAATTTAGAAAACAGTAAACCGCTTCTCGGTTTTGAAAGATTACTGATCGATAAATTTTTTAAGACAAAAAAAGAAATCAGATTAAAGGATGAACACCTTTATGGAGAAGTGGAAGAAATTAAAAAAAGTCTTTACGAACAAACTGTGACAGCCGGACTTTTTCCGAAAAATCCACAATCAATAAGGACTATTTATTATGTGATAGCTGCTTTGGCATTATTTACTGCCAATTTTTTCCTTGCACTGGTGGCTTTTGTTTTTGGCAGGGTAATGCCGAGAAAAACCGTCGAAGGCGTTAATGTTTTTAATGTGTCCAAGTCCTTGAAAAACTTTTTGACTTCACAGGAAAGACAGTTGAAGTTTCAGGCTGACAAACAAATGATGTTTGAACGCCTTTTACCTTACGCAGTTGCTTTTGGGGTGGAGAAAATCTGGGCGAGAAGGTTTGAAACAATGAATATTAAACAGCCTGATTGGTATCAAGGTTATTCAGGCGGACAGTTTAGCAGCTTGATTTTTGTCAGCAGTCTTAGTTCTTCAATGAGTAGCTTTCGGTCGGCGGCGACGCCAACCCGCAGTTCTTCTGGTTTTTCTTCGGGGTTTTCTGGTGGTTCGTCAGGCGGCGGTGGAGGTGGTGGAGGAGGGGGGAGCTGGTAAAACCTACAAGTTTATAAAGTCTATAAAGTTCATAAAGTTAATAAAGTCTGCTAAAATATACTTAAGTTCTCGTAGTTCAACGGATAGAATAAAGGTTTGCGGAACCTTTGATGGCAGTTCAATTCTGCCCGAGAACACTAGAAGAAATATCAAAAATCAAATATAAAAGATCAAAAATAAGATAAAATGTAAAAGATGTCATTCCCGCGAAAGCGGGAATCCAGATAGGGGGCGTGGTGAAATGGTATCATAAATGTCTCCAAAACATTTGTTTCCTGTTCGAGTCAGGACGCCCCTGCATTAGAATCTGTTAACGAGTAAAATAGTTAACGTGTTAACAAGTTTACAGATTCTTATGTCCCGCCGAAGCTCGAAGGACGAAGGAGGACAACTAACTAGGCTAATTTTTTAGCAGCCTGATGCTTTTCAACTCTTCATCATAAACAAAAACGACATTATTTTGTTTTACCAGTGAGTTTAATTTATCCGCGTTTACATAAGGTGCTTCAATGGTGTGAACGGTTGGTTGATATGAAGTCAGATAGATAATTTTTTTCGGATTAATATTAATAAAATTATTCAAAAGTTCTTTAAATCCGGCCCTAAATACATAAGCCTTCCAGATCGAGTCATTACTGCTGTCAGGTAGATTGATAAAGTACAAAACATCGTCTTTTTGCGGACTCGGATAGTATTTTTTTACATCTCTGATGACATTTTTAGTTATTTGACTGCTTAACCGCCAGTAATATTTTTGATTTTGCAGAAAAATAACTCCGGAAATAAAAATAAATAAAAGATAAAAAATCGTAATCGGTTTTTTAATCTTGAGGACTGACAGTATATAAATAATAACCGGAATAAAAGACAGATAAAAATAGCGCGCTTGTGGAGCACTAGTTAGCGAGTAGATAAAGATGGTGATAGTCGCCCAAAGTAATAAAAATAACGTTCGTTTATTTTTAGTAAATTTGAAAAGAAAAACCAAAATGACTAAAAAAATTACTGGAATAAAAAGATTAGGAATTTTATCGATTAAATAAGGATTGGGGATAAAAAGATAGACAAAAGACCTTAAAATAAAAGCAGTCGTCTTAAAAAGCGAAGGAGTTCTTACCAATAAGGAAATTTTTACCAGAAAAAATTTCAAGATCGTTATCAACAAGAAGATAACACTAGGAAATAAAAATATTTTGATTAACTTTATAAGACTTCTTTCTTTGGCAAACAAAAACCAATATATCAGTCCGACAGGAATCAGGCTGACCGCATATTCATGCGTCAAAATAGCGATTACTAAGGCAGTTTGAAATATTAAACTGTAAAAAACCTTTTTAGTTTGGATAAATTTTATAAGAAATATCAGACTCACGATATAGAAAGTCACCAACAGCAAGTTATTGTTCGCGCCATACCAATAAACCACTTCATAGCTGGCGAAAAAAAAGGCAAAAATTAAACCAGCAATAACACTTTTAACCTTATCTTTAATAAACAGACTTGTTAACCAGTAAACAAGACAGATATTGATTAGATGAATTGACAGGGAAAATAAATGATAAAAAAAAGGATTAGAGTGAAATATTTGCTGAAGAAAGTAATTAGAGACATAAACAACAGGAGAGTAATGGTTACTGTCCGGGTTTATTTTAACAAGATCAAAAAAACGCTTATTATTTATAAAAAACAGAAAGTCATCGCTGATGAAGTAGTACAACAACGTTTCTTTATAAAAAAGGAAAGCCAAAAAAAGAACAATAAGCAAAATCATTAAGCTATTATATTAAAAATTAAGCCGTAGTTTTGATGTCTGATGAGAAATCAGGGATGGCGGGTGGATTAGCTGGAGGGACAGTTGAATCGGTTGAATTAGTTGAATTGGTCGGAGTTGGTTGAGCTGGGGGGGTTTCGGTTTTTTCTTCGAGTTTGTCAAGAATAGAAGTAAGCTTTTCATCAGTTTGGGATGTTGGGGAGGTTGGGGCGGTTGGGGAAACTTCTGGAGTTTCTGCGGGTTTTTCTGGCTCTTCAGCTGGTTTGACTTCGGTAGCTTGAGGTTCAGTAGGTTTAACATCTTCAACTTTTGGCGGTTCGGTGCTGATTCCAAAAGTCGTATCAAACTCTTCTTTGGTAAAACCCTTTAAGACCGCGATCGTGCCGTCGTCTTTTTCCACTCTTGTTACCGGAGTGCCGGCAAAGTTATTGGAAACTGCGAGCATTTCCGTAAGGAATTCTTTATTAGTTTCCAGATCTTTTTCTTCATATTGAAGATTGTGTGAAGTCAGATATTCTTTTTCTGCTTTAGAAAACTGGCAATCGGCAGTGGTGTAGACAGTAATTTTCATACCTTAAAATCATTATCATTAATAAAAAAAGAAAAGTCAATAACAATTTAAATTATCAGTTAATAGTGAGTAGTTAGAAGTTTAGTTAAAAGTGAAAAGTTATTTAAAAAACTCTTAACTCATAACTAAACTGCTCACTTTTAATTACTAACTCTTAACTTTCTTCTTGAATGCATTAAGTTCTTTCAACTTCCACATAAAAAGGGCGGCTTTATTGCGCGCGTTTGAATCGATCACATAGCGGAGAGCTTCCTCTAAAACCGGCCGGTGAATGATTTTGGAAAGCTTGATATAAAGACTTTTCCGTCTTTCATCAGCTAATTTTTTTGCCAAATGAACGCCAAAAGCCTGGAATTCGCGAGAGACGTATCTATCCTCTAAAGGATTGAATTTTTTTAAGATGTCTTTGACTGACTGCATATTTCTCGATAAACTTTTTCGTAGTCGTTAACCATTCTTTCAGCAGTGAAATTTTTTTCGACATGAGCTCGACAATTTAAACGCATTTTTTTATATTCAACCGCTGACATAGAATAAATTTTGTTAATAGCTTCTTCAAGTCCCTCAACACCGGTTTTTTTGATAATCCAATTGCCTCTGATATCTTTGTCGGAGGGATTGACAATAAACCCCGTTTCACTGTCTTTAACAATTTCCGGGACAGATCCGCGGGCAAAAGCGACTACCGGTGTCCCGCAAGCCATTGCCTCAATCATTACCAGTCCAAACGGTTCTTCCCATTTTATAGGAAAAAGAAATAGTTTGGCATTCTTATAATGAATTTGTAACTTATCTTTGTCTAAAAAGCCAAAGTGGTGGATAAAATTATCATCAATATTTGGTTTTATAATATTGTTCCAGTAATTAGAATTTTTGATATTGGTTCCTAATAAATATACCTGTTTCTGTAATTTTTTAGACAAAGAGATAATTGTCTCAATCCCTTTATCTGCCACTAACCGGCCAACAAATATAATATAATTTCCAACTCCTTCTCCGTATTGAAATGAGTTATTTTTTAATTCAAGACCATGATATATAGTGGCGCAATAATTTAGATCAGAATATCCTTTTCGTTGAGAATTACTTATTGATACAAAATATTGATTCTTTTTAATTTTTGATAGGATTTGGTATTTTATGGTATCTAATGGGCTATGGAGTGTTGAAACAGTTGGAATGTCAACAAGAGGAGCATAAAAAGCGCTTCTTGTATCAAAAATGGAATGAATAATATCAAATTTATTTTCTTTAGCCATTTGATAGCATTTGGATATCAAAAGTCGTTCAAATTCAATATGGGGACCAATACCAATAGATGGATCTAATGACGTTGATGCTTTTGTGATTGATATAAGGTTGGCAGAAGTAAGTGAATCACCGGAAGCAAAAAGATAGACAGAATGTCCCTTTTTCACAAGTTTTTCCGTGATAATATGCATAATTTTTTCCGGGGCACCAGAATAACCGAAGGGAACAAACTTAGGTTCTGGCGGCAAGCGAATAAAATTAGAAGCCAAAATTGCGACTCTCATTTTGTATTTAATATTTTATAATAGACTTTTTCGTACTCATTAACCATTCGATCGATCGTAAAATGTTTTTCCACATGAGCCCGGCAGTTTTTTCTCATTTGAATATATCGATCTTTAGGCATTGAATAAATTCTTTCGACCGCTTCACATAAACCATCAAACCCGGTTTTTTTGATAATCCAATTGCCTCTGATATCTTCGTCGGAGGGGTTGACAATAAATCCCGTTTCGCCGTCTTTAACAATTTCCGGGACAGACCCGCGAGCAAAAGCGACTACCGGGGTAGCGCAAGCCATCGCTTCAATCATCACAAGACCAAACGGCTCTTCCCATTGGATAGGGAAAAGAAAACATTTACTTTGAAGCAATAATTTATTTCTTTTTTCTGTATCAACCGTTTCGAAATATGTTATTTGTGGGTTATCTAATTGATTTTTAATTTTTGTTTGAAAATATTGATAACTAGCCTCATTTTCCCTATCAACTCTACCAACTACCATAAGTTTTTTCTTAAGTTGAGTGGCAAGGTTAATAGCGTAATCTATTCCTTTTTCAGGAACGATTCTACCCAACCAAAGGATATATTCATCAGTCGGCCAGTCGGTAAAAGGACTTTGTTGAATATTGATGCCGTGATAAATATTAGCAATGTATTTTAACGGTAAGGTTCTTTGTTTGTTGCTGATAGAAACATAGTAAACGCGATTACAGTATTCAAACAGTTTTTTTCTATCATTATATTTTTGGTCAATCGCTAAAGGACAATGGGCAGTAAATAAAGTTGGTAGTTCGTTTAAATGGGCAAATGATAAGGAAATCAAATCAGAGGCTAAAGAGTAGTGACCATGAATAATGTCAAAATCACCAGTTTTTTTTATTTCTTCATAAGCGAAGGTAAAATGAAGCAGAGGATAAAGATAGTGAGACCAGGAAATATTTTTATCTAATAATTTTTCCTTAAAAATAAAAGAGAGATGGCCGTCAATTTTGGAGTCGCCACTGGCAAAAAGAGTAACTTGGTGACCTTTTTTTGAGAGTCCTTGACATAATTCATAAATAACCCGCTCAGTTCCGCCATAACCTTTAGGAGGGACTGATTGCCAAATGTTAGCAACTTGAGCAATTTTTAATTTATCCATATATTTGTTTGTAAATTTTTTCGTAATTATCAACCATCTTTTTTGAAGAAAAATATTTTTCGGCATTTTCTCGGCAATTAAGACACATGTTTTTATATTCTTCTGTTGTCATAGAGTAAAGTTTACTAATAGCTTCTTTTAATCCTGCAATCCCTGTTTTTTTAATAATATGATTAGCCCTTTTATCAACATTAGACGAATTGACTATAAATCCAGTTTTTCCGTCTTCAATTATCTCTGGAATAGCACCTCGGTCATATGCGATTACAGGAGTACCGCAAGCCATTGCTTCTACGATAGTTAAACCAAATGGCTCCTCCCAACCAACCGGAAAGATAAATGCTTTAGCTTTTTGATAAAGTTTTACCTTAGGGGCGAAATCGGACGGACCAATAAATTTAATAAATTTATTCATATTAATCAATGGTTTAATTTCACTATCGAAAAAATATTTTCCTTCGGCACTATCTATAACTCCAGAAATAACTAACTCTTTATTTGATGCCGAAGCGGCCTGGACAGCTTCCTTTATCCCTTTCTTTCTTCTCACTCTTCCTAGCCAAAAAAGGTAATCCTCGTGATTGTCTGAAAAGGGAAATTGATCGATATCTATTCCGTTATAAACATATGTAGGGTTGTTTAATAAAGAAGCTTGACTTAAAGCGCTTTTGGAAACAAAAACAAATTTATCATTAGACTTAACCATATTTGCAATCAATGTTTGCCAAGCAGGCGAAATAAGTAAATCAGAATGTATTGTATAAATAACTGGTTTTTTTATTAACCTTGAAAAGGGAGCAAATAAAAATGGCTCAAAGTAATTAATATGAATAACATCAAAATCATTTTGTTTTTCTGTAATTAAATATGATTCAAACAGTTGATACCCATAAAAAAGTCTTTGTCCTTGCTCAACTTTATTAGTTTCTTCTTCAGTTGAAATGGGAATTAGATTGCCGTTAACTTGACTGCCTCCTGAGGCAAAAAAAGTGACGCTGTGACCTTTTTTTTTCAGTTCAGTTCCCAATATGTAAGCAAACATTTCTGTCCCACCATTGCTGTCTTTTGTGATTTTTTTGTGCAGAGTAGCTCCAATTGCGATGTTCATTTTATTTTGCTTGGAAATTATATAATTGACTCGGAGCATTCTTGATACAGTCTTCGAACATTTCCTTATTAGAAAATATTTCCAGAAACTTAAAATTATATTTTATTTTCATATTCTTTTTTTGTTCATCGATTATTGGTTTTTTATCAATAATGAATTGAAGATTTTTTATAATTCCTTCAATAATTTGAAAATAACCATCTTCATGAAATTTTTCAAAATTAGCCTTAACGACATTGATAAAATTTTTGTCTTCACTAGAAATATTGTATTTATATGCTAGGAGAAGAAGATCTTTTGCAATACCCCATTCTGGATGATTGACACCTCTAATAATCCCACCCTCCGTATCAAAGACATGATGAACAATAATTGAAGAGTCATAAACCAAAGGAAAACCGGCCCGCCAATAACGGATTGAAAGGTCTGATCCTTCACCGCGCATATTAAAAACCTCTTCATCATAACCTCCAACTTTCCAAAAAATATCTTTATATGTAACAATATATCTTGAATAAAGAACTTCTACATAAGTTATACCATCAATCGTTATCATTTGGTCTTCTTTTCTGGGTCGATCTAAAGTATTATTTTTATCTCCATTTTTCCAAAAAACTTGACCGCCTATTGCTCCGGCTATATTATTTTTTTGAAGAGATTTAAGAGAGTTTGATATAGTATCTGGTTCTACTTCCATATCAGAATCACAAAAAATAAGAATAGGATGAGAAGCTATTTTTGCTCCAGAGTTTTTATTGGTAGCGATTCCTAGTTTTTTGGGTTTTATATAGATTACTTTATCAGAAAATTTTTCCTTAACAGCAGTTTCTAATTCATTGTCAGGAGAACTGTCCGAAACAATTATTTCTAATAAAAAGTCTTTATTAAATCCATTAGAGTTTAATAAAAGACTTATGGTTTGAATTGTTTGATCAATTCGATTATAGCAAGGAACAATTAATGAAACGTTAATCATAATTTTATTCTATATTATTTTTTATTATTTAGGGTAGGTTTTTGGAGACACTTATCGTAAAGATTGTAGAATTTAGTGGCAATTTTATCCCAGCTAAATTTTTCCACGACAGTTTTATAAGCTCGCTCTCCCATTCTTTCGGCAAGTTTTTCATCTTGTAAAAGAAGATTAACTTTTTCAACAATCAGTTTTGGCGATCTCGGTCTAATCAAAAAACCGTTATAACCATCTTTAACCAAAGTTGTCACTCCGCCCTTACGGGAAACGACGACAGGAGTTTGATTAACCATTGCCTCAAGAATCACAAGACCAAGAGGTTCATTCCAAACAGAGGGAGCGACATAAACATCAGCTCTCAGATAAAAATCATTGATCGTGTCTAAGCGGGAAGAAAAGTAGCCGACCATATGAACATTGGTCAAGCGATATTTCTGGATTAAGCTTTCCAGATATTTTCTTTCCGGGCCGTCTCCGGCAATGACAATCTCAGCGTGAATTTGGCGAGCCGCTTTTATTAGATATTCCACTCCTTTATGTTGAGTTAATCGGCCGGTAAAAAGAACCATTTTGTTATATTTAAAATTATATTTTTTGTCAATCCAGGAAACATCACGGTCAAAGTCAATATTATTGCTAATTCCGGAAGGAATTGTTTTTGTTTTTTTTGATAAATCATGACCAAACATATCCAGATACCACTGCCGGGTAAAGTTACTGTTGGCGGTAATAAATTTAGACCGGAGCGATGCATCGCGAACCAAAGATTTCCATCGGTTGTCTTCTTTAAAATAATAGAGGTCACTACCGTGAGTGGTAATTAAATAAGGAATTTTATAGAGATTGGCCAACTGCCTGGCAATCGGAGGAAGAAAAGCCGTGTGAAAACAATGGATAATATTTGGTCTAAATCTCTCAATCGCTTTGGCGCTTCGAAGAAGGTAATAATTATAAGTTTGGATCATTTCTTGGGAAGAGAATTTAGAGTATTTTTTGGCTAGAGGCAGTTCGGGATTGCCGACAAAAACTCCGGGAATCGGCGGTTTTAGACGGAAAACTTTTGCTTGTTTTAAGACTCTTGAATCAGGGGCGACGATAGCGGCTTGAAAACCGTCTTGGTATTTTTCCTTTAAACTGGCAGTAAGGCGACGGAGCCAGCTACCGCTCCCGTTTCCCCAAAGCGGAAACATGTAAAGATAGAGAACCTTCATAAGATTAACTGAATTATATCATTAAATTATTAAAGACAAATGAATTTTACAATTCTTTTAATAATTCGCCGACTTTTATCTTTAAGATTTTGGCGATTTTGTGAAGAAATTTTATCGATGGGTTAGCCTTTCCTTCTTCAACTTCGGCCAAATAACTTCTGTCAACGTCGGATAAAATCGCTAGTTGATCTTGAGAGAGACCTTTTTTCTTTCTGGTTTGTATAATAGTTTCACCCAGTTTCTTGTAATAATAATTTCCTTGCATAACAAGGGCTATAATATTAGAAATATAACCCAAAAGCAGTAGGTTATAACCTACAAAACCAAAGACTTAGGTTGTTATGGAGAGATATTTTTTGAGATATACCACATTGACTATATCCCAAAAGAATTTTGGGTTTTTAAGAAAGTTTGGAATTGGAGAAATAATTTGGGAAAAACTTCTTTTTCAAGGCGAATTCTTTCTTCGGATAAAAAGTTTTGCAACACGTAAGTTTCGCCATTAATACATTTATCAGGAGTTCTACTATCGACGCCTATTCGTACACGCCAGAAGTCTTTAGTTTTTAGGTGTTGTTCGATTGATCCTAAGCCATTGTGGAGTTTTGGGCCGACACTTTTTTGAATATGAAATTTGCCCAATGGGATGTCTAAATCATCGTGGACGATGACTAAATTTTCAATTTTCAATTTACAATTTTCAATGAGTTTTTTCACAAAAATTCCCGATTCGTTCATAAAACAATCCGTTTTAATTAGTTTAAAGATCCCTCGACTCGCTTCGCTCGCTCGGGATAACCAGGAGGTGTAATAATCAACAAACATATGCCCGACATTATGCCGATTATTCTGATATTTTTTTCCCGGATTTCCCAAACCGATTATTAATTTCATAGTATGTAGTATAAAGTATCTAGTATTTAGTATCCAGTATTATCTTCTTTATACTTTATACTAAATACTTTATACTGAAAATATGGTCGATTACATTTCCGATATTTCTAAAACACATTGGATGGTTTCTAATCCTAAGAGATTAGTTCGAACAGGAATGGATGGAAAACCATTTCGTTGCCCTTTTTGCCAAGGCAACGAAGCAGATACGCCGCCTGAAGTTTATCGGGTCGGTGGGGGAGAAGCTAATAAACCAGGTTGGCAGATTCGCGTTGTTCCCAATCTTTTTCCCATTACTGACATTCATGAAGTTATCATTCATTCTCCTGATCACGAAAAAAATATTGAGGATTTTTCTCAAGCACAGGTAGAAAATATTATTAAAACTTATATCAATCGTTTTAATTTTCTGAAAGAAAAAGGAAAGGTTTTTATCTTTCATAACTATTCTTTAGCGAGTGGGGCTTCATTAATACATCCTCATACGCAAATTTCTGTGGTTCCAAATGATATTCCGACAAATACTATAGCAATTCAGCCGGTAGTCAATATAGTTGAACAGAATAAAGACTTTGTATCGTACTGTCCAGAATATTCAGAGTGGTGTTATGAGGTTTGGATTAAACAAAATTCAAATAACAAATTACAAATGACAAATGAATCTCAAATTTTAAATTTTGAAAGTTTAAACGAAACACAGATAAAAAATCTGGCGAAAATTCTTCAATCATCAATTATAAAACTGAAAAAAATCCACACTGAAAATCCCCATTATGCAAAAAAACCATTTGGTTATAACTTTTACATTTTCGTGCCTAGTCACCCTAAGGGTGTCCAGGCAGAAGATTGGTATTTACGGATTATTCCCCGTTTTATGGAAAGAGCAGGGTTTGAACTTTCAAGCGGAATAATGGTCAATTCCGTTGACCCAAAAAAAGCGGCAGAAGATTTAAGAAAAAAATAAAATTATGAACAATACAGTTAATGAATATACAAAATCAGAAGAACTTCAGAAGTTTATTGAAAAAGAAGTCCTTAAGTTAATCAAAAATTTAGCTGAAAAGGAAGGAACGACAAAAGAAAAAATTCAGGACATTGCCAGAAGAACGCTTGAACTTATCCACCCCAGCAAATTGGCCCAATTTTAAAAAAATTAAAATCTGGTCAAGCAACTCAAGAAGAAATCAACATGTTAGATGAATTAGAGAAAAAAAAGAAGTAATTAAGATTCGGATTTCGGATTTATTTTTCCTCTTCCACCCCAAGCAATCGAAGTACGACTTCTTTTCTATATCTTCTATCACCCCGTGTATTAATTCTTATTGCCGGCAACTTGCCTTTTTTGCCCCAGCGTTTTATCGTTAATGGAGAAATTCTTAAAAGTTCGGCGACTTCACGGATGGTCATTAAATCAGGTAGATCGGAGAGTGATATTTTGTTAGTGGGTTTGGTCGCGACTGACATAGAAAGTATTATATATAATCAATTGCAAATGTCAAATCTAAAAGATGTTTTAGTCTATCAACATCCTGGAACGTTGGGGCAGTATTTAGCCTGGCATTCTGTTGGCTGGCCGCTGGACATAAAGTCATACCAGAATTCGACCGTTTTGACAAATTCGGGATTTTCCGTACATTGATTATTCACCCAGTGATCGGCACCAAACTGATACTGGCAGCCATAAAGGGCGTAGTTTTGAGGATAGACAGACCAACGACCGAAAAGGCACTCCATCTGCTCGCAGATAGTAGAGTCGGGAAGCAAATGGGTAAAGGTGTCATCTTTGTTAAGCCGGTAAACGCAACCAAGTTTTTGGGCATTAGTAGCTCCTCCGGCCGCCGACTCCTCAACCCAGAGGGCGATAACAAAAATAGGATTAAAGTTATATTTTTTTGCATAGAACTGAACCGTTTCCCAGTCGTCCAAAAGATTTGATTGTTGCCAGTAGTTGGGATAAAAACTCTTCATTTTTTCATAAACATTGTTAATAACCGTCTGAGATAAACTACAGTTGGGATTGCGGTAGGGGATTGAATAGTTATTGTTTCCGGCAAAATTAAAGATCTGCTTGGTGGTTGCTGGTGTACCAGTATAACCTTCAGGATAGCGCATAGTTGAGTTGGGCAGGTCGTTGTCCATGGCGCTGCAGGCCGACGTCACCAGTGTCGGTGTCGGAGTTAGGGTTGGCCCACCGGGCGTAATCGTAGGGCCAGAGGTTAGTGTAGGCGTTATGGTTGGAGTTGGTCCGCCGGTCGTCGGCTGACTGGAATTGGTTACCGACGGAAGCGGGGTAAGTTGAAACTGGTTAGGGCTAGTAGGACGAGGTGCCAAGGTTGGGAAGTTTGGAAGAGAACTAGGAACTCTTAATATTTCGGAAAAAATTGTTTTAACAATAAGAACCGAACTCAAACTAAAAATAAGACCAATAATGGCTCCGTAAATAATTCGTTTGCCGTAGTTTAATCTTTCCGGATCGGTTTGAGAAGTGGTTACAACTGCTGATCCGTATAAAAGAAAAAGAAAAGCAATGCCGCCGGCTACGGAAAAAATAATATTTAATATTGGTTGGATAACTTTTGCACCGGCAGCATCATTAGTAAAACTTGTCCCTTCACCAAGACAGCCTAAGTAGGTATACTGTTTGCCGGGAACAATGGTCGGCGCAGAGTTAGTGACCGGATCAATCAGTAAACTTTCTTTGGTAGTCGGATCAGATGAGATTCCCGGGTAGAGACACTTCTGGCAGGAGGCCCAGCTTTGCGGAGCAGGACGAGGTGGACAGTAGCCGCAGAGATCACAGACAGCATAACGTGGTTGAGCGGATAAATTTTTAGTAATAAAAAAAAACAAAAAAATAACGGTTGAAAATATCATTATTTTCTTCATAGTTTTAGTGTAGCAAAAATGAGTTATCGATACTGTTTATAAAGGGAAAGAATATCATTACAATATTTTTCGCATGTTGCATTCGTACAAGGATATTGACCGCTTACGTGTTTTGCTGCGGCAGTATTAACAACATTATCCGACCAGACTTCGCCACATTCCGGTTCGACAACGCGATTTATAGTGGCGGACGCAAAAATAATAGCAGCATCAAAAATCACCCGGCGGTCTATATTATTAGGAAGGAATTCTACAGTATTTTTTCTAGTGGTATCTTGTTCCCATTGGTTGATTGCAAAAAGTCCCATTATACCAGGAGTTGCGCCGGGAGTGATCATACAAAATTTATTTGCATAATAACTGTCTGCAGGAACATAACCTGTCGACGTATCATAACCAAATCCTTTACAGGGATCGGCAGCAGCGGTAGTCCACCAACCATAGGTATTGTAAGGTACGGGATTATCATAGTAGTTGAACCAAGGTCCGGTTTCTTCTTCCTGAAACGCCCGCAGAAGCGCTACTGGGACGCAGATTCTTTTATTGACCTCTTCAAATATTTCTTCCAAGGTAGTGCCTGGCCGGACATCTGACGTAATCGGTGGAGGAGCCGGGGTGGTAGTTGGCTGCGGTTTGGGAGTGGAAGTTGGGATGGCGGTTGGTGTTTTGGTTGGAGTTGGGGTTTTGGTTGGGATAGGTGTTGGCGTATAAGTAGGTTGCCCAGGAATAACCGTTGGGACCTTGGTTGGCGTTGGAGTTCTTGTTGGAGTTGGCCGGGAGCCAGTTGAATTAGTTGGAATTGGTTGAATTGGTTTGGCAGTTGGGAAATTAAAAGGATTATTTTCATTATTTTGAGAGCTTGGAGAGTTAGAAGAGTTTTGAGAGCTTGGAAAGCTGGAAAGTTTAAAGGTTAAAAAGCTGGAAAAATTGGGAAATTTGAGATTGGAAAGGAGATTTTTAGTCCGCTCGGTAATATTTTTACTGACAAAAGGAGTGGTTGATATACGTCCGTAAAGAATAGTTACAAGAAAAGCAACAGTCAGAGAAGCGAGAATGCGGAGACGATGATTGAGCATAAGATAATGTAAAAATAATCAAATAATAAAATAAAAAAATAAATGTCTAAACAAGGGAAATGATTTAATCATTAAATTCATTAAGTTTATTTTTACATTTATTTAATTATTTCTTTATTTACTTATTTATGCATTTATTTCTCTTGTTTTTTCTTTAGTATTAATATACATTATATATAAGATATATAAGATAAAATCTTAAATCTTAAATGTTAAATCTTAAATCTGCAAAAAAAGGTGAAATCGCAACTCTTCTTACTTTAGGTCTTGTAATCGTGGGCGCCGTTATTACTTTAGCGTCTTCTTTTTTTATCAATAGGCAAAAAAACCTTGTCTCAAATCCAAGAGCGGCAACTTCTTGTAAAGTTAATGTTGGTATGAAATGTGGCTCAGGTAAACAGTGGGACTGTACTACGGCTAATGGCTGCGATCCTACAACATGTAAGACCCAAGATTTAGAGTTTAACTGTTGCGTTTTAAACTATGGAGCATGCAGTGATGGCAGTGATAAATATCGATGGTATGGATGTACCGGTCAGTTTTGTCAAAATCAAACAATCAGTCAAGGAAGTGGTGGTCCAGGTCATTTAGTTGCCTGTCAGTCAGGAGTCGGCCCAGGGAAGGCAGAATCGTGTCCAGCAACAGCAGCAACAGCAACGCCAGCAGCGAATACTCCGACCCCAACTCCAGGGAGTAAGGCGGAAGGAACAGTAGCACCAACTCGAACCCCAACTCCAGGGAGTAAGGCGGAAGGAACAGTAGCACCAACTCGAACCCCAACTCCAGGGAGTAAGGCGGAAGGAACAG
>Ga0315297_10000576_pt1 | contig 21626 bp, 19 predicted proteins | sample YL17G15_0_MG_FD_203628 | JGI IMG/M metagenome (GOLD analysis project Ga0315297, IMG submission 203628) | Sediment microbial communities from Yellowstone Lake, YNP, Wyoming, USA - YL17G15_0 | ecosystem: Environmental > Aquatic > Freshwater > Lake > Sediment | place: USA: Wyoming | collected... | reverse complement strand
GGTTTCCTCCTGCCGGTCCTCCGCCGGCCTTCCCACCGCGAAGGAATTGGAGCCCTACTTTGACGGCCTTTTGCGGAGAGCGGGTCTCCCGCCGGAAGTAAAAAAGGAAATCCTCACCGATACGGTCATCAGCGAAGGCCTGAAATTGCACCTGACCATATTTCCGGGCCCCCCGGGCGCGCCCGCGGTGGTTTTCGTGCCCGGGACCTCAATCTATGCCCTGGCCTACGCGGAGTTCATGTATAAGTTAAGCAAACGCGGTTTCAGCGTGATCGGTTTTGACCCGAGAGGGCACGGTCTTTCCGAGGGGAAACGGGGGAGCTACACCATCCCGGAGCTGGTGCGGGATACCGGGGCGGTCATAAATTACACCCGGGAAAAATACGGCCGGGACATCTTCCTGGCCGGCTCGAGCCAGGGAGGGATCGTGGCTTTTTACACCGCGGCGGGAGACCACCGCCTGCGGGGGGCCGTCTGCCACAACGTCGCGGACCTGGCCGACCCGGATTCGGTCCGGCTGACCAGCAATCCCACCCTATCCCGGGTCGTGAAACCCCTGCTGGGACCTTTGGCCCGGCTGCGGCCGGATTTCCCAATCCCGATTTCCCTTTATCTGGACCTGTCGCTGGAGAAGACGAAATTTTTCGGGGATGCCCGGAAATTTATCGACCAGGATCCCCTGGCCTTGAAATCTATCTCGCTGAAAGCCATGGCCTCCCTGGCCAATACCCCCCTGCCCGTCCCGATTGAAAAGATCCCGACCCCGATCATGGTTCTCCACGGGGAAAAAGACCTGATCTTCCCGCTGGATTACGTTCAGAAGATCTATCAGCGCCTGCCCGAGCCCAAGAACTTTTACCTGGCGAAGGACCGCCCGCACCTGCTCCTGATCGATTACGTGGACGATGTTCTTCCCGCGGTGGAGAAATGGATGCGGGAAATGATGACGAGACCTGGTCCTAATTCCCAATGACTAGGCAATAACCAATTACCAAATCTCAATTACCAAACTAGAAACTCGAAACTAGAAACCCGAAACTAGAAACCCGAAACTAGAAACCCGAAACTAGAAACTATCCTATTCAGCCGACCTTTTTGCCAACCAGGATATTCCCGCCCTTGAATACCTGGAACAGGCCGGGGGCGAGGGTATCCCGGGGAATCAAGCCCGACCAGGGATCCCGGGGGCTGATGGAGATTTTTACCATCCCCGGCTCGGCTTTCCACTCGGCGGGGATCGCTTCTTTCATTAACATCCTTTTCACCGTCGGACCTTGATTGTAGGGGACCAGCTGGAAGATGGGGTCCCCGAAATGGGAGGTCTTGCCTTCCAGGAACTCTTTCTCGTAGGGCTTGAGCTCCCGGACCCCGCCCGGGGTGAACTCGAGGGAAATCCTGACCTCGTCCCGGTGTTTCACGACTCCCGCCCAGTTGCTTCCCGCCTGCTTCAGGGTGATCTCGTCCGCGATATACTTGGGAAATCCGTAATAATGCCCGCCCCACATGGGGACTTTCCTGGTCACCGGCATGGTCAGGACGTGCCAGCCTTCCTCGCCTTTGAATTTGCAGCGCAGCGCCACCGCGGCTTCCAGGTAGGGTGACATGGGAAAAGGCACCACTTTCACGTAGTCGGTAAGGAAGAGGGCCACCACCGGACGCGCGGGCATCTCGAACTGTTTCGGAAGAAGCCGGCGATACAAATCCAGGTCGGCCGGCTCCAGAGCCGTGAAGATCCCGGGAAATTCCTGCCACATCCCGCGCTGGAAGTACGATACATAACCACAACCGGACAGCGCGAAAAGCGAGACAGCGACCAGCAGGGCCGGGAAAATAATCGTTTTTTTCTGAAGATTCTTCATTTGTCCCTCCGGTAAAGTCTTTCCTGAATTACACCCGGTATATCGAAAAGTGAAAAAATAAGCTATCAGTCATCAATTCTTATGTTATAATAAATTCATAATTCCAGATATAGTTTTTGATCGGCAAGGACGCGCTTGCTTCGTCCTGATTTTTTCCGGGGCAGGAAAGCCCTGCCTGTCCAAATGGAATTTTCCGGTTCTCCTCTCCCCTGGTGGCCTCCGGCTCCGCTTCCAGCCCGTAGGGCTTACAGGCCGGAGGGTAGGAGCCTACGGCTCGGAGAGGAGAGGATCAAGGAGAGGGGCAAGGAAGGGGGTAAGGATCATGACCGAAAGAAAAAAGGTTCACGAAATCATTAAGCCGGCCGATCCGGCGGGGGAAACCACGAGGAGAAAGGCCCGAACCGCGGCTTCCGCTGCCGACGGATTCCACTGGACCCTGGTTTCGATTACCGACGCGATCAGGGAACACGCTTTTTACCTCTGGGAAAACGAAGACCGGCCGGAGGGCCGGGACTTCGAGATCTGGATCCGGGCGGAAATGGAATTTTTTTCCCGGATAATCAGCCCTTCGACTTCACCGGCTAAAAGCCGGAAATCCGCTCAGGGTTGATACTGAGCGCAGTCGAAGGATCAGCCCTTCGACTTCACCGGCTAAAAGCCGGAAATCCGCTCAGGGTTGATACTGAGCGCAGTCGAAGTATCAAAAAAACGGCTTAAACCGGAAAGCCGAGCCGAAGGAGGGAGCCCATGAATGTCACCGACGCCCTCATCTCCCGCTTCACCTGCCGGGCCTTCAAGTCCGAGCCGGTAAAAAAGAAAATGATCCTGGAGATCCTGGAGGTGGCCACCCGGGCGCCTTCCTGGGCCAATACGCAGCCCTGGGAGATCTTCGTCGCCGGGGGAAAGGTTTTGGAAAACATCCGGAAGATTTTCCTGGAAAATGTTCAAAATGATGTACCCCGGGCCCCGGAAAACCCCGTCCCCGAGAAATGGCCTCCGGCCCTCAAGAAACGGAGCGAGGAACTCCGGGCGGAGCGCCTGAAGACAATAGGTCTGAAGGGCGACGACCCGGACGCCCTCAAGGCTAATTTTGAACAGAACGCCCGGTTCTTCCGGGCCCCGGCGGTCATTTACCTCTGCCTGGATCGCTCCCTCACCCCTTGGTCGATGTTCGATCTCGGGCTCCTGGCCCAGAGCATCATGCTCGAGGCGCGGGAATACGGGCTCGATTCGGCCCCGGCGGTCATGCTGGTGGCCTACCCGGAGATCATCCGGGCGGCCCTGGGCATTCCCGAGAACCTGTCGATTGTTTTCGGGATCGCGCTCGGCTACGCCGACGGCCAGAGCCCGCAGAACAAATACCGGACCACCCGGCGCCCGCTCCGGGAAGTCATCCGTTTCCAGGGTTTTTAAGTCGGGATCAGAAGGACGCGGTCAGGCCCAGGACGGCGTAATTAATCAAGGCGAAGGTGTAAACCTCGGGGTTGTCGGCCCCGCCCTCGAGCAGGCGGTAGCCCAGCCGGGCTTCCACCGATTCGTTCAGGCGGAAGGTCAAAGCCAGCAGGATGTCTTCGGCCCGGCCTTGGGGAGCGGCCAGGGCGTCACCTTCCAGGAGCAGGCTCCAGTCTTTCTGGAACTTCCAGCGGGCGCTGAAATTTATCAGCGGGACGAAACCGGTGTTCGGTTTTTCCCGGAAGACCGGTCCATCCAGGCTGATGGCGGCGTCCCGGATCTTGGCGGTCAGCCCGGCTCCCAGTTCCCATCTTTCCGACCGGAAAAAATCGTAGCGGTAGGTCAGGCGGTAGGAGTCAAAGCGGTAGTCGGCGCGCAGGGGGGTCTGGGCCGGGAAAGTCTCGCCGGAAAAATTGAGATCGTGATCCAGGGTGCCCTTGGCCTTGAGCCGGAGCGGGGCGAAAAGCAGGAAGATATGATGGCGGCCGGCAAGCGTGACCCCCGCGCGCAAGCGGAAAAAGTAATCCGGCGGGGTCTCCAGGTCGTTGGTGAGGGAAAGATCGGTTCCCGTATCCCCCGGGATCCGCACATCATTAAGGATGCTGAAAACCATCCCGGTTTCCAGGTCGGCGAACCAGCAGGCGGAAGCCCGCCCGGGGGACGGCAGAAACAAAATCAAGGCCAGGAAAAGCAACGGATAAGCCAGGAAGGATGCCTTGAGATTCTTCATGATCCCCTCGATTCCCAAAAACAGTGGAAATAACATTCTAATGTCAACCCCGGGAAAAGAGACCGCCCCCATCTTGGGGGCGCCGGGTCAGGCGTTATTGAATTCCGGATGGAATTTCACGGTTCCGCCCCGGTTTCCCCAAGCGCCCGGCTCGAGCTCGAGCGCCATAAAGGCTTCCTCCGGGGCGTCATATTCGCATTTCAATCCGAAGCGGCGGGCGGGAACGAATCCGAAGCGCGGGTAGTAGTCGGGGTGGCCCAGAACCACCACCGCCCGGTATCCGAGACGCCGGCATTCCGCCAGGCTCGTTTTCACCAGGAGTGTGCCGATCCCGCTTTTCTGGCGCTCCGGCAATACCGACATGGGGGCCAGCCCCAGGACTTTTTCCGGACCGCTTTCGCCCGCGATGGTGACCGGGCTGAAAAGGATGTGCCCGACCAGCCGGCCGTTCTCCAGCGCCACCAGGGAAACCACCGCCTGGCCGGCGCCGCGCAGGGCCTCCACCAGCCTGGCCTCGGTGGGCTGGCCGAAGGCCAGTTCATTCACCCGGTGAATGGCCTCGATGTCTTCCGGTCTTTCTTTCTGGATTTCCAATTTAAGCGGGGTTGAGCCGGCCACTGGAGACCATGAGGTTTCTCGCGTTATTTCAGCCTAACGGCCGATCTCTTTTTCAGGGGGAGGAAGACATCCCGATCGGAGGCGTGGAGGGTGAAGATCTGCTTCGGGCACTGGTAGGCGCACTGGCCGCAGCCGATGCAGATTCGCCGGTCCAGGCGCACCTTTTTTTCCACGACGGAGATGGCGTTGGTCGGGCAGAATTTCATGCATTTCCCGCACCCGGTGCAGGAGGAATCGTCGGAAACCTCCGAGAGGTAGGCGCTCTTGAACTTGAGCGGGATGATCCCCCGGTTATAGGAGCCGTACAGCCCGCAGCAGTCCCAGCAGCAGTTGCAGATCGCGAGTTCGGGAAGGGAGAGGTCGTCTTTCTCGTGGTAGACCGTGTGGATGACCCCCTTCTTCCGGAGTTCTTCCAGCTTTTCCAGCGCCTCGGTCTTGGAGATGATCCGGCCGTATCCGCACCGGACCACCGTCTTGGCGACGTCGCCCATGAACATGCAGGATTCATAAGGGAGGTTGAACCGGCAGGGCTCGTTCGCGCCCTTCCGCCACTCGCGGCAGATGCAGGGCGCGGTGCCGATCACGTTCTTGCTCCCGTATTCCTCGATCAGGTCGCTCACGGTCTTGGTGGGATAAATCCGGGAATCAGCCGCCGGGACCGCCTGGCCCACCGCGATCTTTCTCCCCGGGGAGGGGACGGGATCGATCCGCTGGTAGGACTTCTGCGCGAGGCGGCCGCCGAGATTGATCAGGCCCCGGAGGCCCGGGACATTGAATTTCTTGACCGGGCGCAAAACCTCTTCCGCCATCCGGGCGAATTCCTGCTGTTTCTGGGTCTTCATGCCGTAGAAGATCTGGAACTCGAACCACCCCACCACGACGGGGAAGAGGAGGTAATGCTCCACGCCGTCCTTCTCCTGGCACTGCAGAAATCCTTTCTGCAGGAGACCCTCCAGGAATTCCCGGAACTCCGGCTCGGGCAGGCGGGAAAGGGCGGCGGCTTCCCGGAAGGGGTAGGACTGCGTGCCCAGCTGGAGGAGATAATCGAGCTCCGGGTCGGTCAGGGTGACGCTCATGAAATCGATGATCCCGGAGGTCAGGGGGATGAGCCGGATATTCTGCTTGTTCATCGTCCGGGCCAGGGTCCGGATTTTTTTCCTCCGCGCGGGAGATATTTTTACCGAAGCCAAATGGATATCCTCCTTATTTCAATGACGAATTACGATTGACGATTATCTTGGTTTTCATTCCGAAATCTACAATCCCTGGCCGACACGAGCCGTCGGCTCGGGCAGGCCGCAATCCGCAATTGGGATGTTCTGCAATCGTCATTCGTCAATCGACAATCGTCAATACCCTGGTTTCACTGACGACTGGTGACTGGCCACTGGCTACTGGTTTCCGGCTACTGGTTACCAGTCACCTGCTACCTGTTTTCCGTAACCTTATCAAACCAGGCGGTCAAATCAACCCTTCGACTTCCCCGGTCTAAGGCCCGGGGTATGCTCAGGGTTGATACTGAGCGGCGCCTCATTCCCCGCCCGAAAGGGCAGGGTTTGGGCGCCGTCGAAGTATCAAATGGTAAAAAGACACGTTGACTGGGTATTCCGTCCGCGCGCTCTTTTCGGCGATAATATCCGCATCGGAAAATGGGAACGACGAATCATGAATAAACCGCCAAAAGCTTCGCCTCCGGCATTTAAGATCCTGACGCTCCTGGCCGGAATCTCCCTTGGCGCGGGTTACGGACTCGGGATAGAGGCCTACCCATTGGGGGCCATCTCTTAGGCGGCCCGGAGTGCGATCCCCGGATCAAAAATCTCCCCGATGCGGACAAAACTCGCGGTTGCCTTCATTATCTTACTTGCTCTCGGTAATTTACCTTCCGGCGCCCGGGCGGAAGGGATATCCGTGGAAGGGGCTGCTCCTATCGTCATTCCCAGGGAGTCGCTCGAGATTTTACCCCACGGGCGAACTACCGGCTCGGTTCTCGAAAACTGGATCACCCCGATGGTTTTTCTCACCCGCTGGGACCAAGGGCACGGACTCAGAGAAATCATTACCTTGGGACGGCTGAACGGGGGAATCGCCAAAACCTGGGGGAGCTTCTCCTTCGAAGGAAATCTCTACCTGGATTTCACGAATGCGGTGGCCAACGGCGACAATTTGCTCAATTGGTTTGGGGCCGGCGCCAGGGTTCTCTCGGAATACCGGATTGCTTCCGCCCGGACTGTTTTGAGATTGGGGGGCTCGCATATGCCGGCCAAGATCACTTCGGGCCTGGTGGAATTTTTGAACCGGAGGAGCCCCTCCGGTTCGGAGTATCTCTGGCTGGATTCGGACGGCGACGGTCTGGCCGCTGATCCCGAACTCGTGCTTTTATCCACCACCGGAGGGAGGTACCACTTTAAAGCGGAGAATTTGAAACGCCCCTTTCAGGACGCGGTCTTTCTGGGTTTCGAGAAAAAAATCGGTCGCAATTACGCTTTTTTATTGCAAGGGTCGCATCGGGTATTTTCCAGGTATTTCGTGGTGGATTACGGGAGTTACGGGGGGTATTACTCCCAGGATAACGGAAACCAGATTTACAACAAACCCCTGGGCGAGGATGCCTACTATCTTGCCAATTATGCCGGACCCAGAGGCTCGGCTTCCGAAATCGATATCCAGTTTCGCACGGAATGGGAGAGAATTTTTTTAAACCTCATGTTCTCTGCAAGTTACTTCCGGGGTTTCGCCCCGATCGGGAACGGCCCGGATTATAACGATTACGCCGCGATCTCCGAGGAGACCGCTTCCCCCAACTCGAGGATCAACGCGGTGGGAAGGTTTGACAGCGACCGGGCTTACAAGGCGAATATACTCATCGGCTACCGGATCCGGGAAGATCTCTCCCTGGGCTCAACCCTGAAATATCGCGACGGCGAGCCGTCTTCACAGTTCCGGATCTATCAAACCCATCAGGGAGCCTACAACATCCCGGTAACGGTGATGGATGCGGCCCGGGGAGAACAGAGGGAGGGCGGGATTCGTTACACCTTTTCCTGGAACCTTGACCTGCGCCTGTGTTACACGCCCAGGCGCTGGGACAGAAAAACCTCCCTGGTTTTGGATGTTTATAACGTGATCGGTTCCGCCACCGAGCTTTTGGAAAGCAACCGGGTTGAGGATAAGCGGTTTGCCCTGGAGGCGATTCCGCCCCGGATGTTGAAACTCGGGCTGGAGTGCAATTTTTAACATATGATATATAGTTTGTAATGGAGAGCAAAATCTGATAGCTAAAGTCGGGTCGGGGTAAATTGATGCTGTTGATTTATTGCTGCTTTATCGGGGTGGCGTGCTGGTTTGCCCGCTCCCTTTCTTCTTTCAACCTTTATCAAAACAAAGGATAATTCAATCGATGAAAGAAACCTCGCCGGTTCCCCAAATCAACGTGAAAAAATGCACGGGCTGCGGCCTCTGCGCGGAGGTCTGCCCGGTTTTCATCCTGGAGCTCCGGGCCAAAAAGGCTGCGGTGGTCGAGGCTTTGCGGGAACTCTGCAACAACTGCGGCCACTGCGGGGCGGTCTGCCCGGTGGGGGCGATCGCCCAGAAGGCCCGGGAGGAAAAAGGTTTCTCCCCCAGAAAGGGTGGCCTGATTGACGCCGAAACCCTGCAGTTTTTCCTGCGCCGCCGCCGTTCCATCCGCCTTTATAAAAAACAGCCGGTTTCCCGGGAGACCGTGGCGAAGATCATCGAGGCGGGCCGCTTCGCCCCCACGGGGGGAAACCGCCAGGGCGTCCATTACCTGGTCCTGGACGCGCCCGCCCAGATCGCGGAACTCGGCGATATGTGCACCGCCTTTCTGGAAAAAGGGGTCAAGATCGCCGGCCACCGCTACTCGCAGGCCTTGCTGGCCCGCCTGGGATCGCGGGAGATGGCCGCCTCGCTCGGTCGATACGCAACGCTCTACCGGATTTTCCAGGAACGTCGGCAGCGCGGGGAGGACCGGCTTCTCTACCACGCGCCCGTCGTGATCCTGGTCCACGCCAGCCGCTGGGATACGAGTTCGGCCTTCAATTGCGCGGTGGCGCTTTATTCCGCGGCGCTCCAGACCCACGCCCTCGGCCTCGGGACCTGCTTCAATGGTTTTCTCCAGGTCTCGGCCAACCTGAGCCCGAAGGTCAAGAGATTCCTGGGCATCCCCCGGGGCCACCTCTGCTACGGGACCATGACCCTGGGTTATCCGCGGGTTTCTTTCAAGCGCCTGGTCAAGCGCGCCCCGGCCAAGGTGAAATACCTGTCGTAGCGTTTCAACAATTCCAAAATACCATGGCAAATCATAAACGGTAGCCGCAGGCTTTAGCCTGCGTGTAGTGGTCGGGCTTGCCCGACATCCAAAGCCGACCAAGGTCAGCCACTACAAATTAAGGACGACAGACAAAAATTTATGGTTTAGCCTGCGAAAATGGCGCAACCTGAAGGTTGCGGCTACCCATCTTGTTGATTCATCCTTGATTTTTATGATGTAGGGGCGGCCTGGAATTTATCCTGAGCAAAGCCGAAGGACGGCTGCCCGGGAAGGAGCCCGTTGCCCAATTTTAAATAACCTTTAACTGTTGATACCATAATCCGCATGGAAAAGAAAATCGGCATACTTTCGTTGTTGAGCGGGATGCTGGTTAAGCCCGAAACGACGGTCACCCGCGCCCTGGCGAACCGGACCTACCGGGTGGGCACGGCGCTGGCGCTGCTTTTGGGGATCAGCGCCCTGGACATGGTCCTGATGTTAAGGATCGGGGCGGTGGAGGGGGGCAATCCCTGCCTCTGGTTCGTGATCGGGGGGATGCTCGATCTCGCGTTCGTCCAGGGGCTGACCGGGCTTGGAAAGTGGCTCTTCCTCTACCCCCTGAAAATCGCCGGGGACATGGCTTTGATTTTTATCCCGGCCCTGATCGCGAAGAGAAGATACCGTCCCGCGGGCTCGGCCCGGGACTGGTTCTGCGTTTACTGCTACCTGGTCTTCGCGCTGGACGTATTCCTCTGCCTGGCGATGACCCCGGCGGCGTTTCTCCCGGGGAACGGGAGGGCGCTGCTGATCACCAATTTCTGCTCCTATATGATTTTCGGGGCCAACATCCTGCTCTTCACCGCCGCTTTCAAAGCCGCCCTTCAGCTGGAGTGGGAACAGGCCATCCGGGTCTGGTTCTACCTGGCGATCGTGCTCCCCTGCGCGGGGATCATTCTCATGTTCGCCCTCATTCCCTGAAAAAAAAGTAAGCAGTACGCACTAGGCAGTAGGCAGCCCAAAGCCTAAGAGCCTAAAAGTAAAGAAGCCTAAAAGTTTAAAGAACAAATCGTAAGACGTAAGGGGTTAGGTTTTTAGGAAAGCCCGGGGGGAAGGTTCTCGCGACATGAACTCTTAATAGACTAGGCTGCGAGGGACTTGATGAACCTTGTCTCTTGGTTGATGAAGGCAAGGCTTAGCGAGCCCGCCGCCCGGCATTACGTGATCGCGGGAATTGTGAGGGGAGCGAAACCTTCCCCCCAAAAAAAGAAAAAATGCTTCGATAAGGATAAAAACTTTGTCGAGAACGTTTACGAAGTCAGCTTGTGATCTGCAATCGAATTCCTATTTTCCCCCCACAATCGTGATCCCCGACAGGCTCAGGGCCAGGTTCCGGTAGATTTGCGATTGTCCCGTGACCCTCAGGACCAGGTTGTGGTAACCGCGGGTGAGGTAGATGGAATTGCTTCCCCCCGTGACCCAGCGGCTGGATTTTTCAATCGGGAAGGAAGCGATTGGGATTTCGTCCAGAATCAGCTCGATGGTCGCGGTCTCCCGCCACAGCTCCTCCTTGCGGACGTCGGCCAGGATCGAGTAGGACCCCGGGACCTGGCAGAAAAAGTAGTAGGCCATAAATTCCCCGTTAAAGAGATTAACCGTGTATCGGCCCTGGAAGACATTCATGGTAAACCAGCCGGACGAATAGATGAAATCGCCCGCGGCCAGCCGCGTCGGCGTCGCGGTTTTTCCGACCCGGGACATGGCCACCGGGAGCGGGTCGGTTCGGAAAGGGCGGTCGAGATAATAAATATCGAGCAGGTGGTAATGCCGGGCCGCGACCCAGTGGTCCTTGAAGATCTGTAAAAGTACCGGATCACGCGGGGGGGCATCTTCATGGGGCACAAGGAGGTAAACCGGGGTTCCCCGGTCCAGGTAATTTTTCAGGGCCTTGAAATCGTCAGTGAATTCAACCCGGTCTGGGAGACCGTCCCGCTTCAGGTAGTATTCCAGGCAAAACCTTGAGGTTCCCGGGAGCTGGACCGCCAGAACCCGGTCCCCCGGCCGGAGATTTTCTTTTAGAAAGCCGGACGCCTGTTTCCAGCTTCCGCGGTGGTTTTCCATGTGGAAACCATCGTTGTAATACTGGGCCAGGGTGGTGAAGTTAAGGCGCCCGAGCAGGATGATCGCGAGAACCAGGGCCGCGGCGAACTCGTGTTTCCGGCCCCGGTCCCCGCCCAGGCGGTCGAGCAGGGCCCCGCTGAGGACGAGTATCCCGCGGGCCGCCAGGAGATATAGGGCGGGAAGAATAATGAGCAGGTTGCGGGGGGTAACCACTTTGATGTTGACTGCGGCCAGGGAAAAAACGGTGGCCAGGACAATGGCCGGAAAGAAAACCGGGACGGTCCGCGAGGTTTCTTCCGGCCGCTTTTTCCCGGCCGTCCCGGCGGCCAGCAGGATCCCGAGGATGATCAGGGGCGACCGGGGATAACGGACGGTAAAGGTGTCCCAGAGCCCGTAGGCAAAGTAGTTGGCCAGGACGAGAAAAGACTGCGATTTGGGTTCCAGGTAGTAGGAAAAGTAACTGACCGCTTCCTTGGCCTGCCGGAGAAAAGCGAAGCAGCCCCAGGGGAGAAAAAGCAGGCCGGGAACCAGCACCCCGAGGAGCAGGCGGCGGAAATCCGCGGGCCGGGAGGAATCTGCCCGGCTCCGGAAAAGGCCGAAAAACAGGAGGACCGCTTCGCTCGAAACCACGAAGAGCCCGAAGTAGTGCGTATAGAGAAGGAGGGTATTGATCCCGATCCAGGCCCAAAACGAGCCCCGGCGTTTATGGGAAAAGGCCTGGACCAGGAAATTCAGGCTCAGGATGGTGAGGAAAACCAGGATGGTATAGTTGCGGGCGTTCTGGGATTGGGATATATCGACGACGGAAACGGCCCAGAGGAGGGCGGCCAGCAGACCTGCGGGACGGCCCAGCGTATTTTTCCCCAGGGCGAAGATGGCGGAGATGGAGAGGGTCCCGAAAATGGCCGCCGGCAGCCGGGCGGCGAACTCATTCTCGCCGAAAGAAAGGAAAAAACGATGGATCAGGTAAAAAAGCGGCGGATGCTCGCCGGACCTGACCGCGGCCCAGAAGCCGGGCCAGGGAGTGAGGGCGCCCTGGATTCCGTTGATCTCGTCGAGCCAGAGGGTTTTCTCCCCCAGGGCGTGAAAGCGGAGGAAGGCTCCCCCGGCCAGGGCGAGGAATAGGATGAGAAAGGTATTTTTTTTCATCCGGCCGCTGATTATATCCCGGTTTTCAATAAAAAGGGTAGACGGCGGAGAGTAAGCAGTAGTCAGCCAAAACCCGTGAGGCGTCAGGCGTGAGGCGTTATACCCACGTTTAGATTGTCGGGTTATTGGGTTTTACCGAGAGCCCCCGGGGGGGTAATCGCATGGCGCAACGGGCAGAGGGCATGGAGTTAAAATCCTCAATCGGGTTGAAGCGGATACTATCTTTTACGGCGGTCAGCCGTCCGCGGTCGGCGGTCGATTTTATCGGAGCGAAACCTTCCACTCAAAAAAGAAAAAATGTTAACGAATTTCGAGTGATGCTTTGCCAGGTAATGCCGTTGCGATAGAATTATTCCCGGGAGGGGGAAAAACCCCGTCTGATCTGCAATGAAGAAAACCAGGAAGGAATCGCAGGTTACCGGGAAGACCCGGGACGGCAAGGCGGCGGGGCCGCCGGGGGAGCGGGAGGCTCTCGAGGCCCGGGTCCGGGAATCGATTGATTACATCACGCTGAAGAGACTGTGCGAGGAGACCCACCTGACCGAGGAACACTATGTCGGTCTTTACAGCTTCATCGAGAAAAGGGCGTACCGTTTCTGGAAATACCTCCGGATCCGGGAATCCGGGAAACGGGACCACGACCCCTTCCGGGCGGTCGCGATCGCCGAGTACGCCCGGCTGCTTTCTTTCCTGCTGCAGCACCATCCCAAGTTCCAGGAAAAAATCTTCCGGGAGGTCCTGCAGCGTTTTCCGGAGGATTTCGCGGAGACGAATCCGCTGACCCCCCGCGAGCTGGTCGGCCGCCTGGATCAGCGCAACCAGGAGGATTTCTTCTCCGGCGGTCCCCCCGCGGCCGGGCCGGGAGCGGAAGATGTGTTCGCGGAGTTTTCCCTGGATCGCGAGCTCGAGGGGGAGGAAAACGCGGTCACCCGCGTGCACAGCCGCGGGGATGCGGGACCGGGATTTCTCCCGCAGGATCTCCGGGTCTGCCTGCGGATCCTGAAGGGCTCGAACGAGCTGTCTATCCTGGAGATCCCCGAAGCCCCCGCCTACATCGGCCGCGACCCGCTGGTCACCGCCCGGATCCGCCACCAGACGGTTTCCCGGCGGCACGCGGTTCTCTCCTTCAAGAACCACCGCTTCCACATCCAGGACCTGGGGAGCACCAACGGCACGGTCCTCAATTCCCAGCGGATCACCGAATCCCCCCTGAAGGACGGGGACATCATCCAGTTCGGGGAGGTCGTCTGCCAGTTCATCGTCGAGGCGAAGAAGCCCTGACCGTCGCGGGGGAGAAACGAGATCATGCTGTACCGTAAGGTGCCGAAAAGCGGGGATGAGCTCTCGATCCTGGGTTACGGGTGCATGCGCCTGCCCTTGAAGCGGGGCCGGATCGACGAGAAACGCGCCACCCGCCAGCTCCGGGAAGCGATCGACCGGGGGGTGAATTACCTCGATACCGCCCAGCCCTACCACCTGGGCGCGAGCGAGCCCTTCCTCGGGCGGGCCCTCCGCGATGGCTACCGGGAGAAGGTCCGCCTGGCCACCAAGCAGTTTTCCTTGAAGATCCGGAGCACGGAGGACTTCACACCCCATCTCGGGGCCCAGCTCAAGAAGCTCCAGACCGATTATCTTGATTATTACCTTCTCCACGGGATCAGCGGCCCCGTCTTCGAGCGGATGAAGGGCTTGGGGGTCCTGGAATTCCTGGAACAGGCCAAGAAGGATGGCCGGATCCGCTCCACCGGATTCTCCTTCCACGGAGATCTCGCCGCTTTTAAGGAGATCGTGGACACCTATGACTGGGACATCTGCCAGATCCAGTACAACTACATAGACGAGAACATCCAGGCCGGGACGGAAGGGCTGAAATACGCCGCCGCGAAGCGGTTGGGTGTGATCATAATGGAGCCCCTCCGGGGCGGGAACCTGGCCCGGAAAATACCGCCCGCAGTCCAGGCCGTCTGGGACCGGGCCGAGCGGAAGCGCACGCCGGCCGAATGGGGGCTCCGCTGGGTCTGGAACCACCCGGAGGTGACCTGCGTGCTCTCGGGGATGAACGAGGATAAGCACATCGAGGAAAACCTCCGGATCGCCGGCGAGGCGCTCCCCGATTCCCTCTCCGCCAAGGAGCTGGCGCTGATCCGGGAGGCCGCCGAGAAGTACCAGGGCTTAGGGAAGGTCGCCTGCACCGGGTGCCGCTACTGCCTGCCCTGCCCGGCGGGGGTGGATATCCCCACCTGCTTCGAGCTCTACAACCAGCGGCAGGTCTTCGGGGAAAAGGGACAGAGCATGGCGATGTATTTCCTCCGGCTGTATGGGGGAATCGAGTCACCCCGTCACCGCTTTGCCTCGGCCTGTACGGAGTGCGGGAACTGCCGGAAGCTCTGCCCGCAGGGCCTGCCCGTTCCCGAGCTGATCGGGGACGTCCGGAAGACCTTCGAAACCCCGGTTTTTAAATCCCTGGTCTGGCTCACTGGCGGGTACCTGGCCTTCCAGAAGTGGCGGTTTACCCGGAAAAAAAGAAAGTAACTTCTACCCGCGGCCCGTTGCCGGGGTCAGCCAGGGGGCTTTTCCAGCCAGAAAGCAACCTCAACTTTTTTCCGGTTTAATTTTTATTTCGTCGGTCGGGATTATATGCAAACCATGCAAGCCGGAAAGCGAGGCAGAAGGCTCGGATTACGGTAATTCCTCTATTCTTATTCCCAACCCCGTCCTGAGATTTTTCCGGGCCTGCTCGACCCGCGCGAGGAACCTCGGGTCGTTCTCCAGAAGATAATCAAACCAGTCTTCTTCATTCTCAAAACCGATCAGGATGCCCGCGGGCTTCCCGTGGCGGGTGATGATGATTTCGTCCTTCTCCGCCAACCGTAAAAATTTGGAGAGGTCATCCTTAACCTCAGACAAAGCCACTTTCTTCATGATCTATCTCCCTTTCTCTCCAGCCATTGCGACGCCTTTGATTTCGGAATTATCGCCAGAATCTCCACCCGGTTTTCAATTACATCGTAAAACACCCTGATTTCCTCAACCCTCAAGCGGAACTGGGGGCGCCTTAACCCTTTCAATCTTTTAATTCTGCTCCGGCTGGTTTTTGTCGGTTCATATTTTAAATGAACTTCGATCAAATCCTTTATTTTTGTTCTTTGGAAAACATCTAACAATTTAAAGTCTTGAACTGCTTCGGGCGATAAAATAATCTCATATTTCATTCTGGCTATATTATAGCCAGAATATAGGTAGCTTTCAATTTCTGGGTTGATAATCGGACTTTACGGCCGCCGGCCTCGCTAGGCGAATTGGGCGCCGCGCTCGGCGAGCAGCTCGCGCAGGATGGACCGGTGGCACTGGCTTTCGTCGGCACAGTAACATCCCACCGAAAAGCTGGCCTGCCGCGAAAGGGCCGCGAGCAGGTCGAGCAGGCGGCTCTTTTCCGCCTGGCCCATCTCGGCGCGGTAGCGCCGGACGAACAGGCGCCAGCGCTTTACGTCACCGGCCGCGCGGCCGAGCTGGAGCAGCTCCTCGCTCGGCGCTAACTCGGGAAGCCAGATATCGTAAAAATTCCGGGAGGCGAACTCGGCCTTCGAAACCCCGCGCGGCGGCCGCCGCACCGTCCCGATCCGCAATCCTTCGCCTTTTAAACGCGGGCTTCCCAGCCGGACAATATGAATAGGCATTTTTATATTGACGATTGTAGATTGACGATTGAGAACGAGGAATTATTAGGTTTTCATTCGTCATTCGTCAATTGTCACTCGTCAATTCCCTTTGCTCTTATTCATGCCGGAGGGCTTCCACCGGGGGCAGGCGGGAGCCGCGCCAGGCGGGGAGGACGCCCCCCAGGATCCCGAGAATCAGGGCCAGGACAATCGCCTCGGAGAAAAGGAAGGTGGTGTATTCCGCCTGGATCAGGCCCCGGAGCTGGCGGAAGAGATTCAGCATCCGCACCGCCCCCATCCCCAGGAAAATCCCCACCACGCCTCCGCAGAAGGAGAGGAGAACGGATTCCTGCAGGATCATGCTGATGATCCGGCTCTGGCGCCAGCCCAGAGCCCGGAGAATCCCGATCTCGCGGGTCCGCTCGAAGACGGACATGAACATGGTGTTCATCGTGGCGATGGCCCCGACCAGGAGGACGATCAGGGAAACCCCCCAGGAAAGGGCCTGGGCCATCTTGGTCCCCACGTTTTCATCCACCGCCTCGCGGGTGCTCAAGGCCGAGAGATTGGGGAACCAGGTTTCGATGGCCTTTTTGACCTCCTCCAGTTTGGCGGGGTCTTCCAGGTGGGCTCCGAAAGCCGTCACCTTGCCTTCCCGGTTCATGAGCTTCTGCAGGCGCTCAAGGGAGAGGATTCCGGCCCCGTCTTCGAGGAGGTTGCTCGACTCGCAGATCCCGACCACGGTCATGAACTCCCTTTCCACCTCCACCTCGTCGCCGATCTTGACGTTCAGGGCCCGGGCCAGGGCGGTCCCGAGGACAATCTCGTCCTGATCGTCGGAAGCGACGGAGCGCCCGGAGGGGAATTTCAGGCGGTTCATCATCTCTTCCCCCGGCACGTAGCCGAAGAGCATGACCGAGGGCTTGTCCTCGATCGAGGCCATATCGACCAGGGATACCTGCACCGAGGCCACCCCGGGGACTTTCCGGAGCTCGTCGGCCAGGGACTCGTCCAGGTGGCTCATGAGGTGGGCGATGAAGTTGGCGTCGCTCCCGGACTTGAGGATAGTCAAATCGATCCCGTGGCCCTCCAGGAGATATTTCCAGCCGTGAACGAACCCGTTGGTGATCGAAACCAGGGAAACGACCGCGCCGATCCCCACCCCGATCCCGATCACGGTCAGGAGGCTCCGGATCTTGCGCCGCAAAAGGTTTTTCCAGACGATCTGAAACAGGATCATGATTAATTTACTAATTCTTCGCGGCTTGCCGCTTGATTGCCGTATTCCGTCATTCCGCACTTGATGCGGAATCCAGTTGTTTTGTTTTTCTGGATTCCTGCTGGAGTTTATCCCGCACTCTGATGCGGGACAGGAATGACAGTCAAAAACTTTAAAATTATTCTGATTATAATACCCGCCTGTATTGGGGGAAACCTGCCCGGGGTCGGGCCGAAGGCGCGGGGCCGGGGTAAGTCAACTCAATCTCGGGATCATCACGTTGTTTATGAACCGGCTGAACTCCTCCTGGATGGTTTCGACCGAGGTCACCCGGGGATCAAGAAAATCGAATTCAAAGGCCAGGAGCGGAATCCCGAGCTCCTTGGCTTTCTCTTTCAGAAAACCGATCCCGCCCCAGCCCTGCTTGCAGCCCACGTGACCGGCGTAGACCGCCATATTGGCCTTAAAATCATGATAAAGATTGACGAAATCGTTGAGGTAAAAATCGATCGGCCCCTTGAACTGCCGGGTCATCGGGGCTATCGTGACAATCCGGCGGGCCAGCCCCTCGAGCATGGTATCGACGGAAGTAAGATCCATGATGCCTTCCGGGACGTGATATCCGAAGATATCCATGGTGACCACCAGCTTGAACTCGCTTTCGAGCCAGTCGTAAAACTGGAGATCGAACCAGATCGGGTTTTGGTACCAGACCGCCCGGATGCGCTCGCCTTCCACCGCGGATTCCCCCCGCGCGATCCGTTCCCGGGCTTCGAGCGCCAGCTGCTCGGCCACGAAGACGCCGGTATCCGTGCCGGCAAAGACGATAAAGAGCGGGACCATCAGGCTTACCACCTTGGAGACCTGGGGGCAGGGCACGTGCTTCCGGAGCTCGTTCCACTCCAGGATGTGTTCGCTCATCCGGTTGCTTTTCTCGCAGGCGGCCCGGAAGAGCTCGGGGCGCCATTTCCGGCCGGTGTGTTTTTCCAGGAAGGGAATGGCATCCTTGAATTGCCGGGCCACATACTGGATTTCCTTTTTCCCGTAGAGATAGGGGATGTCCACCATGTAAAGCGGGGTGCCGGTGATTTCCTTGAGGGTGGGCAGGGCCACCAGCTGGGAATCGCAGGGGGAACTGACGCTGAAAAGGCAGGCCGGCTTGGGCAGCAATCCTTTTAAGGCCGAACCCAGGGTGGCCTTGTCCACCGAGCAGACTTCCGCGGGAATGCCGTGGGCTTCGGCCAGGTCGATATATTCGCAGGTGAAGCGCGCGTCGCCGGCAATGTCCTGGAGGATGGGGTATGACTCGATGGGCAGATCGTCGGCGTTTTCGAGCCCCAGGATCAACTCCGGGCTCACCCCGGTGTTGTGCCAGACCACGGGGTTGTCGCCGTCCAGCAGCCGGCAGATTTTTTCCGTGTAGGCGGTGAAGGCTTTCATGTAGGCGAGGATCCCGCGGGAATCCGGATCGTTTTCGTAGAGGGCGAGGAGTCCGCTGATCCCCTCGTAGATCACCTCCAGATCTTCCGAGCGTTCTTTACCCAGAATGGCCATGATTAATTACCATTGATCATATCGTCCAAAATAATTTTTTCACCCTCTTCCATTCCCTCCCAAGCCGATCCGAGCGGTCGGCTCGGGCAGGCTCCCCTCCCCGCCCTTGACGGGGCAAGCTGGGGGAGAGGGCGGGGCCTCCGGCTCCGCTTCCAGCCCGTAGGGCTTACAGGCCGGAGGGTAGGAGCCTACGGTTCGGTGAGGTGAGGGGGCGAAATCAATAATTTTCTAAATCAAATTTCTAGATTGATTCCCCCTCGGAGGATATACACGTAATTTAGACACGGATAGTTATTGATAAGAAATTATTGGTGTTTTTTTAATTGATATGATAATAATGATAAACACCTTTATAAATACATGTCCAGCGAGTTCTTAAGGGAGAGGTAAGGCGCGCGATGAGCTTGGTCAAGGAAGCATTAGCGGAATTGCGTCAGGCGCTCGGGGAGGAGTGGGCCGAGGACGACCCGGTCTTCCTCCAGGGCTACTTCCGGGACATCAGCACCATTGACGGGGTGAGGCCGGAGATCGTGGCCCTCCCCTCCACCACCGAGGAGGTGCAGGCGGTGGTGCGGATCGCCGGGAAGCACAAGCTCCCGCTGGTCCCCCTCTCCACCGGGTTTAATATCGCCGGCCTGACCCTGCCCCGGTTGGGGGGCATCCTCCTGGATCTGAAGCGGATGGACAAGGTCCTCAAGGTCGATACCGAGACCATGACCGTGACCTTCCAGCCCTATGTCCGCAACGCCGCCCTCCAGGCCGAGGTCAACCGGTTTTCCCCGGCCGAAGGCTTGCGGCTCCGGATCGCCAACCCGATCACGGTGGGGTCCGCCTCCTATTTCGGCAATATCATGTCGGGGGGGCTGTCGGTCAACGCCGTCAGCACCGGGGTCTACCATGAGTACATCGGGGGCCAGGTCTGGGTGCTTCCCGACGGGGAAATCCTCCAAATCCGCTCCGCCACCCACCCCAGCGCCCCGCCCCTCGGGAACTTCCGGGGGCCGGGACCGGACATCTCCGGGATGTTCTACAACGCCGAGGGCATGATGGGGGTCTGCACCGAGATGACGGTGAGCCTCTTTATCGATTATCCCCACCGGAAAATGATCATCTACCGGGCCAAGGACATGCTCAAGGACAGCACCGACAAGATCATCGACTTCATCTATGCCATCGCCCGGGAGAACGTAGCCGATGAGATCTACAAGAGCTCGAATATCACCCTCTCGGCCCTGATGGGTCCGATCGTGGAGGAGGTGGCCCCGGCCTTTCCCGAGGACTTGGTCCTGGTCACCCTGACCGGGAGCACCGCCGAGGAGGTCCGGATCAGGGAAAAGAAGGTGCAGGAACTGTCCAGGAAGCACGGCTTCGTCGTCATCGAGAAGGCGGTCATGGATCTCTTTTACGATATCGTGGGACTCTGGGGCGACGATTTCGCGAATATGGTTTTCCGCAAGTGCTACACCCTGGGCGGGATCATGCGCTGGCGGGGCTGTTTCTATTTCCTCGGCTGCGCCACCACCATGGACCGGATCCCCGACCTCACGCGGCAGTTCAACCTGATCATCCAGAAGCACAACGCTCCGCTGAATCCTCCGAACACCCTCAAAACCAAATTCCGGGCCCTGAGCATCCTTCTCAACCGCTCCGCCGACCGGGTCCAGAAAAAAACCGGGGAGAAGCGCGGGTGGATCATAGCCCGGCGCCTGCTCGGCCTGGCCCTGGCCCCTTCCTTCGCCCGCCTGTTCTTCTCCAAGAAAATGTGGGCCCGGCCGCTTTATCCCGCGCATACCGCCATTCAGGGGCCTTTCCCTCTGGGCCGGGGCTGCTGGTTCGAGATGGACATTTGGTACAACCGGGGGGACGCCGAGGACCGGGAGCGCATCCGCCGCTTCGAGACCGACTGCGCCGACATGATGATCGAACGGGACCTTTTCATCCCCCGCGACTTCGCGAACGCCTTCTCCCGCCAGTTCCCGCGTCTCGGGATCTACAAGGAGTTGGTGATCAAATTGAAGAAGGAGATGGACCCGGACGGGATCATGAATCCGAAGATAATGGGGTTCTAAAAATCAATGACCAATGACCCAGGAGGCCGGGCGTCCCGCCCGGCAATCGGTAGCCGCAGGCTTTAGCCTGCGAGGTGGTTGGAAAAGAAACGAAAATAACGCACCTAACGATACCAACGAAATTAACGAGATAGACCAGATGAACTAGCGTAATTTATGGGACAGATTGACAACATCTTCTCTGAATTTGAGGCCGTCAGTAACGAGCGGATGGCCTCCTATTTCCTCGAGCCCCCGGGCGAGCTCAAGCTGACCGGGCGGGCCCCCAAATCGGTAGCCGAGGCGATCCGGATGGTGGAGCTCGCGGCCGAGAATAAGTTCAAGGTTTTCACCGGTTCCGGCTACCGTTTTCCCCGCGAGGTGGCTGATATCCCCGGGGTGATCATGGACTTTCAGAAACTCAGCGCGGTCCGGATGGTGGACGGCCGGAACCTCTTCGCGGAGGTGGAAAGGGGAGTGGCTTTCCCGGGCCTGATCTCGGCCCTGGACCCCCAGGGCTTCCGCCCGCCCTATCCGGTCGGTTCCCTCTCGCCAGAATTTATCACCACCTACCTGATTCGGGAACCGGCCTGGGACGCGAGCAAGTTTCCGGAAGCCAAGCTCGGTCCCCTGGAGGTGGTCCTCGCGGACGGCCGGGTGCAGCGGACGGGAGCCCACGCGCTTTCGTTGAAGACGGTTCCCTGGACCGGGGAGGGGGGGCCATACCTTTCCCAGTGGTATCTCGGCTCCCGGGACACTTACGGAATCGTCGTGTCGGGCAAAATCCTGATTTATCCCCGCTGGGGAAAGAAAAAGTTCCTGCACTTCAATTTTTCCGGGATGACGGCCGCCCTGGCCGCGCTTAAGGAGATCTCCCGCCGCGGTTACTGCCAGGAAGGGTACCTGGCGGAGAAGGCCGAGGGCCGGTCCGCCGGGGTCACGCTCACCGC
>Ga0315297_10000575_pt1 | contig 21632 bp, 21 predicted proteins | sample YL17G15_0_MG_FD_203628 | JGI IMG/M metagenome (GOLD analysis project Ga0315297, IMG submission 203628) | Sediment microbial communities from Yellowstone Lake, YNP, Wyoming, USA - YL17G15_0 | ecosystem: Environmental > Aquatic > Freshwater > Lake > Sediment | place: USA: Wyoming | collected... | reverse complement strand
ATGATGAGCGTATAGTCCTTGAGCGAGACGGTTTTGAACGCGATGTCTTCCTGCCGCAGCCGGGTCCGGATTCCGTTCATGAGCTTTCGGGTGGCTCGCTTATGCCATTCCCGGGTGCCGGCGGCCTCGGAGTAAAACAAAAAGGATTTGTCGGTATCGGGAAGGGCGTCCACCTTGGCCCTGAGCTCAGGGTAAAAACCGCCCAGGGTCATGGGCCCCATCGTATCCGAGCAAAGTATCTTCCTTTGGGACAAGAAATAGACCGGGTAGGCCAGGTTGAAGTCCGTGGCCAAGTTTGTGACCTTGTTATAAGAGAGAGCGGTCATGAGCTGTGTGTAGGATGCCTCCTTATTCATCGCGTTCTTAAGGAAGAAGTAATAGTGGGGCGCGGTGAATGCCAGGAGAAGCGCCGCCGTGACGGCGATTTTGGGCGTTGAGAATTTTTTGCCCCGGAAGAGGAGGGCCAGGACGAAGAAATACGCCAGGACGATGAGCAGGAGCAGGTCGATATTATGTCGGGGCTCGAGCCGAGGAGGCAAGAGACCCGCCAGCTTAACGATACTCCCGAGCAGCAGGACGGCGAAAAAAAGATAGGGCCAGGCGTCGGGGTTGAAGCGGATCTTTTTTCGGAGGAGGCCGATCAATTTCCATACAACGATGCCCAGGCCCATGAAAAAAACCGCCAGCGAAACATAGAGGCCGATCGTGTTGAGGATGGCCAGCGTGTTCTCCGCGGGCCCGGCTTTGACCGTTCCCATGAAGTAGGTGAATTCATATTGGCAGAGGTTGAGAAAGGCTTCCCGGGCATACCGGACAATGTTGCCGAACAGGCCCAGCGACAGGGCGGACAGGGGAATAAGCCTGATCTGTTCCAGGGAAGTGGCGAAGACAGGTTTGGCCCGGAAGAACAGCTCGTAATAGACGACGTGAAAAATGCCCAGGGATCCGCCGGCCAAAAAAAGCCAGGCGTTTGTCCAGAATCTGCGGTGTTTCAGGGAAAAAGCGGCCGTGCACACCAGGAAGCTGCCGGCGAAGAGGAGCGCGATCGGCTGGATGTAGACCGCAAATGATAGGAAATAATATGATAGAAAAATCGGCGTCTTGTGTTTGAACTGCAGGTCAAAGACGTATATAGCCAGGAGGACCAGGAGAAGCGCGTCGAGGTAGACCGACCCCCGGATGAGAAGGGAGAAATCGAACATCGTTTCGATGAAGGCAAAGCTCAGGGTTGACAGAAGAACCACGGCCGGATGGGGGACGATGGGCTCCAGGAGCTTGGCCAGGAGAAGGATGATGCCGATAAAGACCAGGCAGTTCCAAAGGATCAAAGCGAGGTAATGCGTTCCGGTGAAGTCCCAGATGAAAGAGATCAGGAGATAGCGCAGAGTTCCTTGATGCGCGAGGATTTCGAATTGATAGTAGGGTACGGTCCGGCTGTCCTGGATCTCCTGGGATTGAAGCGCCTCCAGGGCGTTGTCGGACATGGTGATGAGTCCCGTGGAGTGGAAGAAGAACGGCAGCCGGATCAGGATGATGGCCAGGACGATCAGGACCAGGACTTTCTCTTTGGCCGCGGCCTTGAGGAACGAGGCCGCCAAAAGGAGGAGCAGCCCCACGAACAGGACCTTGAGTATTGTATAGAGTATGACCAGCTTGGTGATGACCATGGCTTGGAAGAGGAGACAGAAAACGAAGAGGTATATGGCCAGGAAGCCGGGCCGGCAGAGTCGGTTGAGCAGGGCTGCGACTTTTTTCAAACAGACCTCAAAATTGGAAAAAATCTTACCAAAGAATAGCATTGAAGTAAAGGCCTGGCCTTGTTTGACCGGCCTCCCTGTTGGGGTTGGGGCTCAGGTCAGCGTCTGAAAAACATCGCGGACAAGGTCGATGGTTTTGCGGGGATGGCGGATCAGGGTAAGGAGCTGGCGTAGAGTCCGGACGAGTTCATCGACTTGACATCCCCTGTTTTCATAATCTATTATCCAGGACTATGGGATGACGCAAAATCAGCGAATAAATGTTCGCTCTGTCAGCTCAGCGGAAAAGGAACTTCCTGTAAATAATATGTTTATAGCAGAATTTTCATCCCATCTTCCGGAGGTATCCAGTGATCGATTTGAAAGGAAAACAGGTCCTCGTGACGGGTGGCAGCGGTTTCATCGGCTCGCACCTTGTCGAATCCCTGCACCGCCGCGGATGCCGCGTCCGGGTCCTGGTGTTTTATGAATCGGGACCCAATATCGGCTGTCTCCGTTTTCTCCCTCCGGACGTCCGCGCCGCCGTGGAGGTCGTCAACGGAGACATCAAGAACCCCGACGATGTCCGGATGGCCGTGGAGGGCGCCCAGGTCGTTTTCCATTTGGCGGCGCTCGTCGGAATTCCGTACTCCTACCACCATCCCCGCCATGTGGTCGAGACCAACACCCTAGGCACCCTGAACGTCCTGGTTGCGGCCAAGGACCTCAAGGTCGAGAAGATTGTCCATACCTCCACGAGCGAGGCGTACGGCACGGCGAAATACGCCCCCATCGACGAGGATCATCCCCTGCAAGGCCAGTCTCCCTATTCGGCCAGCAAGATTAGCGCGGACAAGCTGGCCGAGAGCTTTTTCTGCTCCTTCGGGCTCCCCGTCGCCACCATCCGCCCCTTCAACCAGTACGGCCCGCGGCAATCCGCCCGGGCGGTCATCCCGACCATCATCACCCAGTGTCTGACCGGAAGCGAGGTCCAGCTGGGCTCCCTCCATCCACTCCGCGATTTCGTTTTCGTCGAGGACACCGTCGAAGGCTACGTGAAGATCGCCGAATCGGACGCCAGCGTCGGGGAGGTCATCAACATCGGCTCGGGGCGGGAGATTTCGATCGGCGACCTGGCTCATAAAATCATAGGCCTCGTGGGCCGGGACGTCCGGATAAAGTCCCGGGACGAGCGAGTCCGGCCGGAAAAGAGTGAAGTCGGCCGGCTTCTGTGCGCCAACGGTAAAGCCGAACGCCTCGTCGGTTGGACGCCGACGACGTCCCTCGACGCGGGATTGACGAAAACGATCGCCTGGATCGAGCGGAACCTGGAGGCTTTCAATCCGCAAAAATATGCCGTTTGAAGACCGATGAAACTCTCCGTCATCATTCCCGCTTACAATGAGGAGAAACGGATCGGCGATACCCTGGCCGTCTATCTGGAGGCGTTGGATAGGGAGTTCCCCGGCGATTACGAAGTGATCGCCGTGTGCGACGGTTCCGTCGACCGGACGGTGGATATCGTTCGGGCGACCGCGGAACGGCATCCGGCCCTGAGCGCGCTCTGGTTCCCCGAGCGGCTGGGCAAAGGGGGGGGTGTTTGGGCCGGTTTTGCCGAGGCCCGGGGCGAGATCGTCGGTTTCGTCGACTCCGACGGGGCCTTTCCCGTCGACGACGTCCTTCGTTTGATCAGGGCCGTGGAGCGCGGCGCCGACTGCGCCATCGCCTCCAAGTGGAAGGGGCGCAAATTCATCCAGGTCCCGGAGCCCCTCCTCCGCAAGGCGGCCGGACGCATCTTGTCCTTGATCCTGCGCCTGGCCTTCGGATTCGCCATCCGCGATACTCAGGCCGGATGTAAATTCTTCAAGGGGGACGTTCTGCGGCGGCTGCCGCCCCTTCGCTGTCGGGGCTGGGAATTCGATGTCGAGCTCCTTTGGCGAATCAGACAGCGCCACGGAGTCATCCGGGAATTTTACGTGCCCACTCGGCATGTCGAAGGCAGCAAATTCCGGATGGGCAGTACGCTACGCATGCTAGGGAACCTGGCCAAACTCCGGCTGGGACTTTTCTCCTAGCCCCGGGCCAGCCTGAGCCGGGCCTCCCGCTTCGACCTCGCTTCCAATACGGCTGTTCGGCGATCCGTTTCATGGCCTCGGAAGCATAAACTCCCTTGTTCCACGGCTTTCCGGGCGGAACCCTAGGGCACGTTTAGAAGGGCAGCCACTTATCCATGAACCGTATGATGTTGCTCCGGCCGATGATATCACGCTTGTTCTTGACGCTGGTCAGGAAGCGGGGCAGGGCCACGGCCAGGTAGAAATTCCGGACCCTCAGTTTCTGGTAGAGCCGGGTCTTGACCAGGAACCGGATCAGGAACCTGGGAAAGAGTGGTATGTAGTTAAGGAGGAAAGAAATGCCGTAATATTTTTTGGATTCGCGGATGCTGCCGCCCAGGTGAAAGTTGCCGGGGGTGATTTTCAGGCCTTCTTCCAGTCGGTCGATATCCCGGGCGGTCAGGAGGCCTTTTTTCCGGGCGATGTCGAGGATAGCCACTTTGGGATAATAGGTCAGCCAAAAAACGCTCAGGATGTCGGGCTTGTTCTCGCTGTAGAAGCGGACGGCCTCCTCCTCGAGCTCGAGCGAATCGTCGGGAATGCCCAGGATGTGGTCCACCTGGACCATGATGCCGTGTTCCTTGAAGGCCTTGATGGCCTCGGCGATCTTCTGCCGGTCCGATTGCCGGTTGAGGATGCGGGTGTTGATTTCCTCTGAGAGCGATTGGACGCCGATGGTGATGGAGTTGCAGCCCGCCAGCTTGAGCAACTTGATTTTGTCCCGGTTGAGGTACAGGGGATGGGTCAGGCACCAGAAGGGCAGGCCGAGCTCCCGGCGGTAGCGCCGGCAAAATTCCGTCAGCCAGCGGGTGTTGGTGGTGAAACAATCGTCGGTGAACAGGAAATATTTCACTGGAAACTGGGCTTTGGCCCAGACGAGCTCCCGGATGACATTGTCTACGCTCCGCTGCCGCAGGCTCAATCCCCCTCGGCCGTGCATGCAGTAGGAGTTGAAGCAGTAGGAGCATTTGAACGGGCAGCCCCGCGAGGTGATGATGGAATAGAACGTGCCCGTTTCCTTCAGCGCGGCGACGACGGGAGCCTTGTAGGGGAAGGGCAGGGAATCCAGGTCCGTTATCATGGGGCCCTCTTCGAATCGGCCCAGACGCTTGCCGGACTTTTTGAAGACCAGGCCTTTGACCGGACGGGCCGGCAGGCTCACCCGGCCGCCGCGGACCGTGCACCGTTTCAGGAATTCAAGGAGAGAGATCTCCGCCTCGCCGATGGCCACGGCGTCGACCTCGGGCCGCCGCAAGACGCGCTCGGGCACGGCCGTGGGATGCACCCCGCCGAAGACGGTCGGCACTTCCGGCAGGAGGCGCTTGGCCTCTGCCGCGACGTGGAGTTGATAGCGGTAATTGTCCGTGACGCAGGAGAAGGCTAGGAGCTCCGGCCGGGTATCGGCCACGGCCCGGGCGACGGAGGCGAAGGACAAGTGCTTGTTCTTGGTGTCGAAGTAGGGGTCTTCGGCCCGGTAGTGGATGTACTCCACCTCATGGCCCGCCTGGCGGCAGACGGACATCAGGTAGCCGAGGCCGAGGCTCTCAAAATCTGGATAGATGAACGTGATTCGCAACGGGCTGCGCCTTCAATGTGATGCCGGTCCGGCTCACCGAAAGACTCAATGCTTATAACACAGGCCGTAGGACTTAGTCAAAATAGCCGGTGATGTCGTCCCGGTTGAGGCCCCGCTCCAGGGCGACGCGGGCTACGGCCCGGGCCTCAGGACATGAGCAATTCCCGGAGAGTGGGCATGTGGCTGAGGGGGATGGGCAAGAGACAGATCAGGATGAGGTCCTGCCCCTTGGAAGGGACGTGGCGGATGTTCAGCCTCATCCGCTGGGCCGGCATCCGGAACGAAAACTCCAGGACCTCGGTGATGTCCAACTCCCGCTCCAGGTCGGCGGCCAGGGTTCGAACGCTGAAAAAAACCGAGGACAGCTTTTCCGGTTCATAGCGCTCGCCCGCGGCGTCGATCAATAGACCTTCGCTGTCGAGCAGGACGGCCTGCAGCAGATGACCCTGGCGAATCAGATCGCCCGCCCGGCTTTTATTGAACATCATCGGCCCGCGCCTCCTTCAGACGGTTGAGGATGAGACTGACCATGTAGGTAAAGGCCCGGGATAAGTTGGCCCCGGTCGCGGCGCTGACCGGCAAACCGGGGTATGTCTCCAGGCCGAGTTGGGCCGACAGGACCTCGGGGCGCTCCGCCCCGGGCAGGTCTTGTTTGTTGTAGAGGATGACGACCGCGGCCGATTTGAGCTCCGGGAGGGAGGCCCGGTAGGACTGGAATTCCTTGACGAATTCCCGGTTGTGTTCCAGCTCTTTTTTTTGGGAGTCGACGATGAAGAACAGCCCGTCCACGTTCTCGAAAAACATCCGGCGGGTGCTGAGGTAATAGTCCTGGCCGGTCAGGGCGTATATGCGGATGATGATATTCTGACTGGCCTGGATGGGGACGAAATCGAACAGCAGGGTTTGTCCGAACGACGTCTTGATGGAATGGATCGAGTCGGTGACCTTCATGTCCTTGGGGATGAGGTGGTTGAAGAACCATTCCAGGGTGGTGGTCTTGCCGGCCAGGGCGCTGCCGAAGAGCAGGAGCTTGAAGTAGACCCGGTCGTTGACGATTTTCATTTAAATTCGTTCTTGATCCGGCTCAATATATCGTCGATGGTCTGGTTGTCCGGCCAGCGGAACTTGTGCTCCTGCATGAGCGTTTCGCGGGCATCCCGGGTGTCGGCCATGTTTTGGGCCAGGTATTCGATGGCCCGTTTGGCCTCCAGCCGGATCATGCCCAGGTAGCTGTCCTTCCCGGCCACGATGGTCAGCAGCCCGCGGGGCATGCTGGTCTGGCAGAGCTTGAGGTCGTTGTACTCGACGATGATGGACTTCAAGGGCTGTCCCAGGTCATGGCCGACTTGCTCGTAGGACCGGTAGCAGGTCGCCAACAGGGCGCCCAGGTCTTCTTGATTCATGTCGAAACGGCCGGCGACCTCGATGGGGATGCCGTCGATGTCGATGAGGATAACCCCGACCACACCCGGGACGCGCTGGATGATGGCGTTCAAAATCTCTTTGATGGTGGGCATGATTCTTTACTCGTTTTTCCGGAAGCCGAATATCCGGGCCATTCCCCCCTGGGCGCTGTCAACCCGGCCGGGATCATGAACGCTCCTTGGCCGTCCCCCACACGCGGACGAGCTCGCTCTCGATATTCAGTTTGAGGCCGGCCAGGTCGGCGTCCCGGGCCGGGATAAAACCGAAGAGATAACGGTGGTTATAGAACAGAACCGTGACCTGGCCGGTCGTTTTCAGCTCGATAAACCGGCAGGGGCCGAGCGGCAGGCCGTCCTTCTCCAGCCGGGCCACGGTTTGCCATGCCAGCAAAAAATACCGGGAGGGGAGCTCGATGTCCCCGAACCGGGCGAAGCCGAGGAGGTTGCCGCCCTCGAAGACGACCGCCTGGGACAGTCCTCCGCCCGCGGATATTTTTTTCAAGAATTCGACCATCGGGCCGGGGGTCTCCTCGATGTAGGACGACACGTCCACGCGCCGTTCCCGCCGTCCGATCTCCAGGACTTTCTTCAGGGTGTTTTCCCGAAGCCGAAGAGTTTCCTGGAGATAGGACTGCGTCAGGCGGGGTGTCGACTCCAGCTCCGCCTGGATGGCTTGGAAGGCCAGATGCACCTGGCCTTGTTTGGATTGGATGCGGAAGGCCTTGATGGCGCCGCTGAGGCTCTTGGTGTCCTCCATGATCCGGTCCTCGAGCGACATGTCCTTGGGCAGGGGGTCGAGGAGAGCCAGGCTGTCGGTCCTGGTCTTGATTTCCTCCACGGGCTGGAGAGAGGCCGCGCTCAGGACTTCGAGCCCGACCCGGGTGGTGGCCATCCAGCCCCGGTCGAGATGGGCCAGAAGCTCCATGAAGGCGGCCCGGTCGGCTTGGAAAAAAACGACTTGGACCGGCGGCGCGCCCATCTCTTCCTCGTCGAACGATTCGACCAGAGCCCGTCTCAGGGCATTCAGGTCGGCGGTCTCGATGAACTTCGCGTTGCGGAGGAACCGCGCTTCCTTGGGGATCTGGCCGCAGAAAATCAACTGTCGGTATTGCGGAATGAACGGCCTCAGCTCGAAAAAGATGCTGTCGGCGCGCTCACCGGAATCGGCTCGGAGCACTATCCGGTTGCGGTGCCAGATGGACGACAGGATGGCGGTGGCCAGTCCGTTCATGGCGATGGAGTCCTCATTCTTGGGGACGCTTGGTCATTATTTGGTCCAGGGTCTTTTCCAGTTCCTCTATCGTTTCCCGCGTTTTGAGCCGAGCCAAGCCGAGGTGCATGGTTTCCAATCCGACAACCGCGGTCAGGAACCCGATCGCCCGGCTCTTGAGGATGACGACCGTCCTCAGCTTTCCCTTGACCGACATCTCCTCGAGGTTGGAGGGGCTGATTTTCTTGATGAGGGAATCGAGGTCCTTGAGGCAGGCGGCCAGGCTGTCAGCGGCCTTGGGGGAAGTGGTTCCCTCCACGAACTTGGCCGCCAGGACCGATCCCTGAGTGGATACGAAAACGATGCCCTCAAACCCGGCGATGTCGGACAGTTTTTGGAAGGCGCTCTCGATGTTGATCCGTTTTTCGCTCACGTCCGTGCCTTCCGCATTCCGGTCATCCTCCTAGCTCCGATGCAGGCGACGTTTGAAATCTTCCTTTTTTTATCCTCGGCCGTCTCCGGCCGGGGGCGTCCCCAGACCGTTTTCTCGGTTCGGGCGCCGTATCCTATTCGGCCGAGGCTTCCTGAAAAACGTCGAGGGCTTTGGGCAGGACGACGTTGAGCAGAAGGCCGAGCTGGACTTTGCTCGTGTCGAGCAGTATTCCCCACTGAAACACACCCAGGGGGATGACCACCACCATATGGTTGGCCGCCAGGTCGATGAAATAATAGCGGCCCAGCTCGGGATACCCTGAGGCCTTGAGCGCTTCGGCCAGATAGTTGGTGATCCGGTTGAACAGCGCGCACGCTTGAGGTTGAGTGTTGATCCCGACGATCGATTGCCCGTCTTGGGTCGCCCAGATGTCCGTGGCCAGAAGGGCATCGCCCAGGTCTTCCTTTAAAATCTTAGTCGCGTTTGTCAATTTCTTAACGTTCATTGTATGGTCTCTCCTTTTTTTTCCTCTTGGCATGGGTTGTCATCACTCCTGAGGGGAAATTGGATATGATTTCATCACCTCCTTGCTCAGGTATCGCGCTTTCGACGAAGTGAACACTCTTCTTTGACGCGGAGCGGAGACGGGCCTGTCCCCGAAGACCGACAGGGAATGGCAGAGTCCACAGGTTTGAACAATACCACCATGCCACAGCCTGCCCTTGTCGTCTTCTGGCCGAGAGCTTTTGTATGGAAAGCCCTGTCAATTAGAATTTATATATAAAGGATACGGCACTCAGCGGACAATACTCCGAGGCGATGATTTGGGGGGGGAGATTGTTCAGCAGATATATCACCCATAAGGGTGATATATAATCCCCGGTCAGAAGCAGACCCCGGCCCTGATCTCAAATCCTTTAACCCAACCGCTCTGAAATTCCGGCCTGGTCTTCATGTAATACTCATAGCCGTAAAATCCCAGGGCGGTGACCGACAGAGGCTGGACGTTGAGGCTGAAGCCCAGCTCGGCCAGGGGCGTGACCTGTGCGTCTTCGGGCCTGTTGTTCCAGCCGACCCCCAGGAAGAGCCAATGAGGGGCGTTCTGCAAGAGATAGGCCCTCCAGCGGAATCCGACCTCCCACCGGCCCTTGCCGTCGCTGTACTTTTTGCCCGTGGCCTGGGTGTGCTTGAAATACCCGGCCCTGACGGCCCAAGCCGTCTGGGGGGCGATGATGCTGGAGAATTCGAGTTGCAGGTCTCCCTGGGAAAGCCCCAGGATGTCGGCGGTCAGGTGATACTCCACTTTCGGCAGGAATTGAATGCCGGCCGCCCGGGCAGGGACGGTCGAGGCGGCCAGGGCGAGAAGAAGGGCCGCGCCCGTTTGAATGATCGTTGTTCGCTTCATCGAAGCGTCACTCAATAAGGAGAAAGGCATAGCGGTCCATGGGTTGGTCATAGTCCCGCAAGACCTGAAGGGGATAGCCCAGACGGCTCATGGTGGCAAAGACATCTACGCCCAGGGCTTCGGGAGTGGGCCGGGCCTGTTCGGGCAGTTTGCAGGCTTCGCGCCGAACGGAGCATTCCGGACAAAGGTTGCAGCTGTCGAGGAAGAGGAGGAAAGCCTTCTCGTAGCCGGAGAGAAAGACCTCGCGTTCAACCCGGAGAAGCTCCCGGTTGACGGTTCTCGCCCAGGCGTACCGATCCTCGGGTTTGGCCACGCTTTTCTGGAAATGGAAGACGGCCCCGGCCTCGTACTCCTGGAAGAAAAGACGGCAATCGTCGATCGCGGGGACCTGGGGAGGGCAGGATGCGGTCCGGCCGTATTCGGAGCATCCGAATTGGCATTTCATCCTGACCCAAGTGGAGACGATGATTTTTCTCGGGTCGAGCCTTTTGAAGTCCTCCAACCCGTGAGCATGGAAAATGTCCTCGAGCGCTTTCCAGTCGACCATAAATCCCTCTGAACGAAATCATTATAGCATAGAGGAAAGAGAAAAAATGAACGGGGCCCCGGCTTCGGGCGCCCCCGGCAAACATGCAGCAAAGGCGTTGACCAATCGCGCTAAGGCTTCTTTTGCCCCGAGGGATTAATTATTCATCCGGAAGGAAGTTTTGGGTATAATCCCCGGCGAGGGAGCGTGACATGACCCCAAAAACAATTTTAGTGAGCTTTCCCGGAGGAATGCGGGTTGAGGCCGCATACAAGGATTATGTGATTAAAACGGACCAGCCGGCGGACGAGGGCGGCCAGGGCACGGCCCCGTCGCCCTTCGATCTATTCTTGAGCTCGATCGCCGCTTGCGCCGGATACTACCTCTTGGCCTTCTGCCGGGAGCGGGGCATCGCCGCCGACCGGGCCGGCGTCCTGATGACCATGGCCCGCGACCAGGAAACCAAGATGATCAGCGACATCGGCCTTGAGCTTCGGCTCCCGCCCGGCTTCCCCGAAAAATACACGGCGGCGGTCGTCAGGGCCGTGGATTCCTGCACGGTCAAGAAGCATATCCTTCAGGCGCCGGATTTCAAGGTCACGGTCGCGCTCCAGGATTGAGGACGGGCGGAGCGTCGGGGCGCGCTTTTCAACGGCGCGCTTCACTTCTTGAGGGGAGTGATCAGGCGGATGGCGTGAGGAATGACCTCCAAGGTGATGACATCCTGGGGGGGCAGGTCCTCGCCGTTGTATTGGATGGGCAGGCGTGTTCCGCGGAAGACCGCTTTTTTGGCCTTGTAATGCCTCAGCCGGCGTTGGAGCAAGCCCAGGTAGATAAAAGGAAAGAGGAGCACGTAACAGGGGGTCCGCATCTCGAAAAAGGTGATGTCCAGGTATCCGTCATCGATGGCCGCCCGCGGCGCCACCAGCCAGCCGTAGCCGAAATGCCTGGTCTTGGTGATGACGCTGTCCAGCATTTTGAGCCGGAGGGTTTTCCGCTCGAAGCCCCGGCCGCGATCGTCAAGCCCATCCTCGAGCTCGACTTCAACCCGATGCCGGCGGTAGAAGGGGACGATCCGCGAGGCCAGGAAGTGGCCCATCCTGCCCGGGACGCGGTGGGCGTGTTTCGTGTAGCCGACCGCGGCGGTCAGGCCGATATTGATGAACGCCCCGAACCGGCCGTTGACCGAGATCACGTCGGCGGCCTTTTCCCGGCCCTTGGTCAGCAGGTCCACGGCTTGGCCGGCCGTCTTGGGGATGCCCAGGGAGTTACGGAAGGCGTTGCCGCTGCCGAAGGGAATGATCCCCACCCGGACATGCGCGTTGTTGCCCCCCTCCATGATGCCCTGGATGACGTCGGAGATCGTCCCGTCCCCGCCGATGACCACGATCATCCGGTGATTCCGGCTCAGCTCCCGGGCCAGGCGAATACTCTCTTCCTTGCTGCCGTGAGAGTCGTAGGCCGGGCCTGGAAGCCGGCGTTTGAGGTATCTTTTCAGCCGCGTTTTTCGCTCCCATTTGTTGTTGGCCGCCCGGGGGTTGATGATGCACGAGGCTTCCTTCCAGACCACCGGCGGTTTCGGCTTTTTACGGATGAACTTTTTCATGTTTAGCTTTTGGGTGTTATATAACATCATGGCTGTCGGGTGTCAAAACCGGTCAGGGCGAAGCCGGGTCGGTTCCCAGATTGCCTTTTCTCGGGGTTTTCCGGAGGAAGGGCAGAACAGCCGCCAGCGCCAGGACGGCAAACAGGCCGAGGATGACCGCGTTGGGAATGTTAAAGGCTTTCCCCAACAGGGCCAGGAGGTAGAACCGCGGCATCCGGGATGTGACCACGGCCAGGGCGAACAGGGCCAGGGGATAGCGGGCGATGACCACCAGGAATCGGAAGGGATAGAAGGGGATGGGAAGGAATCCCGCAATCCACAGCGACAGGAACGGCGCTTTTTGGAATAGGGCGGCGAGCTTGACCACGACCCGGCTCTGGGCGATTTTTTTGAAGGCTCTAAAGTCGGCGATATAATTGATCACGGACACATTGATAGTTTCGATGATCAGAGTGCCCAGGGCGGCCACCAGGGCCACGGTCAGGGGCGCGAAATATTTCCCGAAAAACAACAGGACCGGCTCGTGGGGGATGGCCGTCACCAAAAACTGGGAGGGAAAGCAGTAGAAGAACAGGACCCACAGGCTGCGGCTGTGGTGAATGGAGTGCGAGGTCATTCCTAGCGCCAGCAGGACCGCTACGAAGGCCACTTCCAGGATGACGATCGTTGTCCGCAGGCGGCGCCTGAGGGCCGAGGGAGCGGCCGGCCGTTCTGCGCTTTCGATTTTTTGGCGCTCGGATTTGACCGGCCTGTCGTTCGGCCTGTTTGTGTTCGCTTCGTGTTCGGCTTTTATTTTCTGCGGGTTCATGGCACTCTGGTGAACGGATGAATCCACCTACCTTACAACAAAATGTAGGGTGAAACAATACTCAAAGGCGGCCGAATTTGGCATAATAAGCCTGAAGGCCATGCTCGAAGATGGAGCGGAAAATTGACCAAGGATTTCAGCCGCATACGCCTCGTCCGGGGACGCCGGTTTTTATTTCAAGTGGAGACGTCGGACCGCGCCGAGGACTACCGGAAATATGAAGACCTGCGCCGGGCCATCTGGGGCTGTCCCGATGATTCGCTTCCCGGGACCAGGAATATGCTCTGCGAGAATTTTCTCCAGGACGGGAGCAGCCTCTTCCTGGCCGTCTATGCCGCCGACGACCGGGGGCGGCTTGTCGCCGACGCGGGCCGTTGCGTCGGATTTTCCTATGGATTCGCCGGCCTGAAGGATAAGTCCCTGGCCTTCACATCGCTGGACAACCTTTGGTTTTATTCGCAGTACACGGGCGTGCGCGCGGATTACCGCTCCTACGGGCTGGGCGTCCTGATCAAGGAATACCAGCGCGACATCCTGCTGGAAGTGCTGGGCCTGGCCACCGTCGTCTGCACCTTTGATCCCCTGACCGGAGTGAACGCCCGCCGGAACATCCATCATTTCGGGATGGAGGTCGTGGACTACCGGCCGGCCGTGTACGGCGAGTTCGGCGGCCTGCTCAACCGCCGGGACGTGCCCTCGGACAGGTTTTTTGTGTCATGGGATTTGAGGAAGAAACCCGGTCGCCCGGCCCTGCGCGGCGAGGCCGAGCCGGCCGGGGCTCTGCGGCCGTTCCCGCTGGAGTGGAGGGATGTCCGCGGACGCTCGGGCCGGCTGAAGCTCGAAGTCCTCGGCCAGGCCGACCTCTCGGCCCGCGGCGATACACTTCTCATCCCGATTCCGGAAGACTTCTATACGATGCTCGGGGAGACGGATGTCGATGATTCAGAGGTTCGCCGCATTCCCCTGGATTGGCGTCTCAAGACGAGAGAGGCATTTCAGGTTTTGTTGAGGGCAGGCTATACAGTCTCCGACTTCAGGCGTTTGGAATCCGGGAATTTTTATATTCTTACGAAGTTGTCGGGCAAGACTTAAGACAAAATTTTTATGCGCCGGCCTTCAATTTATCTAGAAGACTTTCAACATAGGATATCCGGCTTCTAGGCGCGCCTTTGATTTTTATTGCCGAGAGTGTAAAATTAGTTTACAATGTGTCTTTAGGCAAGGCCTGTTTATTGGGAGCAACCGATAAAAATGCTTGATGGCATAAAGATTGCTCTTTCTTCCTGGATACGGTCATTTTAATCATGAAACCAGGAAGACCCGAATGAAAAAAACTCCCCTGCTGATCATAATGGGTTTAGGCGTGGCGGTGATCATCGGCACGGCCTTTCCGCGCCCGGCGGCCACGGCCGCCCAAGAACGCGGCGTGAGCGGCGGCACGCTTCGGGTCTGCCCTTTCACCAGCCAAAGGAACTTGGAGCTCGACCCGGTCAAGGATTCCCACGTCTTTCTGATACAGCAACTGTACGACGGCCTGGTGAGGTTGGATAAAGACTTGAGCCTCGTTCCTGCCCTGGCCGAATACTGGACCATCGCCGACGCCGGAAAAAAATACATCTTCTACCTGCGCCCGGGCGCGCGCTTCCACAACGGACGGGAGGTCACGGCCGAGGACGTCAAGTTCTCTTTGGAGAGGCTGGTGGACCCCAGGATCAATTCTCCCTTCGCCCTGAATTTTCTGGACAAGGTGGCCGGCGCCCGGGAATTCTGGGACGGCAAGGCCCTGGGCGTTTCGGGTTTCCGCGTGCTGGGAAAGTCCACCTTCCAAGTCGAATGGGTCAGCCCCTACGTGTCCGCGCTGTACCTGCTGGGCATGTCCTACTGCAAGATCCTGCCCAAGGACCTGGTCCTCACCCAGGGCCCTGATTTTTTCCGCAAGCCCGTCGGCACCGGCCCCTTCATGTTCGGCTACTGGATGAGAAGCCCCCATCTGGACATTGTCGGCATTCGATTGGAGAGGAACGGCGCCTACTTCGACCGCACAGCCTACCTGGACGCGGTGGAGTTCAGCCCCCTGTTCACCGTCGATAATTTTATGGAGCGGGATGTGGATATCTATCCCTTCGTCTCCGCCGGGTTCGCCGACCTGGACTGTCAGGTCAAGGAGGATGGGGCGCTGAGCGCGGCCTTCCTGGGCATGAGCTGCCATCTGTCGCCCCTCGACCAACCCGAAGTGCGCCGGGCCGTGGCCGTTGCCCTGGATCGTCGGGCGCTGGCCAAGGTGTCTTTCACCAACGAATCCGTGCCCCAGCTGACCGACAATTTTATCCCGGCCAAACTCAAGGGTTTTTTTCCAGCGGCCGGCGACTGGGATTACAACCCCGAACGGGCCCGGCGACTGTTGGCCTCCGCCGGTTTTTCCGGAGACAGAAAATTCCCGTCGCTCACCCTGTACACCAACAAAGCCCGCCGCGAGTTCGGCCTGAAAGTTTACCGTGAGCTCGAGAACGAGCTGGAGGCCGTGGGCATCTCCCTGTCCCATCGCCAATACAAGTCCCTCCGGGAAGTCCGGGCCGCCCGGGGGCCCTACCTGGTCCTCATCGAATGGCGGCTCAACTTTCCCGACCCGGAAAACATCATTCGGCCTCTGTTCTTCTCCCGGTCCGACATGAACGTCATGGGCTACGCCGACAAGCGGCTGGACGAGACGCTGGAAGCCGCCGATGTGGAGCGGAGTTTCAGCCAGCGGATCTCCCTCTTCCAAAAAATAGAGCAGCAGCTCCACCGGGACTTGCCGGCGGTGCCCCTGTTCTCCAACCAGCTGCGGATGGCCCTGCAGCCCTATGTCCAGGGCGTGGAAGTCTCTCCCCTGGGCTTCTTCTATCTCGACCTGAGAAAGGTCTGGTTGGACAAGGAACGGTGAACATGAGCCTCTGGCCGAAGCGGTTGTCCCTGTCGTCCCGGTTTCTCTTGTCGGTCGCCCTCCTGCTGACTGTGCTCGTGGGAGCCATCCTGTTCGTCATCGATAAGCGGGAAGTCAACATCATCTATGAAGAGTCCAGGAACAGGGGAGTGCTCATCGCCAGGCACATCGCCAGCCTCAACCTGGAGCCCCTGATGTTCCGGGATGAGGACACGATCAAGAAAAATATCGACGCCCAGATCGACCAGGACCTGATCTATGTCCAGTTCTATGATCGGTTCAACACGCCCGTAGTGGGGACCGAGTTCCTCCGGGGGCGCGAGGACATTTCCTGCTGCAGCCATCTGCCCGAGACGGTCAACGAGACCACGGCTCATTTCGAGGCTAAAGCCCTTCTCCTGGACAAGAAGGAGCTTCACCTTTTAGAGGTGGAAGTGCCTATCTTCGCCAAGGGCTCGACCACCCAGTGGGGTTCGATCAAGATCGGCCTGTCCCTGGACGATATGCGGGCCGAGGTGATGAAGACCCGGCTGATGCTCATCCTCATCGGCCTGGTCGGGCTGGCCGTGGGGGTCAGCGGGGCGGCCCTCCTGGGCCGGCGCATCGCCCGGCCCATCCGGCGCCTGGCGGCCGGGACGATCCGGGTGTCCCGGGGCGATTTCTTCCACAAGATCCCGGTCGAATCCAAGGACGAGATCGGCGATTTGGCCCGGAGTTTCAACGAGATGAGCGCCCAGCTTCTGCGGGCCCAACGCCAGATGGAAGAAGCCAACAAACGCATGGTCCAGGCGGAAAAGCTGGCGTCCATCGGCCGGCTGGCGGCCACCATCGCCCATGAGATCCGCAACCCCCTGACCTCGGTCAAGCTCAACATCCAGAAGGTTTTCCTGACCGAAGCCCTGAACGAGACCGAACGGGAGCATCTCCAGATCTCCCAGGAGGGGATCGGCCATATCGAGCGGTTCATCAAGGAGCTCTTAAATTTCACCCGGGCTTCGGAGCTCAACTTGAACCGGTTCTCCATGGAGCAGATCATCGAGGAGTCGATCAAGCTCGTGCGCGACGCCTGCCCGGACAAAACCATCGCCCTGGAGCGGGACTACGAGCCGAACCTGCCCGAGGTCCTGGCCGACGGCGACAAGCTGCGCCAGGTCATCTCCAACGTGCTGCGCAACGCCTACGAGGCCGTCGGGGGAGAGGGGATTGTCCGGGTCCGGATGTCGGGGACGGCGGTGGACGGACGGCCGTTCATCAGGGTGACGATTTCGGACAACGGGCCCGGCATCCCGGGCAAGGATCGGGAGAACATCTTCGAGCCTTTTTTCACCACCAAATCGTCCGGCGTGGGGCTGGGCCTGGCCATCGCCCGCAAGGTCCTGGAGCAGCACGGCGGCGCGATCCGAGTCGTAAACGGCGGCGGCCGGGGGGCCGCGTTCGAAATCCTCCTCCCGGTCAAGGGGGTCCTATGAAGTCGATACTCATCATCGATGATGATCCGCTCATCCGCAAGACGCTGTCCAGCCACCTGTCCAAACAGGGCCTGGAGGTCCTGCTGGCCGAGAACGGCGAACAAGGCCTGGGCCGGCTGGCGGAATCCGACCCGGAGCTCATCCTGCTCGACATCCGCCTGCCCGACCTCGACGGCTTGGAGGTTCTGCGCCGCATCCGGGAAAGCGGCCAGAGGAAGGTGACCGTGATCATCATGACCGCCTTCGACGATATGAAGACCACCGTGGAGGCCATCAAGCTGGGCGCTTTCGAGTACCTGGTCAAACCCCTGGACTTCATCGAACTCGACCTGACCATCAACAAGGCCTTCCAGGTCAAGAAGCTGGAGGAGAAGCTCGACTACCTGGTCCAGGAGCGGCAGAAGGAATACACCATCGACAACATCGTCGGCCGCTCGCCCCAGATGCGGGAGGTGTTCAAGCTCATCGGCTCGGTGGCCACTTCCCGGGCAAACGTCCTGATCGAGGGAGAGAGCGGGACGGGCAAGGAGCTGGTGGCCAAGGCCATCCACTACAACAGCCCGACCAAGGACGAGCCCTTCATCGTCATCAACTGCTCGGCCATGTCCGACACCCTGCTCGAGTCGGAGCTGTTCGGCCACGTCAAGGGCGCCTTCACCGACGCGGTCAGCGAGACCAAGGGCAAGTTCGAGATCGCCGGCAAGGGGTCGCTCTTCCTGGACGAAATCGGCGACATCTCGCCCAACCTTCAGTCCAAGCTGCTGAGGGTCATCGAGTCCCGCGATTTCATGAAGGTCGGCGGGGAGAAGATCCTCAAGACCGAGGCCCGAATCATCGCCGCCACCAACCAGAACCTCAAGACGCTCATCGCCAAGGGCAAGTTCCGCGAGGACCTCTACTACCGGCTGAAGGTGGTGGAGATCATCCTGCCGCCGCTCCGCGAGCGCCGCGAGGACATCCCCGAGCTCGTGGATTACCTCGCGGAGAAGATCAACCGCGATTTGAGGAAAAACGTCCGCAAGATCCCGGAGGACGTTAAAAAATTACTGACCGAACTGCCCTGGAAGGGCAATGTCCGCGAGCTGGAAAACGCGTTGACCCGCGCCGTGCTCCTGGCCAAGGGCGACGTCGTCCTCAAGGAAAACCTGCCCCTGGAGCCGGCGGAGCAGAAGCTCGTCACCCGGGAGCTCGTTTCGCTGGACGAGGTGGAAAAGGCCTACATCCAGCACGTGTTGGGGCAGTGCAAGGGAAACAAGAGCCGGACCTGCCAGATCCTCAAAATCAGCCGGCCGACGCTGGACAAAAAGATCAAGGACTACAAGCTCGAGGTCTTTGTTTCTCCTGTGGACCAGGACGCCAACTGAGCGGGGCCCAATAAAAAGCTTGTAAAATCTTTTAATAATGATGTAAATATTCGGTTCGGAAGCGGCGGCCGTCCGGGCTTTTCTCCCTGGAAAGAGGCTTGACGTGTTGGCACGAATCCTGCATTTAATTTATCGGAATTGAAAGGATTTTAAGGATTTTAATCATGCCAGGCAAAAAGATCGTGGTTATCGAGGACGACGAGTCCATCCGCAAGACATTCTCGCTGTTGTTGGGCAAAAAATACCGGGTTGCCGTGGCCAAGGACGGCAAGGAAGCCTTGCAGAAGTACGGAGCGGGCCGCATAGATTTAATCATTACCGACCTGAAGCTGCCCGATACGACCGGGCTGGAGCTCATGGCCAAGTTCCGGGAAGCCGGGTTTCGCGGCCAGGCCATCCTGATTTCCGCCTACCCCGACCTGCTGAACATCGATCAGCTCACTCGGAACGGGATCAGCTACTACTTCACTAAGCCTCTGGACCTGGACTTGTTTTCCAGGTCGATCGACCAGATCCTCGAGCCCAAGGACAGCGTCGAAAAAAGGGCCTAGCCGTTCGTTTTTTCCAATGAGAGTCGCGCCGGAATGCTTTCCTTGCTTTTTGCAGCAAATTCACAAGACCGGCCGGATTATCGGCGCCGCGGAAAAAGACATCCTTGAGGTCATCGAGCAGTTCAACGCAGCTGTCCCCAGCGCCTCCCAGGAGGCTGCGCCCGCGGAACTGGGCGGAATCGCCTACCGCATTCTGTCCCAAATAACCGGCGCGGCGGACCCCTATCGCCAGGTGAAGCGCGACTGCATCCGAGAGGCCTTAGCCCTTTATCCTGCCGTCAAAGCATTCGTCGCCGCCTCTGAAGATAGGCTTTTAGCGGCGGCCAAAGCCGCCATCGCCGGCAACGTCATCGACTTCGGCGTCGGCTCGGATACCGACCTGACCGGCCGGGCCGAACAGGCGATCCTTCAGCCGCTGGCCATCGATCATTATCGGGAATTCAAGCGCCGGCTGGCGCAAGCCCGCGCCGTCCTGTATATCGCCGACAACGCGGGCGAAACCGTGTTCGACCGTATCCTGATCGAAGAGCTGGACATACCTGTGACTTATGCGGTCAGGGAGTCGCCGATCATTAATGACGCCCTGGTGGAGGACGCGGTGCTTTCGGGTATCGACGCAGTGGCGCGGGTTGTTTCCTCCGGGTGCTCTGCTCCGGGGACGCTTCTCAAATTCTGTTCGCCGGAATTCCTGAAGATCCTGGACGGGGCGGACCTTATCATCAGCAAGGGCCAGGGCAACTACGAGGGTCTGTCCGACGAGCGCCTGCCGGTCTTCTTCCTGCTCATGGCCAAGTGCGAGCCTGTGGCCCGCGACCTTGGGGTCAAATGGAGCGACCTCGTCCTCATGAAATCCTGCAATTTTTCACAGCGTTGACCCTCAGCTGTCAGCCGAATTATAAAATTTGATCATGGGGTTGTGTTCGGCTGAATTGTCAATATAATTTAATGGAGATAAACGCGCGGGGGAAGCGCACGCACAGCTTCTTCGATCATGAGCTTCAACGCCGGGTTCGAGGCCGGGGAGGCTTGAGACGGTCCCGCTGACGAGCCAGCAAAGACCGCGCAGGCGGCCATCCTTGGAACAAGCCTTCATCCTCTTCTCGACGACGTCATAGGCCGTCGTCCAAACCACCCTCCATAGATAAGACCTGGAGTTCTTGATATTTTTCCCGCGGGCCGCCGCTTTCCAGAGCTTGAGCTTAACCTCCTGCTCGATATCTCGCGCTCGGCCGGGGAAGTGCCCGGGAACGAGGCGAAGATCATGTTCCGGATAGAAACCGCCATTTCATCCAGGAATCGCCCGGCCTGGAAAAGGTTTTTCAGCGGCTCGGGCTCTGTTTGAGGAGAGACGTAGCCCCGCGTCTTATAGCGATTGATTCCCATGGGTTTTTAAGAATTCTATTAAGATAAAAGAAAATATACAAATCTCAAGGAAGATTCAATCGATATTTCTGAGATTGGCTCGAAACCCTAGAAAATGGTCTCAAATCTCCGACGATTCGCTAAAGCTGATTGCACCGCCCGCCATCAATTTTTTCAATTGCCGCGGGAAAAATCGCCCTTCTCCGGGGTCATCTTAATAGGTACAAAGGTGCGGGGTCTTTCTTTAGCGGATTCAGGGGGCTATCTGGTTTTATGGCCAACGTTGACAAACATTTTCAATTATAATAAAAATAATAGGGGGCAAATCGATGATGCCGTTGAGTATTCTATCTGATTTATTCATTATCCTCATCTTCTTAGCTTTAGGGCTTGGAATTATCTGCTCCGGCCAACTCTTGCGCGCGGTTCGTGAGATCGCCATGAATACTCGAAAAGAAGATAGTATGGAGAAAGGCCCGTACTCGGCCTTGCTTGCCGTTGCGCAAATAAAGGTCATCTTGGGCTGGATTGTCATTATCGGAGGGGAAATTCTTGTGGCTTATATGTCCAAAGAGGGCGGGTCCGGTTTCCGTAGGTTTTTGTTTTAATCTAATGAAGGTTTAAAGAAGGAGGTATTATGCACAACTTTTCCAAAAGGATCTATTTGTGGGGTTTAGTTTTGCTTTGTGCTTGTCTGTTGAGTTCCTGCGCCGGCACAAGCGCTTCAAAAATCAATCAGCAAAGCCAAACGATTTATTTCAGGCCCGAGAAAACGACGGCCTCCTATGAAGAAGCGGGCAAATGGTGGGGCAGCAGACACTGGGCGAGACAACTCAAGGCGGGCGCCATCGACAATGAATTTGTCTCCGAGCTCATCAATTCGAATACCATCAATTTCTTTTGGGTTCACTCCGATCTTAAGGATGCATTCAAGAAAGGGTATCGATTCGGCTATCAAGACAGGACGGCCGACCTCGTACTGGGACCAAACCTCTCGGAGGCCGCGGCTCAAATCGGAAAAACCACTTCGCAAAAGTTTGTGGCGGTCATCAATGAATTTGAGAGAGAATGGGCCGGTACGCTGAGCCGGGCGATCGATGTCTTCATAACCCTCATCTCTGAGGG
>Ga0315297_10000574_pt1 | contig 21642 bp, 21 predicted proteins | sample YL17G15_0_MG_FD_203628 | JGI IMG/M metagenome (GOLD analysis project Ga0315297, IMG submission 203628) | Sediment microbial communities from Yellowstone Lake, YNP, Wyoming, USA - YL17G15_0 | ecosystem: Environmental > Aquatic > Freshwater > Lake > Sediment | place: USA: Wyoming | collected... | reverse complement strand
TCTTCATCCCTTCAACGCAGTCATTTATCATGTCAGGCGACTCATTGATTATTGTAATTTCTTTGTCTTTTGGAAGATTTTTTAATAAAACTTTCCACTCTTCATGCTTTGTTTTTCTGTGGCTTCTTTCGCCCTTGTCCCCGTAAATTATTCCTGAAAAATGCGCATGCCAAATCTTCCCTTGAAATAATGATTTTATTTTCTCATAATCAACGGTTTTTTCTCTTGCAAGAATGTGCGCGAAATCAAGGCAGAAAGAGCATCCTGTCTCCCTGACAAGCCTTGAAATTTCTTCAATGCTTCCAAAAACATTTATTTTTCCCATCGTCTCTGGCGCAATATTTATTTTCCAGCCGTGCTTTTTAATCTCGCCTTTTATCTCCAAAATTCCCTGCTTTATTGTCTCAAATGTTTTCTCCCTGTCAAATTCATCCTTTCCTTTCTTGAAATAATATCCAGGATGAAAAACAACAACAGAAGCGCCTAAATAACGCCCAACCCTGCAGCAATCAAGAATTCTTTTCTTCGTTGCCTCTCTTTTTGCTTTTTCCTTTGAATTGAGATTCACATAATAAGGCGCATGAATGCTTAGTTCTATTCCAAGCTCTTTTGCCTTCTTCCCTATCTGCCTTGCATCTTCTTCATTCTTGATGTAAACCTGATAAGTAAATGCAATCTCGCACGCTTTAATTCCTTTTTTATGATAATTCTCAAGAACTTCCAAAGCAGTTTTAACAGGCCCGATTCCTGCTGGTCCAAATTTTATTGCCATAATTTAAGCAGCTTTTTCCAAGCCTTCCTCAACTTTCCCAAGATTTTCAATAATATAAGCATGAAGCTTGTTTATTATTATTGTCTGAAGTTCTTCCTTCAACAAGCCATGGCACTTGCTCAAATCTTTCTCAGCATATGCAGCCGTGCCCAAAGGATAATAACATGTCATCTCCTGCCCAATAAGCTTGTTTATTCCAAGCGCTCCTTTCTTTGCCAATAACAATTTAACACTAATAGCGCACTGTCCATTTTCTTTTCCTTTAATTTCATAGCCCCATGAAGCCTCTGATTCGTCATTGACAAAAGTCACTTTTGAGCATTCCATCATCTTTTTCTGCCAGCACTCATAATTTTGGCATTTAGGCGTATAGAATAGAAGCAGACAAGCTGCTCCAATAATAGCTAGCACAACAACAGCTACAAGCGCAATATAAACAATTCTTCTCGTTTTCTTCAGCATCTCATACCTCTTTAGTTATTCAAATCAATAAGTGATATTAGATATTTAAACCTAACTTCTTTATCTTTCACAATAATTCAATAACCAATCTGCCCAGAGTTTCTTATTAATCTATAAATAAATTATCTCATCTTTTTATTAACAATATTTGCAACAAAAGAGGTCTTATTTACTTTGATTAGCCTAATTACAAGCTAATCAGAGTGACCTTTGCGTTGTCAAAACTTGAGAAGTTTGTTGCTCCAAGATAAGAAACACCCATTTCATCGCATGCCTCAATTATTGAGCCAACAGCATTGCCGTCAACTATGACTGCGAAAACTTTCTGCTTTGAGCCCCTTATATTTCTTGAAACTTCTTTTGAGCTGACTTTTCTTATGACATCCATGTTGCCGTCAAGAATCAAAGCCATTTTTGTGCCTTTGATGTCCTGGTATTTTTTTCTTATTGCTTCCTTGACATCTCCTTTGAAAGAAGGCTCTTCTTTTATGCTTGCTTCAGCAATCTCTTTGTCTTCTGCTTCATCTCCAATTTTTTCAAGCTCTGCCTTATTTTTTCTGTAAAATTCCTTTGTAGGAACTCTCTTTCTTAAAGCAATTAAAATTTCCTTGCCCATGAGCTCTTCAACTTCTTTTCCATCAGGCGCAACAGCAATATAAGCTATGTTCGCATTGTCAGAAACGTTTTTTGCAATTAGCTTTCCGCCTCTGTCGCCATCAACAAAAAGAGTCAATATTTTTTCTTTGCCAAGCTTTGCAATTTCAAGAGGCAGCTTCGTGCCATTCATGCCAATAACATTGTTAACCCTGTTTTTCAAGAGATTGACAACATCAGCTCTTCCTTCAACAACAATAACTTCCTCTCCAGACAAATCTCCAGCAGGCAGTCTCTCATCCCCGTATTCCTGGATTTTTGCTGCTCTTGTCTCTTCCTTGAGTGTTTTACTCATCTCTCCGATTCCGTTTCCACCCTCAAGCCCTTCAAGAAGTGTCTTTGCTCTCTCAAGAATCTTGCTTCTTTTTTCGCCACGAACATCTTCTATCTTGTTTATTTCTATGACAGCTTCTGTTGGCCCTATTCTGTCAATTGTTTCCAAAGCAGCTGCAATAAGAGTTGTTTCTGATTTATCAAGAGCGCTTGGAAGCCTTATTTCTCCAACGCTTTTTCCATCAACAACTTCCAAGTCAACTTCTATTCTTCCGATTTTGCCTTCTTTTTGAAGTTCCCTCATTTCAAGCTCTGTTCCAAGCAATCCTTCTGTCTGCCCGAATAGGGCTCCAATTACGTCAGGCTTTTCCAATGGGCCTTCTGCCTTAAATGAGGCATAAATCATGTATTTTATTGATACTGGACTTACTTTTGCCATTTTGTATTTACTATTTTTCTCCTAGGGCTTATGCCCTTTTCCGTATTTCTACGCTAATTTAATTCAAATAGAAAGAATCCAAACGCCTATTATGTGCCCAAGCTGGGCGTGAATATAAATTGATAATAATACACTATCAAATTCTCTCTATCTATTTATTGTGAAAATAAGCATCATATTTAAAGTTTTGCTTTTTAAAATTTCTCTTAATTTAGCCACAAAAAGATTTATAAATTAAAAAACTTAGCCATGAACATAAAAAAATGGTAAGAAAAGAGGTTAAGCAGCAGGAAGCCCTTAAAGAGGAACCATCCGGAGAGGACTTTGACATCGATGGTGATGAGCTCTTTGAAGGTCTCGAATCAATGTCATCTGATTAATTTTTTTAAGCCTATCAAGGGGGCTTTATTTTTTTCTATTTTTAATAATCTGAACCCTCCTCAATAAACCTTATTGATATATTTGCTAACTTCTTCCCACTTTTTAGATTATTAATAATCACACCCATTTCAGAATTATTTAAGATATTTTCAACATTTTATTTATTCAGAACTCAATCAATCACATATTCGCCTTTAAGGCATAAAAATCTTTGACTTTGCCGAGCTTCTCATAAAGCATTAGCAGGGAAGTTTGAACTTCTTTCTTTTCCTCAGGTGTTAATTCAAGGGAGAGTAATTTTTCATATGCCTCAACAGCATGGCTTCTCTTTTCTCTTAAAACATACTCTTTTGCCTGCGCCTTGTACGCGTCTTTTCTTGCTGTCTTTAACCTTGCTCTTTGCAGTTCTGTAGCGCAGCCAAGCGCTTTTGTGAACGAAACATCTCCCTCAGCAAAATTCCCGCTCTTGATAAACAATGTGCATGATTTCATGAAATCAGCCATCTTACCGTCATAAGTCATGTTAATTTCAGCAGCATTTCTTATCATCTTGGCTGCCTCAGAAAACATTCTTCTTGCCTCATATACCTCAGCAAGCTTAAGCAGGCAGAACTTTTTCGTGTCAAAATCAATATTTTTCTTCAATGCAGCAGACAGCAAGTCCATCTTGACATAATCGCCGACATTCTTCAGCCTCTCTTCAAGTTCCCTCCTTGATGTTGAGTGTGTATTATCCCTTACAATCGCCATTCCCATGTTTTTACAATGGCTTTTCTCTTTTTAAGTATTATTATGTTCCTGGCTTTGTGTATAAAGTAATGCTTGTGTAATAAGTTACTTTGGAGGAAAGTAACGTTCTAAAATCATATCTGCTGATTTAGAGAGGATTTGTGATGCCTTCTTTGATTTAATTATTTGATAAATTATAAAACAGAGAAGTATAATTAATAAGGAGGATATTATCCAAATGAACAATATTGAGGATTCTTTAGATAAGCTATATAAATTTAAGATTAACGGCATGAGTATTCCTATTAAAACTCCAGAAATAATTGAGAGCAAAAAGATAACATTTGAACTATAATTTGTTTCGTGAATCCAAGATATTACTCTAAGACTATTTGATAAATTGAGCATATCTCCTTTGGTTGCATTTCTTAAATCTACATTCAAATTGGATTTATCTTTAGCCATTTAACATATATTTTCCATCACCTAAATTTATTTCTCTTTCAAGTCTTTCTGAATCAGACCCTCAATATACTCAGAATAGGTTATCTCCTTGTCCACGCAATGATGTTTAACCTTCTTCCAGAGTTCAGGGTTAATTTTGAGGCTTATTGTCTCTCGTTCCATTCAAAATAGAGGTATAAGTAGTATATAAAGTTTGTCATATAGAAACATTTATATAGTAGTATAGTCATATAGTAATATGATAGAAACACAGAAACCGTACAAACTAATGAGCAGAGAAGAACGAGGTTTAGACCTTGTGAAGAGATTCAAGATAGTGCAAACTCCTAGGGGTTGGAGAGTTCCGTCAACTGCAAACTATGGGCATTCATATTTAGTAACTTTTAATGGGCACGAACCTAAATGCACCTGTCCAGACTGCGAGTTAAGAAAGCAGAAATGTAAGCATATTTACGCTGTTGAATTTTATATTAAACAAGAGATAGACAATGAAGGAAAGATAACCCAAACTAAGGGAGTTAAGATTACTTATTCACAGAAATGGAATGCTTATGATAAGTCTCAAACAAATGAAAAATTAATGTTCCTAAATCTTCTAAAAAACCTATGCGAGAACATAGAACAACCCGAGTATAGATTTGGAAGACCAAAATTACCTATTTCGGATATGATTTTTGCATCTGCCTTAAAGGTATATTCTACTTTCTCGCTTAGAAGATTCATGTCTGATGTAAAGATAGCCAAAGAAATGAAATTAATCGATTGTGTGCCTTGCTATGCGTCTGTAGGGCATTTCTTACAGAAAGATGAGGCAACCAGCATTATCAAAGAATTAATTAAAATTAGTGCAAGTTCTCTTAAAGATGTTGAAACTTCTTTTGCGATAGATTCTTCTGGATTTTCTACTTCAAGGTTTGCTCGGTGGTTTGATACTAAATGGGGAAAGGAAGTAAAATATAAAGTCTGGCTCAAAGCCCATTTAATTTCTGGAGTAAAAACAAATATTATTACGGGCGTAGAAATCACAGAAGGTTCTACACATGATAGTCCACAATTGCCTCACTTGGTAGATGAGACAGCTAAAACCTTTAAGGTGGGCGAGGTAATCTGTGACAAAGCCTACGGTTCTAAAGCGAATCTACAGGCAATAGAGAATGCAGGTGCTGTCCCTTACATTCCTTTCAAAAAAAATGCAAATGGAAAAGGTCTGGGGACATGGGCTAGAATGTATCATTATTTTATGTATAAACATGAAGAGTTTATGGAGCATTATCATAAGAGAAGCAACGCTGAAACTGTCTTTCACATGATTAAGACTAAATTCAAAGATAATCTAAGAAGCAAGGACAGAACTGCCCAGACCAACGAGTTACTTTTGAAGATTCTTTGTCATAATATTTGTGTTGTGATTCAGGAGATGAACGAGTTAGGGATTAAAGGAGAGTTTATCATAGAGGAGAAGGTAAGATGAAAACTCCAAAAATTTTTGCTACTTCTAAATTAAGAAACGGCAACCGCAAACAATTTAAAGTGGGTTTGAGTAGTGTGCATATGAATGAAGAACTATTACAAAGAGATTTAATTAATAATCCAGAGAAAATAGGTAATTGGAATTTTTATAATATTGGGGCAACTACAATAAAAACTCTTAAGGAAGCTGGAATAATAAGAAATATTAGTTATGGTAAAGATATAGAAAAAAAGAAAGTTGACGGAATTATAACTTATGGGGAAATAGTTATAGCCGTTATTGAAAATAAAAAACCTAAAGAGTTCAGAACAGATAAACAAAAGAATCTGGCGATTAATCAAGAGTTAGAAGTCGCAAAAGCCCTGACTAAATTATTGATAGTTACAGACACAAAAGAAACCCTTTGGATTAATGCTCTAAATGGAGAGATAATTAAAGATGAAAATGGAAATGATATAAATTTAGTCTTTAATTCTAAAGATGACGATGTTGTAGAATTAATTAACAAGATAAATGATTCAATAACAACTGAAAATTCTAATCTAAAACCTATTGAATTAATTAATCCAACAAAATTAGCGAGTCAAATCTGGCAAGATATATGGATGGTTAGTGGAGCTACACCAGAAAATTGTCTTTATACATTTGTAGAATTATTTATTTTCAAATATTTAAGTGATTTAGAGGTCTTGAAAGGAACTTATAGTTTTGATGAGCTAATTAAAATGTATGATAGAAATAATGATGAAGAAGTTTTACAGCAATATGCTAAAGTAATAAGACCAAAAATAAAAGAGCTATTTGAAGAGAATCCTATAGACCATACAACTATAATTAATGGGACTATTTTTGTAAGTAAAGACCAAAAAGCAGTAAAGGGTTATAGCACCGTATTCAAGAGAGTATTATTTAGATTTAGAGATTATAAAAAATTAGATAATATTCACAGAGATTTCAAGAGCAAATTATTTGAAAGCTTTATGAAGGAAAGTATAAGCAAAAAGAACTGGGGGCAGTTTTTCACTCCTTTGAAAGTTGTTAAAGCTATTGTTGGTATGACTGATATAAAAGAGGGCGATAAAGTATGCGACCCAGCTTGTGGCGTTGGTAAGTTTTTATTAGAACCAATAGCCAATAACCTTGAGAGATTTTATAAGATTAAAAATGGAAAAATAGAAGAAAAAATATATATCTCTGGATTTGATAAAGGATTTGATACGGAAGAACAAAAGACTATAATTTTAGCAAAGGCAAATATGCTTATTTATTTTTCTGATTTAATAAAGAAACATCCAAATATAACTAATGAATTTTCAAAACTATTTAATAAAAGCTTTCTTCTCAAAACAAATTCTATATTAGGAACACTTGCAGAAGAAGTTAATAATGAGTATGATTGGATTCTAACAAATCCCCCCTATGTTATGACTGGAAGTAGCAATCTTAAAGAGGAGATAGCCAAAAGCAAATTAGAAAGTTACTATAAAATAAATGCTATGGGTGTAGAAGGTTTATTTATGGAATGGATTATAAGAGCTTTAAGACCCAACGGAAAAGCATTTATTATAATTCCTGATGGAATACTTAATAGACTTAATGATAAAAATTTAAGAAAGTTTATTAGAGATGAATGTTATATCGACTGTATAATCTCTTTGCCAACAAAGACATTTTTCACAACAATTAAAAAGACATATATTTTAGGGATTACTAAAAAAAATAAATCCTCCGATGTTCAAAAAAATCCAGTTCTTACTTACTTAGTATCTGAAATAGGAGAGACTCTTGATGTTTATAGATTTGAAACACCAGAAAAAAATGATTTGAATGAAGCTGTAATTTTATTTAATCAATTTAAGGGTGCCAAAAATTCTTTTAAATCAAATTCAGAGAGATGTAAGATTCAACCAATAGATAAATTTAATCCAGAAAGTAATTGGTCTATTGACCGATGGTGGAGTAAAGAAGAAAAAATAAAGCTTGGAGTTGTTGAAGAAGAAAATAATCTAAATCTTATTGACTTTTCTTCTCTTTTAGGAGATATTTCTAATTCTCTTAAAGAATATCAAGAGCAAATAAAAGAAATTACGAATATAAATCCCAAATCAGATATTAAAAAAAAACTTAAAAAAATATCCTTGAAAGATGCTAAATATTTTGAGTTATCAATAGGGAAAAGAATTTTAAAAAAAGATATACGAGATTCTAAAGGAAAAATTCCGATATTTAGTGCAAATGTGTTTACTCCCATGGGATATGGGTATAAAAGCAATATTCCCGCATTTGATAAAAATTTTGTATTATGGGGTATAGACGGAGATTTTGATTTTAATATAAAGAAAAAAGGAGAGGAGTTTATTTCTACTGACCATTGTGGAACAATTACCATTAAGGATGATAAACTCTTGCCAGAATTTCTATTATATGCATTATATAAAGTAAAAGATAAATATGGATTTGATAGAGGGTTAAGGGCTTCTTTAGGCAATATGCAGAATATTGAGATTGATATACCTCTTGATAAAAATGAGGATTTTGATTTAATAAAACAGAAAGAAATTGCAGATAAATATATGTTCACAGAAGAAATAAAATCAAAGATTAAAGAACAAAGCAAGATAATCACAGATTCTAATCTTGACTTATCTGGGCAATATAAACATAGAATAGTTTTGATACCTTCAATTTTTAATATAAATTTAGGAAGTGCGAAATATGACCGTAAATACTTTTCAATACATAAAGGCAACTACCCAGTTTATTCTGGACAGACTAAAAATAATGGGGAAATAGCAAAAATAGATACTTATGATTACGAACAGGAAGGTCTTACTTGGACTATTGATGGTTATGCTGGAAGAGTATTTTATAGAAATGGGAAGTTTAGTATGACTACACATTGTGGATTATTAATCATTAAAGATGAATTTAAAGACAAATTAGATTATGAATTCTTAAAATCTCTTTTAGATAATGAATTACCAAATCATTCTGTAGGAGAAGGAAATAAAAGACTTAAGAAAAACCATATTAGCCAAGTTGGAATTAAAATACCTATAAATTATAATGGTGAATTTGATTTAGACAAGCAGAAAGAAATAGCTGGAAAGTATAAACTCATAGGGCAAATTACAAAAGAACTTCAAAAAGAATTGAATAAGGCGATTGAAACGTCTGTAGAACTTGCTTAAAATGACTTTCCAACTCTCTCCATTAACCATTTCTCTCATAATAGCGAGTATTGGAGCGATAACGGGGGTTGCAAGCTTATTTTGGCATATATTCAATTCTCGACCAAAAGTTCTATTAGAAAGAGTTCATTTTACAAAAGCTGACAGACATACACACAAAGTAACAATAGACGTTAAAGCGACAATAAGAAACAAAGGCAATCGTGCAACCACAATTGAAGACATCGATTTCGAGTTCGGAAATATACTTATGGAAGTAAAGGGTCTGACGCCTATAAAGATAGAGCCAAATTCTTCCCATAAGCTAGAATTTAGTAGGAGTATTACCCCAGAAGAATTCAAAGAGTTATTGGGAAGAGGAGAGGTCAAACTTGGAATAGACATAACTCATACCTTTGGAAGGATAGAAAAGCATGGATATACTGATTTTTCTACTCCTTGGCTTAACCTATAATTTCTGTTAAAGTTATATTTTAAGAAACTATTTAATCCTGAAATTAACCTAATTGTGATGGCAACTAGCAAAAAAACAGACAAATTTATTAAAGAATTGGGTTATCAGGTCTTTTTGATAATAGGTGCTGTAGATATTGGAATAGCTCTCGCAATATCTCCAACTAACGTAATGCATCTCATTGGAGGGTTGTTATCTATAATTATTGCTGTCTTTTTCAAGTTGGAGTTGCCATAATGCCTAGCAAAGAGATTAAACAAGCATGGCTAATGGTTTTTGCTGGTCTGACTGGTGGAATCATGGGCAGTTGGATAACTTCATTTAATCAAGGAATGACTTGGGAGAAATGGGGACTATTCTTCATTAGTCTATTTGGAATAGTCTATCTTCTAAAAATTGCAATCAAACATAATAGCTAATTTCTGTGTAAAAAGTAAGTTATTACTTAGACTTTATACACAAAGCCTATGTTCCTTAAACATAATGGATTATGGCTTTTTTAAGAATTATCATCTCATTTATTATTGATAGTACCCGCTCAATTATCTTTTACCATTAACATAATTTCTGCAATAATTACTAGTTCTTAATTAATAATTAAACAATCTTATCTTAGAATATGAATAATTAAGCTGCTTTTGCCTTAAGCTCAATGCAGACACCAGCAGCAACAGTTGCTCCAGCGTCTCTGATTGCAAATCTTGCCATATGTGGATTTGAAGCCTGTGTTTCAAGCACAAGGTTTCCAATTGGCTTGATTCTTACTTTAGCAACATCTCCATTCTTCAAGAAGTCAGGGCTCTTTGTGACTACTCCAGCAGGATCTGTCTTTTCAATCAATTCAATGAATTGGCAAGGCACTTGTGCTGTGTGCACGTGGAATACAGGTGTGTAACCCTTTGCAATGACTGTTGGGTGTGAAATAACTGCAACCTGAGCAACGAATTCATCTGCAATTGTTGCTGGCTTGGCAGCATCGCAGACAACATCTCCTCTTGCAATATCTTTCTTTCCAAGCCCTCTTACGTTGATTCCAACATTGTCGCCTGCGCTGGCTTCAGTCATTTGTTCATGGTGCATCTCAATGCTTCTTACTTCTCCCTCAACTCCTTTACCTGATCTTCCCGGCAAAGCAATGACCTTCTGGCCAACCTTCATTATTCCTGTCTCAATTTTTCCAACAGGAACAGTTCCTATTCCTGTGATTTCATAAACATCTTGTAATGGCATTCTTAATGGCAAGTTAGTTGGTTTCTCAGGCTCTTTGAACAAATCAATCTGCTCAAGAACAGTTGGGCCTTTGTACCAAGGCATGTTTGTTGATTTCTTTGCAACATTGTCGCCCATTTGTCCTGAAATTGCAAGGAATGTTATTCCTTCTGGCTTGTACCCTGCCTGCTTCAATAGAGTAGAAACATCTGCCTTAACTTTATTGTAAACATCTTCTTTGTAGCCAACAGTGTCCATCTTGTTTATATTGACTGCAACTTGTGAAACACCCATTGTTCTAAGCAACCAAACATGCTCTTTTGTCTGTGGCTGCACTCCATCTTTTGCAGATATTGTCAAAAATGCAACATCAGCTTGTGATGCGCCAGTAATCATGTTCTTGACAAAGTCCTTGTGTCCAGGTGCGTCAATTATTGTAGCTTCATATTTCTGTGTAACTAATTTTTGATAAGAAAGGTCAATTGTAACTCCTCTTTCTCTCTCTTCTTTGAACTTGTCCATAACAAAAGCGAATTCAAAACCAGCTTTTCCGTGTCTGACAGCTTCAGCTTTCAATTTCTCCAATTCCTCAGGAGCTATTTTTCCAGTGTCAAACATCAATCTTCCGATTGTGGTTGACTTTCCATGGTCAACGTGTCCTACAAAGACAATGTTAATGATTGGTTTTTGTTTTGCCATTGTGAATAAATTGATTTAATTTTGTGGGTATATAAACATTTCTGTTTTAAATCAGATATTTCTACAAGTTAAAAATTAATAAATATTTTATCGTCGGCAATCTAACAATACTTCTTCAGCGGATGTTCAAGGGATTTATCAAAACTCTTCATGTCTTTCTCTATCTTTTTGACATCAATATTGTCTTTCAAGCCGACATCTGCTATTTTCTCCACCTCATTTCTGAGAAAAATCTCAACCTGCCTGCTCATGCTTATCCCTTTTTTCTTGCAGTGCTTTGAATAATTCTTGTACACCGCATCATCAATGTTGAATGTTTTAAGCGCCATTTGCCCTCTCTTTTACGTTAAATAACATTAAATAAAGTTAATAAACCTTTCTTACGCTCCGAGAGGTACGACAATTAACAATATAAAACCTAGATAAAAATAAAATACACCTTATTATTACCAATCAGATAATTTTTCAGGTCTATAGCCATATCTTTCCATTTCACATAAAACTGATTGAATAAATCCTGCTGATCTAATTAATTTCCCTTGTCCACATTCTTCAAATCTTTTTATTTCTTCTCTAATAACTTTCCCAAGAAGTAATTTATCTCCTATTCCAAAACTATCATAAGGAAAGTTTCTATAGATATTTCTATTCCATTCTCTGATATTGCCTACTATTCTTTCTTCCATGAAATTTGCATCTAGAAATAATATATAAAACTATTGATTCTCAGCCAAGCCCTTTCTTTGCCTGATTTTTCTTATAACCTCGAGCTGCAATTCTGCTGGAAGCCTCTGGAAATGCTGGTCAGCCAGGCTTGAAACACCTCTTCCTTCTGTCGCGCCTCTTAAATCATTGCTCCATCCAATCATCTCAGCAACAGGTATTTTAGCCTTAATTACAGTATCAACACCTTCCTGCTTGACATCAAGCAAAACACCTCTCTTGCTTCCAACAAGCTGAGTTAATGTTCCCATGAAATCAATAGGCCCTTCAATCAAATGTGTCTGAATCGGCTCAAGCATTGAAGCTCCGCCTTTTCTGATTGCTTCCTGCATTCCTTGCCTGATAGCAGGATAAATCTGCGCAGGCCCCCTATGAACATTATCAACGTGAATCTTCATGTCATCCAGAATAATTTTTGTTTTCATTAATGGCTCTCTGGCTAAAGGCCCATTGTCAACAACAAGTCTCCACCCATCAAGAATAGATTCAATAACTTCTCCAAGAAGAACAATACCTCTTGTCCTGTCTTCAAATACATTGCCTTTGTAAATTTCCCTGTATTGCCTTGCTTCATCATTTGAGATTCCAAGCTCAGATAATTTCTTCCAGACCTCTTCTGGCCTTTTTCTTAATTTGCCTTCAGGCAATTCGCCTTTATCAATAGCATCATAAACCTGCTCTTCAAGCGGCTCCATTCTCAAGAATAGAATATTGTGGCTGTTTGGAGTTCTTACTTCAACTGCTCCGCTTGATTTTGCCAATGTTTCTCTGTAAACAACAATAGGATGTCCTGTTTTAATCTCCAAGCCTTTCTCACTCTTGATTCTTCCTTCAATAATTTCTAGGTGCAATTCACCCATTCCAGACATCAGGTTCTCGCCTGTCTCTTCATTAATTTCAATCTTAATGCTTGGGTCTTCCTTGCCGACTTTTCTCAAAACCTCAATTAACTTTGGCAAATCAGCTGACTTGACAACTTCAATTGACTTTGTAATAACTGGCTGGAAAATATGCTTGATTTCTTCAAATGCTGTCTGAGGATTTACAGTTATTGTGTCTCCAACATCAGCATTAAGCCCGGATACTGCAAGAACATTTCCGCACGGAACCTGGTCCATCTGCTCTGGCTTGATTCCATTGTAAACCAGAACTTGTTGGATTTTTCCCTTTGACTTTGCATTATTGGCATAAACATCCATTCCATTTACAATTGTCCCTGAATACAATCTTCCAGCGCAAACTTCTTTTCCTGAACGAGGCTCAATGACAATCTTGGTAATAATAAAGCCAACCTCTCCATTAGGATTGCAGTTTGTAAGGTCTTTTCCAAATTGCGAGTCCAAGTCCCCTCTCCAGATTTTGGGAATTCTGTATTTTTGCGCCTCAAGAGGATTGGGCAGGTGCTTAACCGCCATGTCAAGAACAACTTCATATAAAGGAGCATTCTTCCAAATCCATGCATCTCTTTCCTTGTCTTCCATCTCGTAAATCCTGTAAATGTCCTTGAATGTGATGTTTTTCTTCTTCATGTAAGGAACAGAAAGGGCCCAGTTTTCTCTTGCGCTTCCAAAAGCAACACTCCCATCCGCAACATTGACTTTCCATTTTTCCTTGTATTCTGGCTCAGCAATTTGCATTATAAGATTGTTAAACTCATTAATTATCTCAACAAATCTCTCCTGCATCTGCTCTGGATTTAATTTCAATTCTTTGATTAATCTGTCAACTTTGTTGATAAACAAAACAGGCTTTACCCTTTCTCTTAATGCCTGTTTCAAAACAGTTTCTGTCTGAGGCATAACGCCTTCAGAAGCGCAAACAAGAACATAAGTTCCATCAATAGCTCTCATGGCTCTTGTGACATTTCCGCTAAAATCAACGTGCCCTGGCGTGTCAATCAAGTTGATAAGATATTCTTCTCCGCCAAACTTGTGTGCCATTGAAACATTTGCGGCATCAACAGTCATTAATCTTTCCTGCTCGTCAGAGTGCTGCCATGTTGCCATTCCTTCGTCCAAGTCGCCTGCAATCTTGGCAGCCATTAAGCCGGCAGCCGCAAGAAGATTGTCAGTAAAAGCTGTCTTGCCATGGTGAATGTGCGCGCTTGTAGCTATGTTTCTGATATTTTTCTGCAATGTTACAAGTCGCTTAATCTTGTCAAGGCTTGATTCTTTTTCAACCACTTTCTCCTCCTATCAACTTAGAAAGTGGTTGATTAGCGAAACTTTGTTTTGCTTTATCTACCATATTTAACTTTATCAGAAATGCTTTTTAAAACTTCCGTGCATCTCAAAAAGGCACGGAATGAGTTAGAAATCTTGATTTCTAAATGTTTATATAAACTTTATACGAAAGTATATTTTACATCTCTCATATCTTTAAATAATATCTTTTTAGTTTTCCTCCATGGCAAACAAAATTATTCTTGTTGACATGGATGGTGTAATCGCAGATATAGAGCAGGGATTTCTTGATTGCTGGAGAGCTCAGCACCCAAAAGAGCAATATGTTCCTCTTGAGAAAAGAAATGGTTTTTATCTTGAACAGCAATACAAGCAGCTCTCTCCAGAATATGAACAATTAGCTTTGGATATATTTAGCCAGGAAGGTTTTTATCGTTCACTTAGAATAATTCCAGGAAGCTTGGAGGCTTTGGAAGAGATGCGAAAGCTTGAACTAAATCCTTTTATCTGCACAAGCCCTTTTTCCACCAGCAGAACCTGTGTTCAGGAAAAACATGATTGGATTCAGGATTATCTTGGCAATGAATGGCTAAAACGACTGATTATTGCAAGAGACAAGACATTAATTTGCGGGGATAAGTTAATAGATGACAAGCCAGAAATAACCGGTGCCATGACACCTTCATGGGAACATCTTTTATTTGATGCCTGCCACAATAAAGATGTTACAAACAAAACAAGAATTAATTGGAATAATTGGAAGGAAGTTTTGGGATTGTAATATTATCGTGAGCCGTCTGCCTGCTTCTCGCCCTCATTCTTTTTTGAGAAAGCATAACTTTCCATGCTTCCTTCAGATGCTTTTATTATCTCTTCAGCAAGCGTCTCTGTAATTTTCTTTTTCTTGCCAAATGCTTTTCCATATGCTCCTTGTGTAAACCATCTCAGCGCAAGATTTATCCTTCTCATCGGCGCGCAGTCAACAGCCTGCGGATATCTTGCTCCGGCATGCTCAATAATAGTAATCTCATCTCTTGGAGAGCCGTTCTCAATAGCCTCAACTAAAACCTGGACAGGATTCTTGTTTGTCTTTTTTTGTATAATCTCAAGAACTTTTAGAATAGTTTTCATGTTCTTGTTGTATTTTCCAGAAGCCCAGCTTGTGATTAGCTTGTGCTTTTTTCCAACATGTCCAGGCACATCAAGATGCCTTGACAATCTCTCAACAACATTGACCTTTGCAGCACCGAATCTTTCAAGATTTCTTCCATGCGATTTCAAAAGCAGCTTTCCGCCAAAATTAATGTAAGGCCTTAATGCAGGATCTTTAACTTTGATATCAGAGACATCGTACAAGTCAAATATTTTGAATGTAATTCCAGGTTTTTTTTGCTCTTCCATTTTATCTTCTACCCTTCTCTATCTTGCCTTTCCAAAGCAATCGCAAAGGCTGGTCATTTACTTTGATAACTTGGAATGAAATTCCAGGAATATCTCCTTTTGAACGCCCCATTCGCCCGCCAATTCTTTCAACTATGACTTCGTCGTGCTCATCAATAAACTTTTGGGCTAAATTTCCAGGAATAAATGCTCCGACAGAAATTCCATTTTTGATAAGCTGGACTTTGCAGCACTTTCTCATTGCAGAGTTTGGCTGTCTTGCTTCTTTTTGGAATTTGCCGACAACAATGCCTTTTGCCTGCGCTGATCCTTCAAGAGGGTCTGCCTTGACTCTCAAGTTTAATATTCTTTTTTTGTAAGCTTTCTGGTGCCATCTAAATTTATGATTATTCTTCATCAATTTTCTTGCATTCATTAAACCCATATTAAATGCTAACAAAATTGGTTTTTAAAACTTCCGTGCCTGTGATAATGGCACGGAATGGGTTAGAAATCTTGATTTCTAAATCTTTAGCCCTGTAAGGGCTAAATGAGGTAAGGATAAAATGTTTATCCTTAGATCTTCTGTGCAAGCTCTAGGCACAGAATGAGCTAGAGATTTCAATCTCTAGATGTTTAGAAATTAGAGAGAAGGCGTTTTTCCATTGATATCTTGAACCTGGTGGGGATTTATGTAATAATGATTAGGCTGATTAGGAAGTCTTTCCTGCCAAGGACGAACCTCCACTCTAACTTTGTCTCCTCTTGATATGATTGTATCAAGTTTCTGTGCCAAGGGGCTATCTTCATATTCAAATATTTTCAAACCTTGGTCAGACTCTACAGAGAACATGCGCGTATTTGTTTCCTTGCTGTATGTTTCGTCCTTTACAATACCGGCAAGATAAGTAGGAGGTTCTTGCTCTCTTTCACGATTTACCTTTTCACTCTGAGCCATAAGAATGCCAATTAAAAAAACCGGGGTAGCAATAAAAGTTCCCACTAACCATGGCAAAAGTTTGGGCTCATCTAAATCATCAGAACAGCGTTCCTTCATAAAATAAGGGGCAAGAAGCAATTTATAAGTTTTATGGCTTCGAAGTATAAGAACTGCTGTAGAAATTATTTCTAATAATTAACCAATCTTTATTAACCAATCCATATGCAGAAAAGCATGGAAAGTTCACAAGTACAAACCCCTGTTAAAGACAGGCATCTAAAGCCCGGAGAGCTGAAGGAATTGCTCGACTTCTTATGGGAGTTAGAGTCAATCAGACGAAGAGAATTTGAATTAAGTAGATTTCCTGAAAATTTGGTAGAAAGAATATGCAGACAGGGAGAGCGGGAGAGTTATATGAATTTAATAGCTGAAAGGATGGTTGAAACAGAAAGAGAGATAGAAGAAGGTACTCAAGAAATTTTCCAGTATAGAAAAAGATCAACATACGGCAGAACAGATGAAGACATTATCCAAACTGCCAGAGAACATGTTCTTAATTGTCCTGATTGTCTGGCGCAATACAAAAAAGAGATTCAGCGCAGGGCATATAAAACAACATCTTTGATTCATAGCATCTCGGACAAAGCATTTCCAGAAATAGAACATCGGGATAGTTTTAAAGAAACATTTGAAAATCTGACACTAAAAAGAGATAGTCTTTGCATATTCTCTCAAGAATAAGAATTATCTCTGAGGATTAAACAATCTTCAGTTCTATGCCAAAATTATTCAGCATGATTTGCCTGAGCTCTTCAAGCCTTTTCTTGTTTCTTCCAATGAGCGCTGCCTTGCTTGTGCTGCCTGCATTAAGAACAAACATTCCTTCTTTTATCTCCAAGGACTTAAATCTGATTGGTGAAACAACATCTCTTACAAAATTTGGAGCATCTTCCATTCCTCTTGGCTCAGAAATAACCCTGATTCTTTTGCCAAGCTGTTCCTGCAATCTTCGAATATTTGATGCGCCCGGCCCAAGTGCCTGGGAAATCATGCTTCTTGGAACAGCAAAAATAATGACTTCATTATAAACAAAGCATTTTCTTGTCTTAACTCTCGAGATTCTATCTAAGAGATTAATATATCGCATCAATTTCATGTCTATTATGTTCATTTTGCTCAAGCTTTATTCGTTTTTTTTCTCTTTTTCAAGTGCCTTGTTTACAAGCGGCCCTGTAACTTTGACAAGCAATCCTGGAAGCCCTGTTCCAACAGGAATTACTTGGTTCAGAAGAATATTTTCAATAACAGAATTCAATTCATCCCTTCCACCCTGGATAGTTGCATTGATAAACTGCTTGTCAGGTGTTTCAAATGTTGCTCTTGCGAGAATGCTTGCCTTGTCAGAGATTATTCCCATTCTTGTCACTCCCTTTGAAATACCAGAGGAGGTCATCGCATCAGCTACAAGCTTCAAATGCCTCTCATTGATGTCAATTCCTTGGTTTTGCAGAACTTTTTTGATTTCATTGATTATGGTTTGTCTTGCAGCTTCAATTCCAAGAGTCAGCATGACATCATATACATCATTCGTGACTGTTCTCTCCTTGTCAACTCCCTTAACTTGCATAACTTCTTCCATATTCGAGCCAGCAGTCAATACTACGTAATCTCTCTCTCTTTTTGCAACAACAACCTGGGATATTCCTTCAACCCCGGATATTATTGTCTTCTTTAGCTTCTCTTTCAGCTTGTAAATTGTCTTGAAATCCATCTCAGAAGCATTTATTGTTATCCTCAAGTCATTTCCTTTCACATTAAATCCTTTTTCATTCAATCTCTCAACTATTTTCTGCGCCCCAGCATGCACGCTCTTCAAGGCTTTGCCATCAAGCATGATTTCTATTTTCTTATTCGTGAAATCAATCTTTATTTCTTCCAATATCTCTTTCAATGTAACTTCTTTTATTTTTTCAGCAATTACTTTTGAATCTTTGTCATTGTTGGCTTCTTTCTCCAGATAAATTTCCATTGATGGCGTTGAAGGTTTTTTTCTTGCATCGAGAATTTCAATTAATCTTGGAAGTCCTGTAATCTGCATTTGCGCAACTCCTGCATGGTGGAATACATTAAGAACCATTTGTGTTGAGGCCTCGCCAAACGATTGTGCAGTTACAACTCCAACTGCCTCGCCAGCAGGCACCTTGTTGTCTTTCAGGTGCAGCCTGGAAACATCCTTTCCATCATCGCCTGAAACAAACTGGATAATATTCTCAGAAGCATCTCTTACTGTCCCATCATACTCAACTTTCAAGTCCTGCAGTGCAGAAACAAGCCTTCTATACAAATATCCGGATTTCGGAGTTCTAAGGGCAGTGTCCATAAGGCTGTCTCTTCCTGTAATTGCTCCAAAAAAGAATTCAGTTGGCTTCAATCCTTTCATGAATGACGACTTGATGAATCCTCTTCCTTCAGGAGACAAATCTCCTCTTCTGAAGAAAGGCAGTGTTCTCCCATTATAACCAAAGCTAATTCTCTTGTTCCACAAGGACTGCTGTCCTACTGAACATGCAATCTGGGTGATATTAAGCATGCTTCCTGCAGCACCCGCAGCAATCATCTTGTTAACATTTCCTTCTTTCGGGAAGTGTTCTTTGACAACCTTGCCCATCTCTGTTCTTACTTCGTTCAATATCTGCAATATTCTTGTCTCTCTTGTTTCTTCCAGTGTTTTTCCAGGAATATGAACAAGTTTTCCTGTCTCATAATCTAAAATAATTTCAGATGTTTTTCTTTCAGCTTCATTTATTACGCCCTGAGTAATCTCTTTTACTTTGTCCGGAACATTCAAGTCCTGCAATGCAAGCGTATAACCTCTTCTTGAAAGATAAATTGCTCCAAGAAGGAATGCTTTGTTTATTGATTCTATTGTCTCTTTTCTTCCAAATTCTTTGTCAATTATTTTTACCATTTTGCCATCTTCTGTAGCAAAAGAATCAGTTCCTGTAATTTCCCTTGGCACCTTAAGAGATGAGCCTTTGGGCAATATCTGCTCAAATATTTCCACTCCAGTCAGAGATTTCTTCTTCAGATTTGCAGAAACGCCTGCGCAATACAATAATTCTTCAGCATCTCCTTTTTCCAATGTATCTCCAGCGAGAATATATGCGCCAGTAACAGAATCTTCAACAGTTCCAGCAAGATTCATGTTATTTTTTGAAGATATGATATTATTGCTGATTTCAAGAAGTATTTTTGCCTCAGCTCTTGCTTCCTCAGTTTGCGGACTGTGAATGTTGCACTCATCACCATCAAAGTCAGCGTTGTATGGCGCAGCTGCAGCAGGATGCAGTCTGAAAGTCCTGTTAGGCAAAACCTTGACATAGTGAGCCATTAGGCTTTGCTTGTGAAGTGATGGGTGTCTGTTGAACAATACAATATCTCCATCCCTAAGATGTCTCTCAATCTTATAGCCTGGCTGTATTTCTGCGCATAATTCTTCTTTCAATGCATCAGTTATTTTTTTCTTCTTGCCATCAGGCCTTATGACATAATTTGCTCCAGGATAATCGCTTCCTTTCTTAATTAAATCTTTCATTATTTCAATATTTGTTGAAGTTACGCTCTCTGCCACAGTTATGACTTTTGCAATTTCAAATGGAACACCAATCTCGCTTATTTTAATCAAAGGATCAGGTGAGATGACTGTTCTTGCAGAATAATTTACTCTTTTTCCTGCAAGATTATGCCTTATTCTTCCCTCTTTTCCTTTTATTCTCTCTGTTATTGTTTTCAATGGCTGCCCGCTTCTGTGTCTTGCAGGAGGTATTCTTGAAACATTATTATCAAAGAAAGTTGTCACGTGGTATTGCAATAAATCCCAAAGATCTTCAATAATAACTTCAGGCGCGCCAGCATTCAAGTTCTCCCAAAGCCTCTGGTTTGACCTTATTATATCAGAAAGCTTGTGCGTCAAGTCATCTTCGCTTCTTTCTCCGCTGTCAAGGGTGATAGAAGGCCTTACTGTTACAGAAGGAACAAGCAGCAATGCTAATACTGCCCATTCAGGCCTGCATGTTTTTGTATTTATTCCAACTTTCTTTAATTCATCATCGCTAATATTTACTAATCTCTCTCGTACTTCTATAGGAGATAATCTTTTCTTCCCAAGCATGAATGTGCTTGGCTTTTCTAATTTAACTCTTTCAATGGTCTCGCTGCAATAAGGGCATTTTCTTGTATCTCTTGCTTTTTTTGCTCTTATCGCCGGACTTAATCCCTTTTGTTTTTCCTCACTTAATGTTAATTTTCCGCACTTCGGGCAGAAGCTTCTCAGGCAAAGTTCAATCAAAGGAATATATTTTATATGGAAGACAGGCCTTGCAAGCTCAATGCTTCCAGGATGTCCAGGGCATTCCTTGACTCTTTTTCCGCAGGTTCTGCATCTTACTCCAGGGTCAATGGCTCCTAATCTTAAATCCATAAGTCCGCCATCAACTGGGAAACCGTCAATATCATAAAGTTCAGGCGTTACGATTTTCGCAGTGCTTATCTTTCTAACCTGCTCAGGGCTGATTAAGCTGAATCTCAATGCTCTTACTTGTTTTTTGAAATATGTTTCGTTCATTGTTCGTATTTGTTCTTCAATTCAAATGAAGTATGAACCCCTAATCCAAGCAGCTCGTCAACTAATAATTTGAAAGCATAGGAGATTTCAAGAGGCTCTGCTTCATTGCTTCCGCATATAGGGCATACAATCTTATTTCTAATGGTATCTTCAAAAATCATGTCTCCGCAATCCTTGCATATCCAGATAACTGTCTTGTCAGAATCATATCTCTCTTTCAAAAGCAATGCTGCTCCATGCCCCGCCAATGCTTGCTGCTCCATTTCTCCCAATCTTAAACCACCGCCTCTTGCTCTTCCTTCAATTGGCTGTCTTGTCAGCAAAGCAACTTTTCCAGATGCACGCGCATGCATCTTGTTCTTTACCATGTACATAAGCTTCAAATAATACATGTTTCCAATGTAAATCTTGGCATCCATTTTCTTTCCTGTTATTCCATTATACATGGTCTCTTTGCCGTCAAATCTGAATCCCATTTCATTAAGCTGATTCTCCAATTCTTCAACAGTTGCTCCTGTAAATGGAGTGCCGTCAATTATTTTTCCTGTTGTAGCTCCTGTTTTTCCAGCCAATAGCTCTATCAAATAACCTAC
>Ga0315297_10000573_pt1 | contig 21647 bp, 26 predicted proteins | sample YL17G15_0_MG_FD_203628 | JGI IMG/M metagenome (GOLD analysis project Ga0315297, IMG submission 203628) | Sediment microbial communities from Yellowstone Lake, YNP, Wyoming, USA - YL17G15_0 | ecosystem: Environmental > Aquatic > Freshwater > Lake > Sediment | place: USA: Wyoming | collected... | reverse complement strand
ACCATCAACGGCTTCGAGCTACAGGGAGTATTATTCTGGATACTTCCAGTTTGGGTGACTGATGTTTACCCATGCTTGGAACTTATCCTTATCCTCCTGTGTATGCTCAGCATTTATTTTTTCGCCCATAAAGTTCCACTTGAATAAAGAGTGCTTGACTTGCACCCCGTCACTTTTAGCTAATTCCTTACCAATATCGCCGTCGGGACGAGACATTGCAAGGTCATACCATGTCTTAAACCCTAAAGATACAGGTGTTATATGACCCCTGCCGTTCGCCGCCGATTGCTGTCGGGGAGCATGTGATTTTACAGTTGACGTCACATTGGGAATTAACTCCCAATAGAAATTGGGGGTAATGGACTCATCGCCATTATCCAATTTCTTTACAATCGGATGATTAGAGTAAAGTATGTCAACTGAAACCTTGAGTTTCAACGGCGATGTAATTTTACCGATAGAATTAACAATATCAGTTAAACTATCTAAACCGAAGGACATTTTCTCAATAATGTCCTGATAACCTTCAGGTGTGTAAATGTTCTGTACAAAAGACTTAACCATCTTTTGTATTTTCTCGTTTGCTTCTGCTTCAATAGCCGATACGAGCGCTTTTTCTCTGTCCGTGCGTGTTAAAGTATTCGTCCATTGCAAAGGACGTCCTATTACCGAAAATGTGCCGAGTTCATCATCGGGCTTTGCTCTTTCTAAACGGCACTCGATACCGCACTTGACAACATTTTTGGGAATACTGAGTGACTGACACGCCGTGAGTATCGGAGTAAAGTCTGCTGTCAACTGCACGGCCGCATTTTCTAATGCGACCCTCTCTCTCTCGTTTTGCTTAATGCGCTCTGTTTCCTTAACCAAGTCGTCCATTGACTTGTTTTGATGTAAAGCTGAAAGTATATCAGCTTGCTTTTTGATCAATGCTTGCAACTCTTCGATCGTAGGATTAGTGCTAATTGCTTCTGACATAATAAGAACCTCCATTGTAAAGTAGGAAAGTAAAGTAAAGTAAAGTAGGAAACCAATATGAGGAAATTTTATTTCCTCCATCATGTATAATTATAGCATAAAAATACGAATTTGTCACGTGCTATTTTTGATATATTTGTATTTATTTTTGTCTATTTTTGTCTATTTTTTCTGGCAAAGCACACGTGTCAACAAATTCGTTGTCCGCCCAACTGTCGAAATTCCATACACTTTTTTTTTTTTTGTTGACATTCGCAACATTTAGTTAAGTTGGTAAGTCAACTAAAGTGAACTTTCGTGCATTAAAGATATAAATGTATACGCATACTTTGATCGCTTTGTATGCTGAAATGTTGTAGTACGTTGACAAATCAACAATTGCGAGTTGGAAAGTCAATAAATGTGTACCTAGAAATTACGTAAATAAAGGGGAAAAATACAAGCGTTTCCCCCACACTCAAAGCAATGTATCTTTGTATATTTGTTAATTTGATACTTCCTTTTGCGTGTAGACACATTTGAAGGTGAAAAAAAAAAATAACATATGTGAAGCAAACGTATGTTAAGTAATTTTTTTTGTTATTTTTTTGCGGAATGTCATATTTTAGCTGACACATCTACTTTAGTTAAAATGCCATTTTATCTTGACATATTGCTGGAATAATGTTTAATTTGATTGGACAAAAAAGCATTTACAATTTTTTTGACATATTGTGGATTGCTATTAATATCTTTTTCCCATTCCTTGAAAATCATATTTATTCATAGTAATTCCTTTCTGTGGAATGTCTTAAAATTCCTATATGTATTATATCATGTAATGCGTGGAATGTCTTAAAATTCCTATATGTATTATATCATGTAATGCTTGAAAAGCCAAGCAGAACTGATTTGGGAGTGACCATTTAGTGCTATTGTGTTATTTTGCCAAGCATACAGAGTAAATGGCATTGTTTTTGAGCGAAAAAAAAGCACATTCCTGAATAGTGGGAATATGCTTTAATGTAGGGCTTACCTTGCAATGCTTTTATCTGGAGCATTGAAATCTTTTAAGTTCATTGTTTTTTTATCCTTTCATTTATAAAGAACTTCAATGTTTACATTATTAAAGCTTTTTGTAAATGTTTTTAATCTTTTAACAGCATTGGCAACGGCGCACTTAACACTTTTTCCACTAGCACTAGTGAACCAGAAGTTGTATGCGAAGTCGCCCCATTTATACCAATGTCCTGAACCTGCATGCTTATTGCTTGGGTAAAATGATTGCATAGTAAATTCAGCGGTATGCTTTACAGGGTATTCACTATGAGATATTTTCATGCCGTCATTGTGGAATGAATTGTCGTACCATGTAACTTTGATCATCGGGTAAATGTTATTCATTGTCTTGTTATCCTTTCAATGTTATCTTAATTCTACAATTTCGTAAATTTCATTAGCGACACTATCAGCAAGTTCTTGATCAATTTGTCCAAGTTCATATATAAATTGATTAACAAGCTGGCTGATTTTGATCTCTTTGTCTGACTGGACAGTGTTAATAAACAGTGAGAGCAATTCTTTGTCGTGTTCCATTGTCTTATCCTTTCTTGTTTATTCCCTCTTTGATTGTGTATTGTATGTTTATCATTATGCTATCATTGTAGCACACTTTCTTACCATTGTCGAGTATTATTTTTAATCGCCGTATGTGACAGTTTTTTGTCACGGGTGTGTCAATATGCTACATTGTGATAATATTGCAATGAGTCAAGAATTGATGATTATAGAACTACGAACACGACTTGCCGTCAAGATATGCGATAAATGAGGCGAAATACACTCATTCCGCCAACCCGCATTAATCATTAATCACCCCCGCATTCCCTTTACCGCATTCCCCCCGCCCGGTTCTAACACACGCGCATTACATTTATATTATTACAATTTGACAAAAAGAAAATGCTTGACATTTGTATTGATATATGATATAATACATATTATGGAGATCGTGCTTTCCGTGTCAATATACAAATATACTAATGTACCAACCGAACAGAGTTATCAACGTGTGCGTAGGGTAGAGATTCAATCACTTTACGCACTTATATTAAAATGGCAGTTATTAAACATCCTTTTATATCAACACAGCAACCAGCACCGACCATAGAGGACTTTGATAAGGCTATACATGCTTTACCAACTGACTCGGATGATGCCAGGTTATATACAGACATAATGAAAGCCATCAGTTTGGGGCTATTAAGCCCTAATAAACAGCAGATGGAGGCTATTAGATTACTCTTTAGCAAAAAGGTGCCCGACGCACCTAAAGATTTTAATATAAGGAATAAGACCTCGGTCGAGGTGGTAATAAAGAATTTTCTGGAAGATAACCCCTTTAACTTTAGCAATATACTTGATATGGCTAAAGATATTACCGAAAAGGAGTTGGTTATAACTAATGCAATACAAGAATGAGTTTGATAAAGAAACCGTCGAGAAGATAAAAAAGTCCTTTATATGGGCTTTATCAGGACCTATAGGAGTGGCTTTAATTGATCTTGCCACTAAAGCACCAAAGGACGCATGGTGGGGAGTCTTGATTGCGTATCTCCTGCCGATTCTAATAAACGTAGTTAAGGAGTATAGGAAGGGTGAAATATAAGAAACAATCTAAGCCAGAGATAGACAAACAAACTCTTTCGCAACAAAGGCAGTCGGCCGTTTCCGCTATTAGGTGGAGTTGGTTTGACACTATCGGCTATACACCACACCGTTGGCAGATTTGTTTTCATAATTCATGGACGCTTGAGTTACTCCAGTACGTTACAGACAATAACATATCTTTACAGGACTCGTACGGTCTGACCAGACCGGCGAGGCACCGCACAGTGGTTGCGGGACGGCGTGGTGGTAAGTCTGAATCGTCAGGTCACGAAGGGTCACTTTATATGATCGCAGGACCTTATCGAGTGATGATAGGTTGCCCGTCTTATGATTTAGGTTATAATGAATTTAAGGTTATTAGGGACGATCTTATGAATGAAGATAGTCCAGTAAATATTGTGGACTTAGGCGACAATAAAGAGGGTGGAAATTTACATATTCTAACAGACATCGGATCTGAGTGCACGGTTGTATCCTTCGACAAACCCAAGAAAAGTGGTCACGGACAAGAGTATGATTTGATCATTCTTTCCGAGACTGGACTCATGGATAATATCGGAGGAGAAGACGGTGTTTGGAATAAGACTTTAGTTGGGGCAATGGCGACCCGTGTTGCTGAAACGATAGCGCCGACAACGCCACAGGGTAGGGATGATTGGTTATTCCCTAGATTTATGAGAGGGTGCGATCCCAGCCCCGTTCACGGGGCAGGGGCATTGTGGAGAAGCCGATACGCTATATCGGACAAGGAGTATCCTTACGATCCTGACTACTTATCTTTATGCTGGCCCGCTTACGCCAATGTGGTAGGCTTTAATGAAAATGTCGAGAAACTTAGATCCGAACTTCCCCCTCGTATATTTCAGGAGCAGGTGCTTGGTTGGTTCGTGAAGTGGAGCGGTGCGATATGGATTAATGACTTTTGTTTTGATCCTCATATTCACATTATTGACTCTTTTGATGTTCCATCTTGGTGGAACAGGATAGAGGTAATAGACCCTGGTTATAGTGGACTGTTTGCATGGATAGCGGCTGTAATAGATCCAAAAGGGGACCTCTTTATTGTTGATGAGTATTCAGCGAATAGGACTGGATATGAACAGCACGTTAAAGATATAGAGGACAGGCGAAAGGCTTTTTATAAAAGTGATTATGATCCCAATAGATGGATTCCTATATATGTAGACCCAGAGGATCCGAGAACGATAGATACGTTAAACAGTATGGGGCTGAAGTGTATAGCGGCAGACAACGAGGTCATATCTGGCTTTCAACAAGGTGCCTTTAGGTTTTCTCACGGGTCATTATCTATCTTTAGGAACTGTAAGCAGGTAGGCGATGCCTTGAAATACCATGAGTGGGCTAAACAAACAGGGGAGGCCGCCAAGCGCAAAGAGGCAAATGATAAGTGGAAGCACTTTAGTGATACTGTGCGTTATTTATGTAATGCCCCAATTTGGGCTAGTGAAACACCTGTTGAAAAAGAAATGCTAAAAGAGGGATGGAAGGCGTTTGATATGATGAGGTCCATCGGGAGAAATGTAGGTATTGGGGATATGGGGTATCAGGACTGGGAGATGCTACATGGATAATATAGCTATTAAACAAATGAAATATATAACGGATGGGTTATATTAATGAGAAAACCAACAGAAAAGGAAACTTATCAATCTTGGCGAGAAATCTATGGGTTTTGTGTCCAATCACGACAGAATATAGAACGTAAGTGGCGTCGTTGGTATAATATTGCCGACGATAACCTGTGGGCAGGTTCAAAGAATACCGACGGTTCTGAAGCCATAGAGGTTAATGAATTAGGTTCTATTATAGAGACTATTATACCCAATATTATACTATATCCGGGCAAGATAGAAGTACGTGCAATTCAGGATGAAGATATTTATAAGGCGGTTATATTTGAATACATAGCGAAATATATTTTGACTCATTATAATATAAAACAGCAGTTTATGAAATGCGTATACGACACTTTAGTATTAGGAGATTCGCTTACTAAGGTAGGTTATTGGTTACTACCTCTTGTTCAGGATGCCCAGTGGAGAGCGGGACTGTCTGGCGCCACTACAGAATCGGCTTTTGCTCTCCACACCCCTTTATTTGAATTTTATCCAGATTATCATGTTTCAGACTGGTCTCTTCAGCGTTTTTTTATACATGAGGTTTGGAAACATATTGACGAATTTATAGATAATGATCTATATGATCAAAAACAGGTTGATAAACTAAAACCATCCGCAACAGAACGTGATGTATTTGATCCTACCAATAATACATTATCGAATAAAAGAGAGTACGTAAAGGTTCAAGAAGTCCATAATCTCGTCAAGTCCGAGATGATGATTATGGCTTATCATCATAACGCCGAGACATTCCTTATGCAGGGTATAGAGACCTACCCTTTAATTCCATTTGAACATTTATCATTCTTTCCAAGACCTATGAACATTTGGGGTACCGCTATATCACAGAGGATAGAAAAACATCTAATATCGTTATCTCGTTATCATAGTGGTTTAGATTCTGTGTTAAGAAAATTAGCAGTCTTTAAGATTATGTTTGACTCTACTAAGGTTAAACCAGATGTTATAAAGTTGTTAAAAAATGCGGAGGATGTTGTGTTGCCTGTTGTTGGCCCTCCACAAGGAGTGGTGGAGACGGTAGATTTAGGAATATCTGGAAAACAGTTTGTGTTTGATCAGGCTATAAATATTAAGGAGACAACTATACGATCAATGTCTGGTGTTACTCAGCAAGAGATGGGTGTTGCTGAAACTGGAGTAGATACTGCATTTGAGGTAAACACATTAAAAAAGGCGTCGGATATTAAAAACCAGATGAGGCTCACTTTATTCGAGTCGTTCGCCACCCGTATTTTAGAGAAGTTAATGTATATAGTATCGGTAGAGTATACGCCAGACAGGATTGCGAAGATGACAGGTATAGATGAATTTATTATATCTGATTTATTAGAACCTTATGATCCAGGTAGGTATCTTGTGGAGTACGGACAGACAGCCGCAAATAGCAATATTGAGAGGATGAATAAATTACAATGGCTTATGCAGTCGCCATTGGCGCAGGCTATTAATCCTGCATGGGCTTTACAGATTGCGTCTGACGCATTAGGTTTTGAGTATACGGATAATATGATTTTGCCTGGCGTTACATTACAAAGTGGGGCGGGGCAACAACAGGGGGCGACGGCGCCGCAAGGGGTTTCAACGCCTGGTAGCCGTCAGGATAATTCTCAGAATATGGGGAAACAGATATAATGATACTTGATGAGGAGGATATAAGTCAGGAGATATATCTTAGGAAGCTGGAAGGTAGTAAACAGCCTGCATATTTTATTCGTAAGGATTTATTTAAGTCAAGAAAGTGGGTTCATTCCGATTGTTCTAGGTTCCCTCATATTTATATTGACGGTCCTGGGTATGATGGACTATTAAGATGTTGTCAGAATCATCTTAATATGGAAATTAAAGAGGTGTTGGGATTTCTTAATGATAAGGAGAGAGATGTTATTATTTTGGAACTACAAGGATTTACTCAAATGGAGATAGGTGATATTTTGGGTATATGTAGTTCGGCGGTTAGTAGACGTAGAGGTAGGTCTATAAGGAAAATTAGGAATATGTGGTGCGTGGATGGGGGTGGTTATAATCCCGAATTATTGTTATCTGTGTGATGATTGTGGTAATAAATTTGAAGAGTTTAGAACCGTAGGAGACCACGTAAGGCGGTGTCCAAAATGTAATTCTACCAGAGTCGGTAGGGATTATCAGACTGAGTTTTCTGGTATTGGTATAGTGGCTGATGGATGGGAATCTGGGGGATATAACTTCGGTATATCTTATCGCTATAAGAATAAGGCGGACCTATTAAGAGAGATAAGATCAAGAGGTTTTGAGCCGTCTCTCCACGATAATGGTCTAAAACCTATTAAACGTGAATTATATGGGGATGAAAAACGAATGTTAAAACACCAGAACAAGACTGAACCGCCGCAGGTTATTATAGAGGATTAGATGTTATGCCTGAAAATAACGTAACAAATACTCTGTGTGACGCTAGAATGGAGAATATAGATACTAAATTATCTAATATAAATAGCACCACAGATAGACTGGAGGACAAAATAGGTGCATTAACTTTAATTTGCGAGCAGGTTGCAAACCATGATAGGCGACTGAGCGCCATAGAGAAGTGGAAAGAGGCGTTTTCTTTTACTAGAATAGTTATAACAATGTCGGCGGTGGCTGTTGCTATTACGACTATATATAATTTTGTAATGAAGATTATTATGCGATAGGAGATAAATTAAAATGGAATCAGAAATCTTAAACGAACAATCTGATAATGATGGACAACCAGAAGAACTAGAGTCCTCAGATGAATCTGGTGAAGAGTCTTTTTATGAGGGCGATATCCCGCAAGGGTTGGATAATTCTTATAAAAATATGCAAAAGCAGTTTACGAAGAAGATGACAACGCTATCGGAAGAAAGACGACGGATGGAAAATGAAACCGAGAGATTAAAACAGAAGGCGGATATGTATGATAAGCTTGCCGCAGACCCAGATCAGGCTATTGAAATACTTAGTAGAATGTCTGGAAAATCAGGTAAGTCTCGTGCAGTAGACCAGGATGAAGATGAAGATAATTTCGATGATTTTGGCGAAAATAAGGAGACGATGAGTAGACTTGTTAATTCTATAACGAGGAAGGTTACTAAGTCTATGGTAAAAGAGATGTCTCCGTTACTCCAGTCCTCACAAGAGGGAGTCTTTATTAGAGAAATGTCTAATCTATCAACTTGGGTGAAGTCTCAACGTGAAAAAACTGGATTGAATTTGCCTGATCCAGAAGTGTTAGAACTAACTATACGTGATAGGATGAGTAAAAAGGGAGATACAGCCATTGAGGCGTATAAGGCGTCTATAAATTTAGATCGTTTACCAGCAAGGAAATCTGTAACTTCTGATCAGAAGAAGAAAGCCGGGACATTTCAACCTGGTGGAACGTCAAAGGGTCTTCCTAAAAAGTTGGGGCTAACAACGGATGACGCTATTGAAAGAAGAAAGCAAGGAAAAAAAGGAGGACTCTCCATAGAAGAACTTAGTGAGATGTATGATAAAGGAGAGCTCTCGTAAATATATAGGAGTTTTGAGAAATGGCAAACACAGAGATAAGTAGATCAATTTTGTCCGAAAAAGATTCGGCGATAATGGACGCCTATTTATCAACTACCGTATTTGATATGGTTGCGTTAGATACCAAAATTGGACAGATGTTAATGGCTAATCCATACAATATCAAACGTAACGGTGGTAGACGTATTCAAATACTAATGAGAGTAGGGCACACCGATGGTCTTATCCCGTTTGGGGAAAATGATACCGTTGATCCACAAAGAAAACCCGTATTACAGACGGCGTACGCTACGTTCAAACAAGCTCTTTCGAGTATAAGGGTTAGTTGGGTTGAGGAAAGAGAGAACGCAGGTGCAGACTCTATTGTATCTATACTAAAGGCTCGTACGGATGCTACAATACAGGACTGTAAAGAGGACTTTAGGACTATGATGTGGGGTGATGGGACATCTCACGAAGGTAAGGCTATGATGGGTATTATAGGTCTTATACCCACCACGCCGACAACAGGTATTGCTATGGGGTACGACCGTGCCGTAGCCGCAAATGGCTTTATGCACCCTTGGGTTTGGAACTCCACACACGGACTTGGGCCTTACGCTACAGATGAAGTATGCCCAACACCAACAGCCATAGGTGCCTTTGGAGACATATCCGATAAAGCGCCTCTTGCGTTACCGTACTTTAATTATGCAGTTAGGGCAACTCAGGCTGACGAGAACGAGGCAGATGCTTTTTGGCTGTCAGACGAAACCACGTATTCTTGGTATGCTGATTTGTATCCGTTGTATGGAGATCGCATAGAGATACCGATGAGCGGGGAAACCCTTAAGTGGGGTTATCAGGCGGCTATAGTCGCTAATAGACCGTGGATATATGATACAGCCGCAAATGGAGCGCCTGTTGGAGAGGTAAGGCTTATTAATAAGAAGTATATGCCCATGGTTCAAGATTCAGGCGCGTGGTGGGTGTGGTCTAATTGGAAAGAGCCGTTTAACCAACCAAGTCGAGCTAAATTCATGTTTGTTAGAGGACAGTTGATCTGCACTAACTTCATGAAACAAGCAGTGTTGTCTGGTATGACAACGTGGACTGCGTAGTTTACAAGAACAATATTGAGTAACAATTAAGTCTCGAATTAATCATAATAGATAATCGAGAAAGGATTTAAGATGAAGAATGAAAGTTATCAATCAGGGGCCTTTGATATAGGCCCTGAATTTCCATTGACTTTAGCAGAGACATACTCTGACGCAGATCTGAAAAGTGCGTTGGTGGGAACCGTAAGCGGGTTACAGCCTGGCATGGAAAAGTTCGTTAATGCAAGTATAGCTCTTTATACAGGTAAACTGGCAAAGAAACCAAATCAGAGCTCGGCAAGTCCTGTTTTACTATTTGGGCCTGCCATTGTTGCGTTGGTATGTAATAGGTCAGGTACCCTTTATGCGCAAGGCGCTATGGCGAAGTGGTATACGCTTGCAGGAATTACTGTTGACGCGGCTCCAAGTCCTGCAACAAATAAAACGACATTAACTGACGTTGCAAAGTTTGTTGCAGACGAAGAGGTTGGAAACTTTGTTCATATACTCGACGCCGTCGCTGGTGGTGGTGTTGCGCCAGAAGGCGAGTCACGTTTGATTATAAAGAACACAGTTAATATTCTTACAGTTCAACCTGCGTTCAGTGTTGTTACAACTATTGGAGATACCGCTACCATATTTAGTGCAAGCCAGACTATATTATCCGCAAGTGGCGATGATAGAACCGCTACCGCTGGTATTGTTCTTGCGCCAGATGGTATACCAGATAATTATTATGGTTGGGTGTGCCGTAAAGGTCGTGTTGGTGCTCTTGTTAAAGCAAGTACCGCTATTGTTGCAGGTAAGTCATTGATAGCGGATACTGGAAGGTTGACGCTTTCTAGTACCTCCGTATATGGGTTATCTATGGCCCAGGCTATTACTGCTTGCTCTAACGATATAGTGTCCGACATGATCGTTGTTTACTTTGACGCATGGAGCCCCCAGTCCATAACAACCTAATTAATATTAGGTCGGTATTTGATTTTGCACACTACACCACTAGCTGAGGGGTAAGCTCCTTCGGTAAATGATGAACCTTAACATCTGTGGTGTAGTTATCTTATTAAGGGAATTAAGGATGAAAAGATGACTCAAGAAGAAAGATTTTGGAAGAAGTTTAGATGTGTTGGGGATTGTTTAGAATGGACTGGATATAGAAATAAAGTTGGTTATGGTCATTATAGATTTAATGGCGAAATGAAATTGATCCATAGAGTTGTATGGGAACTAAATAACGGACCTATTTCAGAGGGTTTATTTGTATTACATCACTGCGACAATCCACCGTGCGGCGAGATAGATCATCTATTTCTGGGAACGACTCAAGATAATATTAAGGATTGTTGTGATAAAAACAGGCGTAATCAAGTCGGGGAAAATAATAATTGTTCCAAATTAACTAATGAAGAAGTGGATATAATTAGAGGTATTTATAATGATGGCGGAGTTACCATGAAACAACTCGCAAAAGATTTTGGAGTTAGTGATTCCGCTATATTTAACTATGTCCACCAACAAACTTATAGGTGAGGTTTTAATAATGGCAAAAGAAACTAAAGAAGTAAAAATAGCTCCGTTACTATCAACTAATAAAACAGAAACAACAATAGATCGTAAACTAGAATTGGTCGGGATTACTCCATTTGGGGAACTTATGGCGGAAGCGATACCCTTACCTAAGGGTAAAAAGACACTATTGAATCGTTATATTTACCAAGATAGTGGAGATCAAAAGATATGTATTCCTATAACATACCCACCAATTGAAATAGTTCCAGATATGTTATATCCATATCGTGAGTATAGGATGACCCAGCAAAGGTTTAACGAGATGGATTTTGTGCCTGCTGGTGGGTGGGTAAAAGAGAATTTCAGAGACTCAAACGGTTCTTTAGTGAGAGATTCCAATGGTAACGGTGTGGTTATGTATTTTTGGTGCGTATTAAAGATACAGGAACTTAGAGAAGAAGAAGAGTGCTCATACGGACCTGTTAAGTATGTTTTAGGTGAGAAGATTACAAAGTTCAACGAAGCAAAGAACTTTAGTATAGACGACCTTGATATAGCGCCTACCGTTGGAAACACCAGACAGCGCGTGGATGACGAGAGCGAGATTGTGAGTGTATAATGAAACTGACAGATAAAATTATTTTACACGGCGGTATACTAATCTCTAAAAACCAAGACGATCCTATATACTTACCAAACGTTGTTTGTCGGATAGGGCGTGAAAGGTTAGCCTCTCACGCCGCCACTAAGGCTAACTTAAACTATTGGTTTTCTCATCTTGGTATAGGTGCTGGTATACTTGCGGCATCCACCGAGGATTTATCGTTAGCGGATGAATTTTATAGAGTAGTGTTTGATAATGTATTTGCCGTAAACTATACTATGTTTGGGTCTGTTGTAATAACTGGGTTGATGATAGATGACTATGTAGATGTTGCGCCTGGTGTTGGTAGTTACGATATAACCGAGTTTGGATTGTTGGACGCATTAAGTGGTGGTAATTTGATATGTCGACAGACGCCAGACTATGCGTTTGATATAACTGGGGATGACGCACTTGATGTGTTGTGGGGAGTACTTATGTGTTGATGGAAACATTAGCGCTAAATAAACCAGTAGTTATTACTCGTATTCTGGGTGGTATAGGGGATTGTGTGATGGTTCGGCCAGCCGTAAACGCATTTATCACCCAGAATCCCCAAACAGAAGTGTATATTAGAACCTCTAAACCGTTAGATGAAATATTCCAAGACCTCCCAGTGGCGGGTATATTGTTGGACGCTCCCAATTTTGAGTGTGAAGAATTTGATTTGAACAGTCCCTGTCTTGATTATGAATTGAGCAATCATCCATTTGTTGTTGTTAATAATAAAAAACTGGTAAAACGGGATAAGAATATAGTGTTATCTCGTCAAGAGGTCTTTTGTAACAAACTGGGTGTTAAATTCGACATATCCAATTATAATGTTAGGTTTACCGATAAAGAGTTAGAGTTTGCAAATGAATATACAAAAGGGTTGAATAATTTATTAATAGTGCATTGTAACTCAAATGAACCTAGCAGGAATTATAGATACGAAATTGCATTATTGGATTATTTGTCAAAAAAATGGGATGGGAATATATTAGCAATAAGACCAAAAAAAGAACCTATAAATTCTAAGATATTGGTTTGGGGTGGTAATTATAGTTTAAGACAGTTGTGGGCAGTAATGAACCATGCAAAGGTATTTATCGGTGTGGACTCAGGTCCCATTCACATGGCAGGGGCTTTAGGAATACCTGTTTATGGGATATTCGGACCTATAGACCCAGCAATCAGACTTAAATATAAACGAGCATTTTGGAAACCTATAACTTGCAAGCATTCTAACAATATACCATGTTGGTATACCCCATGTAAGGGCGCATATTGTATGAATAGGTATCCAAAGGAGATATGTGAAGATTTTATAAAAGCTATAAACAGTAAGGAAAAAGATGTTAGGAGGGCCACGGTAGTAAGGAAATCCAATATAGGTATTATATTACTTGAAGGACTTGGTGGTACTGTTACAGTATCGGATTATGTTAAGAAGATTTATGATCTATTAGGAATTAAGACAGATATAATAATACGAAAATATGGTAAAATATTTGATGGAAACCCTTATATTAATAATATATATGAGGTTGGTAGTTTATGGTATGGCGATTGTAGAGCCACGTATGGTAGTAAATATAGTTATTTGATAATGATAAAGACGGCGGTAGGTATATGGGATAATCTGAATTTGACTGGTTTCAATGATGATAGACTGCGTTTCACGTATGATAGGTTACCTATTGGAATGAACGATCTGGAATCTTATAAGAAAAATCTTGTTGAGTTATCTAATTATAGTCTTGGTTTTCCGAGCAATGATAAAGATGTTAAACTTTATAGTGATAAAAAGTTTTCTGGAATACCAGATCAACCATATGTAGTTATATCGAATGGTGTGGATACCGATCATGGTGGAGTAAGACTTACTAAGTGTTGGGATTATTGGAATGATTTTGTTTGTAGTATAGGGATGAATGTGGTGCAGGTAGGGACACCATTTGACGAAGCGGTGATTGGGACTATAGACCTTAGAGGAAAGACATCTATTAAGCAGTTACTTTATGTTATTAAAAAAGCAAGGGCGGTTATTGCCACTGAGGGCGGTATAATGCACTTATGCAAGGCTGTAGGGCAACCGAATACGTTTATATTACGTGGACCTACTAGGGGTAATATATTTAACTATAAATCTCAACATAATATAGACTCTGATGTTTGTGAGCCTTGTTATTTTTCAAGGAAGGGTTGGGATGAGTATTGCATTACGGGTTTGAATTGTATGAGCTATATTAAACCAGATAGGGTTATAGATAGGGTATTATCTACATTATAGGAGGCTGGCTATGATTAGTGGATATAGTTATATATTAAATGGTGTTAAGTTTGATATGCCGTTTATTGAGATGATAAAATCTGCATTACCTGTTGTTGATGAGTTTGTAATAGTGACAGATAGTAGGTTTAATGATGGAACTATTGATAGACTCTATAAACTGCAAGGAAATGGGAATCCTAAACTTAGAGTTTTTGTAGAAGAGTTAGATTTATCAAATCCAGGCGTTGATGGCGCCACGAAGGCTTACGCAAGGTCTTTGTGTAAGGGTGATTATCTTTTACAGATGGACGCTGATGAAGTCTTGCGGGAACAGGATTATGATAAAATAAGAAATATTATTAAGAACTGGAGAAAGCGCTGGAATATAATAGGGGCCGGGGTTGTTAATTGGTTTAATGGTCCGCATTTTAAGTTGAACTCTGCAGGGTGGACTAAAGAACGGCTGTCCATTAACTCTCCAAATATAACTCATGGGATACCAATACTGTCTCGTATAATGAGAGGTAATATTTATTATGCTAAAAGAGACACCGATGGCGCTGGTTATATAAATAATGGCGTTGGATTAATGTCTGACCACATTTTTGCGGACACTGTTGATATAGTTAAAGATATTAAATATAACAAAGACTCTATCTGGATTCATCATTATTCTTGGTATAATATGCCTAGAAAATGGGCGATGAAAACTGTGTGGCATTATTTCTGGGGTCTATTATATGGACAGTATAAAAACCTTGATGATTATAAAATAGACCTGGATGGAAACCCTGTTAATTTTTGGTCCGAACCTGTTATAAGAGATTTGGTGTGTTATGTGGATGCTATAGCTAATGAAATGAAAGAAGAGTCTATTATAAAGGTTAGTGGTATAAAACATCCTAAGTTGATGGATGGTTGGTTGAAAAGACAACAGGTATACTATCCTAAAAACGGGTTTTTAAGTAAGGAGGTATTATATGATGGTTACGCTAAATATTCTAGCGTGTAATCGTATTGGCTGGATGCCGACTATTTTGAAACAATGTATTGGATATTTTGATAAAATAAGGGTTTTGGATGGCAGTGGGGACGGATGTATAACTAATGTTTGTCGTAGATTTTGTGATGATATAATAACTGTTTTATGCCATAAATGGAATTACGACTTGTCAGAATCCCTACAGTTGTTATTAGATCGTGCGGAGGTCGGTGAGTGGTTTTTTTATATAGCAGACGATGAGCTTTTGTCACAACAATTATTAGAGAATCTTCCAGATATTATAGACCACTGTGAGCGCAACGAGATTACTAGAGTCCAGACTCCATTCACCGTTTTATGGGATGGTCTTTGTGGTGAGGATATGTTAAGGTATATTCATCAAGCAAGAGCCTTTAATACGATGGAAAGAGCCAAAGAATATGGCGTCGAGGCTTGTGATAAATTTAGGCTTGGTAGATTATTTAAGGTGTTTGAGGATACCAAGTTTCATGGCGATACGCATGAGGGGATAACAGACCATAACGAGAAAAGATATAATATAGAGTACCCTATAATTCATCTAAAAAGACCTGATGACTTTATATTGGCTAATTTGTGGACTTCTGTTATTAACCCAAAAGGGCAGGGTTTATCTGGGGAAAGCCTTAATAGGTTTATAGATGGTATAAATAACTCCAAGTTTACGGGCGATCAAGAAATTATAGAAGATAAACTGAGATTATTAGATATATCTGATGATATGAAGGTGTGGATAGATAATTATAGTAACTCTAAAAACGCTGTTGAGTTTAGTTGGTTTGCTGTATATTATTTTAAGTATCACCCAGAAATGATAATAGGTTGGTTTGATTTTATAAATGACTCCAGATTTCATTTGTGGTTTGATATGACATCTACACCGTACCACGATGATGAACTTATTATAGAAACCGTATTACATGATGATATTAAGATTAAACTCATGCAACTTGGGTTTAAGACGGTTGGCAACTATCGCCAGAATATAGGGGATCATAAATGAAAACCATATTTTATGGGCATGATAATCAGGATACCGTTACATACTGGAATGATCCAAAACTTAATATAGTTGATAATGTATTGGCAACAGTTGAACAGGCACGAGAAGACCCTCTTGCAGGATATAGAGAACATAACTGCTTTACAGAAGATTGCATACAGTGGGCCTATGATATACTTCTAAAGTGTGCATTACCAGATGACGCCTCTATTATGGAAATAGGCAGCGGCGGAGGTAGGATGATAATCACTTTAGATATGATATGCAAAAAGTATGGGTATAATTGGAAACTTATAGGTGTTGAACACTCGCAAAACGCCGTTGATGTATCTAGGGTTAGATTGCCAGAGAGAGAATTTATATGTATGAACGGAATGGATATACCACCTGATGATCGAAGGTTTGATTTGATCTATTCCTACACTTGTTTACAACATAATTCTGGATGGAAACAAGATATAATACTCGACGCTATATATAAGACATTAAAATCTGGTGGGCTATATTTAATGTTTAATGAATCTACATTTACCACTGATAACTTTAGTGATACTTATTTTACACCATACTCTCCCTGGTTTCATGATATACGCGAATCTGCAGGATCGCCTGCGTGGTGGATTTCTCGTTTAGCAGACCATTGGTTTGAATTGCGTTATTTTGCGACTAGGGGGACTTATATATTTAAGAGGATAGAGAAAATAGATGGAAAATGCTGATTTGACAATAGTAATACCTGTGTATAATCAACCTGAGTTACTGGAATATACTTTATGGCAGATGAAGTATAGACAATCAATGAAAACTAAAGCTATAGTGATTGATGATGCTTCGGACATGATTTATGCAGAACAACAAAAGGTTATATCTGGCAAATACGACGCATTGTATATATATGAGCCGTGCTATCCAAAAAGAATGAGAAAAACTGCATGTGCATCTATTGGTATATATAAAGTAGATACTGAATTTGTAGGCGTACTAGATGTTCATGGTCATTATGATGATGATTATATACATAAGTGTTATTCTGTTTTATCTAAATATAAAAATGCACTTGTATCAACTCATTGGTTTTGGTTAAAAGAAAATATTATTGAGTTGTTATTAGGATGTAAAACATTAAGACATCTTGATGGATCTGAACATAGTGATGGATGCAACTGTATTAACTATGATTATTATTGCAGGTTTGATAATATCAAGTCTACAATACATGTAGATTATTATGATGGTAATACATTTCTTAGAACGGAAATAGCAAAATTATGTTACGATATTAATATATATGGGTATTCATTTGCTGGAGATATAGCGTTAAGTGCGTTACATCGTGGTCAGTCTATAATAGTTATTGGTGATGTTCATTATTATCATATATCACACTATAAACAGTCTATAATAACTAATCAAGAATACGAAAAGGTAACAGACTATCTAAATAATAAATATAAATCTTGGGGAGATCTTCCTAAATATAATGAGTTAATATTAATATGAATGAGAGATCGTGGTTAGAAAAAGAAGAATATGATTATATATCTAGTATATCCGATATGTTGTTATCTACAGGATGTATTGTCGAGCTTGGCACGTTTAGAGGTGGAACTACCGAATTGTTTGCAGAAAAATGTAAAACTTCTGTGTGGTCTGTTGATAGGTGGGGTATAGTAGAAGAGTGGATAAAGGCATATCCAGACTATAACCCCGTTGAAATATATAGACGATACTTTGAAAGAAAATATAACAATGTATTTTTTGTGGTTGGTGACAGTGTTAATGTTGCAAAACATTGGGATAAACCTGTAGAGTTATTATTCTTGGATGCAGATCATGGGTGTGATGTTACTAAGTTTAATTTTATAGAGTGGGATAGAAACATAGTGCCTGGTGGATGGGCGGTATTTCACGATACAGACCTATTTCCAGGTCTTATTTCTGATATATTGAAGGTATATACCAACTATGAAAATGTTGGGTTGGTATCTAGAGTTCATGTTATAAGGAAAAAGTTATGAAGAAGATGTTGATAACTGGGGGAACAGGGTTTATAGGGTCTAATCTTTGTATTAGATTTAGCGATAAATACAAAGTTACCTCTTTTAGTGATTATGACAGGGTTTCTGATTTATTTCCTAGAGATAAGGTTCAAAGTATATGTGGTACAACTTTACATTTACTTGATATAAAGAAACAGGATATTATTATACATTGTGCGGGTATAACTGGAATAAATAAGGTCTTAGAAAATCCTTATAAAGCGCTAGAGTCCAATATACTTGGAGATATAAATATATTATCTCTATTCAATAATATGAAACCAGAGCATCTTATTATATTTTCTAGTGGAGAGGCGCTTGGAACCAATACTAATTATAAACCAGATCACATAGATTTTCCTCTATATGATGATAGATGGTGTTATGGGTTGAGTAAGTTGGTTGCGGAGTATCTATCCTTGTCAAATATTAAAGTATATAATAATCCTATTACGGTGGTACGTCCTTTTAATATATACGGACCTGGCCAAGTTGGTGGTGGGGCTATAAGAACTTTTATACAACAGGCATTAAAAGATGAATTAATTACCGTTCATGGTGATGGTTCTCAGGTTCGTAGTTGGTGCTATATAGATGATTTTGTAAATGGCATAGAATTAATATTGGAAAACTCAAATGAATCTATAAAGAAGATATATAATATAGGTAACAGTCAAATGGTAATATCTATATTAGAACTGGCTAAACTAATAACAGAATTATTAAACTCAAAATCACAGATTGATTTTGTAGAGGCGCCTTTTGTAGATGTTGAATATAGAGTACCTGAAATATCTGAAATAACTAAATTAGGTTTTATGAATTATACACAATTAAAAGACGGAATATTAAAAACCGCTGAGTGGTTTAAGGAACATATTTAGATGCCCCTATTACAGCGAGTCCAAATATTTTTTAATAAAATTGAGAGTTATTTAGTATCATATAATCCGTTAAGGATAGTGATGTATGATACAATTAAAGTGACCACGAAGTTTAATGTTTTTCGGAAACTAAGACGGACGGTTACTTCGTTTGGAGGCTAGATAATGTTACTACACCAGATCGTATCGAGAGTGCAAAGTCTTACGGAAGACCCAGATTATTGGGTTAAGAGTAGAATAACAACATTTGTGAATCAGGCCAAGGATACTATATCCTCATATTTTGGTTTACTAGCCAATGGGTATACTTTAATGAATAGCGTGGTTAGTCAACGTTCATACTCTTTACCTCTTGACTTTGTGGCGCTGAAGATGTTATATTGGAATAGTGGCAATTATCTTATACCAGCCAATAAGGTAAATTCCCCCGAAGAGGTTTTAATATACACTTCAACGCCTTCCGAGACTGGGGTCCCTTGTAAATATTATTTATGGGGCAAAGAGGATCATACTGAACTATGGATTTGGCCCACATTTAATCAGGTTTATGAGTTAGAGTTTTGGTATTGGAGACGTATACCAGACGTTGTAAATGATAATGATGAGGTTATGATACCTCGTGATTTACATGATAGAATTGTTGAGTACGTTAGGCGCCAGACGTGGGTAGAGGACGAATTACACAATTATAATCCCTCGGTTTTTGACGCCTGGTGGGAGATGGAATTAACTAAAATGCAAATATCCAAGAATGTTCAACTAGCAGGTTCAGATAATATAGGGCCTGGCAACTTCGATGAAAGGATGCCCAGAATATCGGATGATGAAGTTGGATTTGCATACAGACCGGTGGGGACTTCCGATGGAACAATCTGGTAAGGTATATGGATTTAGTGTGATTTTCGATGGTAATATTCCATCTTTAATGTCTCAGGTGCAAAATGCGTGTGGCGGACCTCTAACCTATCGGATTGTTGATAACCGTTATATAGTGATTAAGTATAAGTGTGCGGATTCGGTAATGTTAATGAAGATTATGTCTGCTCTTATTTTGTGCGGTATTAGGCATATAGATATGTATGCTGGTGACATTAAGATATATTTAGACGAGACAGAAGCGCTTATATTGCATTGGAACTGACACATGAATTATATTGAGATCAAAGGTTTTACAAAGGGTCAAATATCCACCTCAAAGGTTGGTGTAGGTAGAGAGTCGGATGGCGTGGTTCGTTATGCCCGAAATGTCCGCCTATCTAACGGGAATGTATTAACACGTGCTGGGTGGGAAAGATATTGTGACTTTGGTAACCAGATTGCGCTAAACAATAAAACTATCAGGTGTCTAGGTGAGTATCAACGTGAGTCCTATTCTGGCGGAGTTACATCGTACTGGAGAGTGGCAGTCTTTACTACTGAGGATAAATTTTGGTATATAAAGACAGAGGACTCTACCAATTTCGCTATACAAATAATCGGGCATCCCCAAACTGCGTGGGAGTTTCGTTATGTTAATGTATATGATCATCTCTGGATATTTAATGGTAGAGACCCCGTATATGTGTGGGATGGAATAACGGTTAGGAAGGTTGGGATACCTAAGCCGTTAAAGAATCTTACGCTTACCAATAACGTGGCTACAGGGACGTTGTATATGAAATATAAGCATACATATTACAGGACTGCGGCGCCATATAATAAGGAGAGCGAGCCTAGTGATCCTGTTATGGTATCTAATGTTAAGAGCACTAATGTTAATGTTAAGGTGGATTATACATTAGCTTTAGGGGAGGTTATAGACCCGCAAGTTACACATATAATGATATACAGGACAATGCCCTGGGACCCATTGGTGGATGAAGAAAATACTGCATATTATCTTGTAAGGTCTGTTACAATAGCGCAGGCCGTAATAGATGGTTATATATTAAATCCTGCGGACCTGTCAGAGGACGTAACAGGATCAACGCCTTATGACGTCACTGAACGTGGCGTACCTCCAGTTTCAAAATACGGGCTATGGCACGACTCACGTTTATTTCTAGCTGGAGACCCAGAGAATCCATCGGTTATATATTATAGTGAGTCGGGGAAACCGTTTTATTTTCCAACGTTAAACTATGATGAAGTTAATAGGGATGATGGTAATGTTATAACTGGAATCGGCGCTATAGGACCTACTAGATATATTTTTAAGGAAAGAACGATATATGAGTGGACTGGCAATCCAGTTACGGCGTCGCCCATAAGACAGGTGGAAAGACAGGACGCAACTCAGAACATGGCGAGGGTTGCAGTTGGTTGTAGTTATCCCGATACGTTGGTTGGATGGAACAATTCACTTATCTTTAGGGATTATGATGGTGACGTTTATATGCTTACACAAACGTCGCTGGTTAATCTTAGTA